>Ga0210392_10000373_pt1 | contig 29110 bp, 28 predicted proteins | sample IncBWC30OmetaG_FD_161057 | JGI IMG/M metagenome (GOLD analysis project Ga0210392, IMG submission 161057) | Forest soil microbial communities from Barre Woods Harvard Forest LTER site, Petersham, Massachusetts, United States - Inc-BW-C-30-O ... | reverse complement strand
CGGACGCTCACATTTTCCATGACATTGCGCCGGCCTTCGGCGGCCATGGTCTCGAGCTGCGCGCTCCAGGTGAAATAGGCTCCGGGACTCATGAACGCGCGGCCGGCGTCCAAGTTCTGCCTGCACCATGCATCCTGTAGCGCGAGAAACGCGGTCTTGACCCGGCCTTCGAACACGCCCAGTGAGAAATCCTTGTCCGCGGCGGTGAGCGCGGCGACGCCATCCGGAATGCTCTGCGCCGCAAATCCCAGCGAGGAATCCGCCGAGTAGCCGACGTAGGCGGCCGGCTGCACATCGACGACGACCCAGTCCACCGAGCCGTTGGTGACGCCGGCCTTGCAGTGCGCGCAGGTACCATCGAGCGCGAGGCGCAACTCGGCGCCGCAGGCGGGGCAGCGAGCCGCCATGACGCCGCCATTGACGGGCGTGCGCGCCGCGGCGCCGCGCGCAAAAGTCCAACGCTCCGCGTGCCGCAGGTCCTGGCCTTCATCGGCCACGGTCTGATTGGCATCGTTCAAGGTCTTGGCTCGATACACCAGGTCAAAATGAACTTGGATACTCTGTCCTTGCGCGTTGCACTGTGCGTCTTCCACCGCGAGTCCGCGAACATTGAGACTTTCCAGCAGCGCATGCCGATGCTGCACCTTGGATTGCGCGATGCCCTGCGACACGGCGTTGAACACGCCGTCATTCAAATAGGAACGGATCGCCGCGGCATCGTTCTTCTGCACACCGCGCTTGACCAGGAAAAAAGTCATTTCGGCGCGCTGCAGAAAGGTTTCCATTTCGAAACCCGGGTCGAGCGCGCGGATGGCATCGATGCCTGCCGGCAACGCGCGCCGCGACGTGCCGGACTCGGATCCCATATCGCCCAACGCGATCTTCGCCAGATTCGAAGCGCCGATGACTGAACTCAAGGCAGCAATGGCGGCCTGTGCCTGCGGGGCGCCGCCCAAGGACTGCCCGGTCGAGCCGCTTCGCACGCGGCGCATGATGTAAACACCGCCGATCACGATGATGAGCAGCACCACCATGCCGCCGGCGGATCCGCCGCTGCTGAACGATCCGCCGGAATGACTGCTGCTCGAGCCGTGGCTCGCCGCCGCATGGCCGCCGCCGCCCGTGCGCGCGACAGCCGTGGCCGCCATTGAGAGTGCCAGGATCGCGCCGGCGCCGCGGAAGAAGGCACGCTTCAAGTCGATGCGCTTCAAGTCAACGCGCCGCCGCAATTGGCGCAGAACTTCGCGCCGGGCGCGGCGGCGGTGCCGCACCCCGTGCAGTGCACGACCTTCGGCGCCATCGCCGCGCCGCAGCTGGAACAGAATTTGGCGCTCGGCGCATTCGGGGCGTGGCAACTTGCACACGCCACACCGCCGCCGCCGCTTGGGCCCGCTCCGGGTCCGGTCGCCGGACCACCTCCCCCGCCTTGGCCGGCACTTGGGTTGGGGGCGACACCGATTCCCGCGACCATGCCGCCCAGTCCCATGCCGATCCCTAAGGCCGCTGCGCCATTGCCGCCGCCGGCCGCCGCTCCCTCGCCGATGCCCTTGAGTGCCGCTCCGACCCCGTACTCGCGAAAGCCGCCGGCCAGCCGCGTGTAAGCGGTGTCTTTGCGCAAGCCCTTCAGAGTTTGCTCATCCTCGGGACTCAAGCTGATGGTCATGTTGCCGAGCCGGGTGATCTTCAAACCATACGGCGCCAAGGGTGCTTGGACGTCCGCAATCAGCGCGGTCTCGATATCGCCGGTACGCGCGGCGAGCCCGAGTACCGGCCACTTTTCCGCGGTGAGCTTTTTCACCACGCTGGTGCGCAGTGCCTTGAGAATTTGCTCGCGCGCCCAGTCGGTGATCAGATCGTTGGTCGCCTGGCGGGTCCCCACCAATTTCAAAATCATCGCGGTCGGATCGCTCACCGACAATGCGTATTCGCCGAATACCCGCAGGCCCACGGCCAGCCCGGTTTCCGGATCCTCGATGTTGTCGATGGGGCCGCCGAAGGGCAGGCTGACAAATTCCCGCGTGCCCACGAAGTACAGTTCGGCGCGGTACATGTTGCCGCCGCTCGCCCAGTCGACGATGTCGCCCAGGAAGGGAATGAGCGCCCCATCCATGGTGGAGCGGCCCTGGGGCAAGGTGCCGGCCAGCTTGCCTTCCTTGAAAAACAGCGCGGTCTCGTCCGGTTCCACAGTCACCTGCGTGAACTTGCGGATCGTCATGTCAGGCCACTTGTAGAGGATGTCCTCCTTGGCAGCGTCCGGCCTCGCAATGAATTGCCGATTCAAATCGGTTGGATGGCCAAATAAGCTCACAGTGAGTACTCCCGCTTATCCTAAGTTGAGAAATAGCACCGCTGATGTGCTCGCGCTTTTTTTGGAACGTACCGGAAAACTCCCCGCGGGCATAGATCTTGTGCCTCGAAATATTCCTGTTTCAGACTCAAGAACCGTTTGGCGCCGCAATTCCCGCCACGCTAACTGTGCCGTCCGGTTTCCGCCACGCTAACTGTGCCGCCCAGTTCCCGAAACAACCATGCCCGCGCCTTGAGCCAGTCGCGCTGCACGGTTCGCAAGGAAACACCGAGTGCACGCGCCGTGTCTTCTTCTCCATAGCCGCCGAAGAAGCGGCACTCAACGACGTCGGCGAGGCGCGGCATCTCCCGGGTCAATTTTTCCATGGCCTCGTCGAGCGCAAGCAGGCCCTCGTCCGAATCGATGGTGAGCTCATTGAGATGCGACAGCGTCAGGTGCCGCTCCCCGCCCCCGCGCTTCTCCGCCAGCCGCGATTCCGCGTAGTTGATCAAGGCATGGCGCATGGCCAGAGCCGAAGCCCGCAAAAAGTGCGTCTCGTCCACGAATCCGCGTGATTGCCCCAGCCGCAAATAAGCCTCGTGGACCAGCGCCGTGGTTTGCAACGTTTGGTGTGCGCCGATGCGCGCGCGCGTGCGTTGGGCGATGCGGCGTAGGTCCTGATAGAAGGCCGGCAACAATTCCGCGGCGATGCGTCGCACCTCGGCGGGCGCCGTGCCGTTCTCCAGTTTGTTCAGCGCGGCGTCGGGGAGCGGGTGAGCCTCTTCCATGGCTGATTCTAGGCTCAAACTGGCGATGGCTGTAGGCGCACCGGGGCTCCGGCGTGGCGGGTTCGAACGCTGCTTCTGGTTCTCTTTAAGGCAGATCAACCAGGAGGGCGTCATGAACTGTCCCAAGTGCAATCAATCCGTTCCGGCCAATGCCCGCTTCTGCGGCAGCTGCGGCCAACAAATCGAGGCGACCGCCAGCCCCGTCCCGCCAATAGCACCATCCGCCATGCTGGGCGCGCACGCGACGGCAGCGGCGAGCAGCGCCGGCGCCGCGGCATCGACCGCGTGGGCTGCCGCCCCGCCATCCGCGAGCGGACTGCTGTCGCGCGTCAAAAACATTGTCTTGAGTCCAAATACCGAGTGGCCGGTCATCGCTGCCGAAAACACCACGGTTCCACAGCTGTACCTGGGTTACGTCGTGCCGCTCGCGCTTCTGGCCGCTCTCATGGGCTTTTTGCGGATGTCGGTGCTGGGCAGATCGGCGTTCGGCTACAACTTTCGGATGCCGATCTCGAGCGGGCTTACCTATACGCTGACGATGTTCGTCTCCGCCTTGTTCGGCGTTTTTGTCGTGGGACTCATCATCAACGCGCTGGCGCCCACTTTCTCAGGGATGCGGGATCAGCGCCAGGCGCTCAAGGTCGCCGCCTACAGTCTCACGCCCGCGATGCTGAGTTCCGTGCTTGCCTTGTCGCCGATCTGGGCGACGCTGCTGCAGTTGCTTGCCGGTCTGTACGGCATTTATGTGCTGTATCTCGGGTTGCCGGTGCTCATGCAATCGCCGAAGGAGAAAGCGTTCGGCTATACCGCGAGCGTGGTGATCTGCACCATTCTGGTGGGCATCGTCTTCGCCGTGCTCAGCACCGCCGCGCATATCGGCGGCGTGCGGAACGGTTTTCTCGGCACCGCGGCCGGCCAGGCGGCGGAGCAGGCTGCGGCGCGCGATCAGGGAGCGGCCATTGTCGGCAATGTCTTGGGTAATGCCTTGGGTACCGATTCCCAGGGCAAAGCGAACTTGAGCGCGGCGCTGTCGGAACTCGTGAAAGCCGGCGAACAGAGCCAGGCCCAATCATCCCGCCAGACCCCGGCCAACCCAGGCCCGTCGGCTCAAGTCCCGGCCAACGCGGCGGCGGCCGCTGCGGCGGGCGCCGGCGAAGCCCCTGCTGCCGCGGATGCCGCGCAGACGTCGCCCAGTCCTCTGTCCGCGGCGGGTGGATTGCTCACCGCCTTGGGCGGCGCGCTCGGCGGTCCACACCGCGTGGACACGGTGGACTTCAACACCCTCCGGGCGATGTTGCCGGCCTCTTTGCCGGGCATGACGCGCACCCGCGCCGAAGGCGAGAGTCAGGGCGCGGTCGGCGTGAAGACCTCGTCCGCCAAAGCCGACTACGCCGGCAGCGACGGCGCCGGCGTGCACGTCGAGATTGCCGATATTTCCGGTGTCTCGGGATTGGTGGATCTGGCGGGAGGCCTGATTCAGAGCACCACCTCCGAGAGCGACAGCGGCTTCGAAAGGAACGTGCTCATCGGCGGCAGAACGGTCCATGAAAAATACGACGCTCGCAACCGGCACGGCGATCTCAGCATCATTCTGGTGAAGCGCTTCTCGGTCGAGGTCAGCGGCAATGGCGTGAACATGGGTTCGTTGGAACAGACGCTCGGCCAAATCGATCTGGCGCGCCTCGAGTCGATGAAGGACGCCGGGGCTCAAGCAAAATGAATGCCGTCGTGCAATGGAGCCTGTTGCTCATTGCCGCGTGCTTGAGTATGGCGGGCTGCTCAAAAGCGCCCGGCGCCGGGCCGCCGGCGAGCGCGCCGCTCTCGCCCTGCGAGACGCTGGTCCTGAAGGCTGCGGATCTCGGCGGCTTGCTGCAGGCCCCCATAACCCACGCCACGGCATTGGCGGGGGACGGTCAGTCGTGCGAGTTCCTGACGACCGGTTTCTCGGCCATCACGGTGAGCGTGCGTCCCGGACTCGGCAAGGCCTCGCTCGACGCCTGGTCGACGGGAAAAATGCCGCTGCCGGTTCGAGCGCTCGACAACGTCGGCGACGCGGCCGTGTGGCAGGAGACGCTGCATGAGGTCATCGCGCAAAAGAACGACGTGCTCTGCGATATTCAGGTGCGAGGCGGCAACGAAGACATGGCGGTGGCCGCTGACGCGCTGGCCGGGAAGCTCGGCGAGCTTTGCAACCGGATTTTTGCGGGCCATCCTGTACACTAGCCTCACGCGAACGGCCATAAGAATATGCACCCGAGCGATCAGGTCACCGCCCCGCTGACTCCCGCGCAACGCGCTCGCGTCGACGAGCTGTTGGACGATTTATTCGATTTACCGGAAGGCGAGAGGATCGCCACCCTTCGCGCCCGCTGCATCGAGGACTCCGCCGTACTCGCCGAAGTCGAAAGCCTGTTGCGCGCCGCAAGCGCCTCGGGCGGGTTTTTGGCGATGCCGCCGCAACCTTTGGCGGAAGCGCCGTCGCCGGAGGGCTTGGGCCTGCGCTTGGGCGCGTGGCGCACCATCCGCCTCATCGGACGCGGCGGCATGGGCGAGGTCTATGAAGCCAGCCGCGCCGACGGCAACTTCGAGCAGCGCGTCGCCATCAAACTCTTGCAGCGCGAGGCGGCCGCACAGATGGTGCGGTTTCAAGCCGAACGCCAGATCTTGGCGCGGTTGGAACATCCGGGCATCGCGCGGCTCTACGACGGCGGCGTCAGCGCCGATGACCGCCCCTTCATGGTGATGGAATTCGTCGAAGGCCGGCCGATCACCGAATATTGCAGGATCACCGCTGCGACGTTCGAGCAACGGCTTGCGCTGTTCGTGCAGGTGTGCGACGCGGTTGCCTACGCGCATCGCAACCTGATCGTGCACCGCGACCTCAAGCCGTCGAACATTTTGGTGACCGGCGACGGCGCGGTGAAGCTGCTGGATTTCGGCATCGCGAAGCTCTTGGATGCGCAGCGTGCGCGCGTGACGCAGGCCGCCGCCACGCCCATGACGCCGATTTGCGCGGCGCCCGAACAGCTCACCGGCGGCGTCATCACCACCGCCACCGACGTGTACGCCTTGGGGCTGCTGCTGTTCGAACTTTTGAGCGGCACGCATCCTTGGATGGGTTCCGATACGCCCGTGCTGCAGGCCATGCGCACGGTATTGCAACGGCCCGCCCCCGCCGTGAGCCGCACGGCGGAAGCACAGCCGAACGCACCGGTTCCGGTGCACCTGATCCGCGGCGACCTCGACGCCATCGTGGCAAAGGCCTTGCGCAAGGAGCCGGCCGACCGGTACGCCACCGTCGAAGCCATCAAGCTCGATGTCGAACGGGCGATGCGCGGCGAGCCGGTCGAGGCGCGCGAGGGTGCACGACTGTATGTCATCAGCCGCGTGCTGCGCCGTCATCGTTGGGCCGCGGCCGCCGTGACGGCGGTGATTGTTTCGCTGGCCGTGGGGTTGGGCGTGGCGGCGTGGCAGGGCCGAAAGGCCGCCGAGGAGCGCGATGCGGCGCGGCGCGATGCGGCGCGCGAGGAGGCCGTGCGCTACAACCTGACGGGCCTGTTTCGCGCCGCGATCAGCGATCAAGGGTCCAAGTCCACGACGGCCAAGGACATGATCGACTCGAGCGCACAGCGCGTGCTGAAGGAATATCGCGATCAGCCGCAGCTCGCGGGCCAGATCGTGCTGACGCTGGCCGATCTTTACGGCGCGCTGGAGGATGTGAACGGCTCGGCGGCGCTGCTGGAAGGATTTCTCGCCGAAGCGGATTCGAAGGCGGATCCCTTTGCGGTTGCCGACGCGCGCCAGAAACTCGCCAGCCTCGAATTGATGCGCGGCCATGTGGATCGCGCGGCGCAATTGCTGCCGCAGGCGGAAACCTTTTGGCAGGGATCGCCGCGGCGTTTCGCGGAAGAGCGACTGGAGGGAATGGCCATCAGATCCCGCCTGCAGCGCGCGCGCGGCGACATCGACGGTTCCATTGCCACGATCCGCGACGCGATTGCCCAACGCATCGCCTTGTCCGGCCACGACAATCGCGAGACGGCGTTGCTGTTCAACTCCCTGGCCATCGCGCTCGGCACCGTGAATCGTTTGCCGGAGGCCCTCAAGGCAAACTACGAAACCACCTCCATCTATCGCGCGCTCGGTATGGGCGATGGCCTCGACGCGCAAATCATCGTCGCCAATACCGGGACGTTGGAAATGCGCGCCGGTCATTTGCGCGAGGCGGAAGCGCTATTGAAGAGTTCGGTGGAGCGGGAACGGGCGCTCGCCGGAGATTCCGCCGCGGTGGCCGCCGCCATGAGCTACTACGGGCGGATACTCTCGGTCACGAATCGCAACGAGCCGGCGATCAGCGTCTTGCGGCAGGCGGCGGAGATGGCGGGCCGCTACGCGGGTCCCGACAGTCCGGTTGCGCTGCAAGCGCGGATCTTCCTGGGTGAAGCGCTGTTGGCCAATGCCGCCCACGCCGAAGCCGCGAGTACCTTGACCCAAGCTCACGAGGCGGCGCTCAAGCATTATGGTGCGGCGCATCCCCTGACGCTGCGCGCCGAAATCGCGGTCGGACAGCTTGCTGCAAGCGAGGCAAACTACCCGGCCGCACAGGCGCAGTTCGCCGAGGCAGCAGCCGGGCTGCGCAAGCTCGGCGCGCAAAGCGCCGCCACTTTGGCGATGGCGCTCGAGAACTTGGGCACCGTCGAATCCGCTCAAGGCCGCACTGCCGATGCGGAGACGGTCCTCAAGGAAGCGGTTTCGATCCGGCAAGGAACTCCCGACGATATATGGGAACTGGCAATCGCCGAGGAGCGCCTGGGCGAGGCCCTGGCAAAAAGCGGCAGCCCCGCCGCATCGGCCCTGTTGAAAAAGGCGAGTACCGACCTGGAGTCCCAACTCGGCGCCAATCATCCGCAAACTTTGCGCGCCAAAGCGGCGCTGGCCCGTCTTTAGCGCCCAGCAACCTGAAAGTCCGCGAGATTTTCGAAATTCGACGGCGACGAATACCTAAGCGCGAAGCGCTGTCGCCAATTGCCGACAGATCAGACCCTCTGTTCGGTCCGATCCAAATCCTTCATGTCGACATCAATGGACCGCGCCAGCTTCGCCAACACGCCGAGAGCGGCGAAAACGCCGAGCGTAACGATCGCGGTCATGAGCGGGAAACGCCATAAAAGCCACAGCATTGTGCCTGCGGATACTGTGAGAATGGCCAGAAAAGCCACAATACCCATCCGTGCGGATGATGATTCGCTCATCATTAACTCCCCAGAGGAACGCAAACCCTGCGTTTGTAAATAGTATACATACGCTCTAGTTGAACGCCATACAGGAATCCCCCTAATTTTGCCGGAACGAATGCTGCTGTTAAACGCTTGGACAATAAGGATCATCCGAGCATGGTTTCGCGCCGCCAGTGGCGCGCGGTGAGCACGAACATGATGAGCGCGAGTCCGAGCGATGCGGCCGCGGAGACCAGCACGTCGTGCAATAGAATCGGCTCATCCTTCAGCACGCTGGTCATCAGCAAATGCTGGCTCAAGGAAGGGATGATCATCAGCGAGCTCTTGGTCTTCAACGAATAAATACTGGCGAAGGCGATCGGCAGCGTCGGGACCAGCAGCACGGTGGTCAGGTAGGTTTGCGCCTCGCGGTAGGTGCGCGTGAATGACGCGACCAGGGTCATGAGCGTCGCGCCCAACGGCACGAAGGGCAGGCAGATCCCAAAGAAAATCAGCGCGGTGCCGAAGCCTAAATTGGCGCTCATGCCGATCCGTTCGAGCGGCACGAAGCGAAACACGCAAACGAAGGCGGTCAAACTCAGCCCCAACGAAATGCACATGTAGGCGCAGGTCGCGAGAATTTTACCGCCCACCAGCGCCGAGCGCGCCACCGGCAGGCTGAGCAGCGCTTCCAGCGAGCCGCGTTCGCGCTCCCCCGCGGTGGAATCGATCGCCAGGTACAGGCCGCCCATCAACAAGGCGAACAGCACGAAATAGGTCATGAATCCCAACACCACGACGGCGCGGCCGGTGGGCGTCGCGACGTCGACTTCATTGACAGCCACGGGTATGCCCAGCAACGGGTTCACGCCGCGCATCTCAAGGCGCAATTGCGCGATCGTGCTGCCGTAGGTGCCGAGCATCGCCTTGGCGCGATCCGCGATTTTCCGTGTCTGCGAATCCGCGCTGTCGGCGAACAGCAATACCGGCGCCGGTCTGGCCTCGTCGAACAGCTGCGGATAATCCATGGGCACGAGCAGAACGACCTGGGAGCCGCCGCTGCGAACGGCAGCCCGCGCCTCATTCTCCGTCAGTTCCTGCCGCCTGAGCTTGACGCCGCGGCCCTCGAGATAGCGGATCAATCCCGGCGCGTGCGCACCGCCGGAGATCGTGACTTTCAAGGGGACGTCCGATGCGACGACGCTTTGCTCGAGCATGCGCGACACCATGAGGCCGAAGAGCAGCGGTCCAAACAAGGGACCGAACAACAACGCCGACAACAGCGTGCGCCGGTCGCGCAAGTTCTCGAGAAATTCCTTGGCGAAAACCGTCAGCAACGTTCGCATTCAGCTCACGCCTTCCGTATCGCCGAGCACCTGCAGGAAGGCTTCTTCCAAAGTCGCCGCGCCGCTGCGCTCGCGGATCTCCTGGACCGTGGCATCCGCCAAGACGCGCCCGTGACCGATGATGACCACGCGGTCGCAAAGCGCGGCGACCTCCTGCATGACATGCGAGGAGAACAGGACGCAGCGGCCCTGAGCCTTCAATGCCAGCAGCATTTCACGCAAGTTGCGAATCGCCATCACGTCGAGTCCGTTGGTCGGCTCATCGAGCACCACATTGCCCGGGTCGTGGACCAGCGCGCGGGCCAGGGCCACCTTGATGCGCTGGCCCTGCGAAAACCCCTTCGCGCGCCGTTCAATGAAGGCATCCATGCCGAGCGCCAGCGACAGCTCGGCGGTGCGCGATGCCAGCCGTTCCGCTTCCATCCCATGCAGCGTGCCGAAGTAGCGGATGTTCTCGCGCGCCGTCAGGTTGTTGTACAGCCCGGCCGCGTGCGGCAGCACGCCCAGGTGCGCGCGCGCCTTCGAGGTTTCGCCGAGGATGTCGATGCCGTCGATGCAGGCCTTGCCGCTGTCGGGGGTGAGCACGCCGTACAGCATCCGCAGGCATGTCGATTTGCCCGCGCCATTGGCGCCCAAGAGACCGGTGATCTCGCCATCGCGCGCGACGAAGGACACCTCCCGCGCCGCCTCGATGCGGCCGAAGCGCTTGTTCAAGCCCATCGCCTCGATCATGGCGCCGGTCCCGTCATGCTCAGGAAAAACGGCTCCGGCGTGTGCCGGTCGAGACAGCTCGCGTCCAGCTTGTCGGGCACGGCGTTGTCGAGAAAATCGGCCGCGATGATCGGCATGCAGCCGCCCGCCAGTTGACCGTGGCCTTCGCCCTTCAATATCAAGTGCCGGTGCCGGGTGAGTCCTTCCGCGGCGCGCTCGGCGTCGATGGGCGGCGTGACGGGGTCCGCTTCGCCCGACAACAACAAGGTCGGGATGTCGCTGTGCAGGGCCGAGTGCAATTCGGCGTCCACCGGGCCGCGCGGCCACAGCTTACAAATCTCATGCAGAGCGTCCACCATGTCCGTGCCCTGGTAGGTTCTCGCCATGGCGGCGCGGTCAATCGCCGCCGCGAAAAAGGGTTCGTCCTCGCTGCAGACCACGCTGTACTGCATGCCGTTCGCCAGCTGATCGCTGATCTGCCGCATGTTCATCACGGATTGGGCCGCGAGCGGCCGCAGCTTGCCATGCGCCGCCTCATGGATCAGCGCGGGCAAGAGCGAAGCCTGCATGCTGCTGTAAGAGAGCATACGCAGCGCCGCATTGAGAATTCTGCGGTTGAACTCGAACTCGAGCGGCAGTCCGCTGTTCGGATCGTCGATGGTCACCAGGACCTTCTGCGGTCCGAATTGCCGCAGCAAGAGATTGAGATCGTCCTGCAGCTGCGGGTACGTGGCGGCGCAGTCGGCCGTTTGCACGCAGCGCGCCACGATCATATTCAAAGCGCGCTCGGCGTCCTGCGGCGTCTCGACGCCGATGGCCTGCTGCGGGTACGTGACGCCGTCCAGGATCACGGCGTGGACGTGCGCCGGATACTGGCGCATGTACAGCTCCGCGACGCGCGTGCCGTAAGAGCCGCCGTACAGGTCGATCAAGTCATAGCCCAACGCCGCGCGCATGGCGTCGAGGTCGCGAACGGCGATGCTGGTGGTATAGAAGCGCACATGGGGCCCGAGCTTGGCGAGGCACTGCGCCGTCGCCTTGCGCAGCGCCGGCATGGGATCAGCCGGCTCCTGCCAGTCCTCGGGATACACGCAGGACTGCTGGTTGGAGTTTCCGGTGCCGCGTTGGTCCAGCAGCACGATGGCGTGATTGCGGTTGATGCGCGCGAACGCGCTGCTGAGGGCGACATACACCTGCATGGCGCTTTGTCCCGGGCCGCCGGCCAGCAGAAACAGCGGCGCCGCCGTGCTGCGCCGGTTGAGCGCCGGCACGACGGCGACTTTCAGGTCGATGAATCCCTCCTTGGGGTGTTCACGATCGATCGGCACGCGCAAGGTTCCGCAGCGCGCCGCAATGGAACTAAGCCGCAGCGGGTGCTCGAGGCGGCACTCGATCGTGGGCAGAAGCGCGGCTTCCTCCGCGCCGGCGGGCTGAGCCGTCCACCACGCGCACATGCTCACGCCGATCCATACCAAAGCTCCGCACAGCCGCATGCCACCTCCCATTTGGAGCGATTGTATGGGATTCGCTACCCAGGCTTGCTCACATCTTGATAGATTTGCGGTCCAGTTCGATTTATCTTGAGAATTGCATGACGGTCATTCGCGAAGCCGATGTCATTGCGAGCGTTGCGGACGCCCTGCAGTACATTTCCTATTACCACACGCCGGATTTCATCCGCGCCATGGGCCGCGCGTACGAGGTCGAACAGAGTCCCTCGGCGCGCGATGCCATCGCACAAATTCTCACCAACTCGCGCATGTGCGCCGAAGGCCACCGGCCGATCTGCCAGGACACCGGCATCGTGGTGGTGTTCGTGAAGGTGGGCATGGCCGTGACCTGGGACGCAGGGCTGGATCTCGAGGCGATGATCAATGAAGGCGTGCGCCGCGCCTATTTGAATCCCGACAACAAGCTGCGCGCCTCCATCGTCGCGGATCCCGCATTCAAGCGCGGCAATACCAAGGACAACACGCCCGCCGTGATCCATACGGAATTCGTTCCCGGCGACAAGCTCGAGATCACGGTCGCCGCGAAGGGCGGCGGTTCGGAAAACAAATCGATGTTCGCCATGCTGAATCCGTCCGATTCGGTGGCCGACTGGGTATTGGAAATGGTGCCCGAGATGGGCGCGGGCTGGTGTCCGCCGGGAATGCTGGGCGTCGGGATCGGCGGCAGCGCCGAGAAGGCGATGCTGCTCGCCAAGAAATCGCTGATGGATCCGATCGACATCGGCGATCTCATTGCGCGCGGTCCCAAGACGCCGTTGGAAGAGCTGCGTTTGGAAATATACCGGCGCGTCAACGCACTCGGCATCGGCGCGCAAGGCTTGGGCGGCTTGACCACGGTGCTGGATGTCAAGGTTTTGGATTATCCGACCCATGCCGCATCCTTGCCGGTGGCCGTGATTCCCAATTGCGCCGCCACCCGGCATATTCATTTCACGCTGGATGGGAAAGGACCGGCGGTGCTCGAGCCGCCGAATCTGGATCTCTGGCCCAAGGTTCATTGGACCGCCGATGCCAGCGCGCGGCGCGTGTCGCTCGATGGCCTCACCAAAAAAGAAATCGCGGCTTGGAAACCGGGCGAGCGGCTGCTGTTGTCGGGCAAGCTGCTGACGGGGCGCGACGCCGCGCACAAGCGCATCTGCGCCCTGCTCGATGCGGGGCAACCGTTGCCCAACGGTTTGGATTTCACCGGGCGCGTGATCTATTACGTCGGTCCTGTCGATCCCGTGGGCACGGAAGTCGTGGGGCCCGCGGGTCCGACCACCGCCAATCGCATGGATCGATTCACCGACACCATGCTCGGCAAATCAGGACTGCTGGCGATGGTGGGCAAGGCCGAGCGCGGCCCGGAAACGGTGGCGTCCATTGCGAAGCACCGTTCGGCCTATTTGATCGCGGTCGGCGGCGCGGCATTCCTGGTGTCGAATGCCATTCGCGGCAGCCGCGTCGTGGCCTTTCCGGAGCTGGGCATGGAGGCGGTGTACGAATTCGACGTCAAGGACATGCCCGTCACGGTGGCGGTGAGCGCCGAGGGTGAATCGGTGCACGAGAGCGGGCCTAAAAAATGGGCGGGCAAGTTCGCCGGCATTCCGGTCGCGGTGGAATAGACGATCTCACAGCGGCTTGCGCATCAGCAACCCCAAGCCGAAGCGGGTTTCGAACGTGCCGACGATATTGAAACCGCAGGCCAGATAGAACTGCTTGGCGTGGGAATTTCCCACGACGTGCAAGGCGCTCGAGCCCATCGAGCGCGCCGTCTCGGCGCAGTGTTCAATCAATTTTCGTCCGACCCCTTGCCGCTGGATATCGGGCTCGACAAACAGCGCGTCGAGTTCGGTGTCGCCATCATCGCGCGGCAGGATCGCGGAGAAGCCGAGGATGGCGCCGTCCCGTTCCAGCACGAACACGCCGCCGGCCGCAATCTGTTCCGGCGGCAGATCGATCGCATCGGGATGGCGCAGCAGCGCGTCGCGATCGCCCTCATTGGCAAGCGATGCGCGCCACTGCAAAGCCTCGAGGGTTTTGCGCTCAGCGGGAACGGCGGGGCGGATGATCACGCAACGGACTATACGCGTTCGGACTTCGGATCATCCGCCGCGCCTGAAAGGTCGGGCCGGAGCAGCGCGCCGAAAGCGCCGGCGCGAGCACCGGCTAGTATTTGATCGCGCAACCGTAAGGTTTGGTCACCGGGCGCGCGACGGGATCGCCCGCGGCCACCGCCAGCATCGCTTCCTTGAGATACGGTTCCGCGCGCGCAATGTCCGCCTCGTCGGTGGTGGCGATGCTGTCGATCCCGCCCATGTACTTCAGCTCCCCGTCCTTGTCGATGACGAACATATGCGGCGTGGTTTTCGCGGCGTACAGTCGCCCCACCGTTCCCGCCGGATCGAGCAGCACCGCGGTGGGCTGCGCGCGGCGCGACTGCGTCAGCGCATCCGCGGCGGGGCCATTCACGTAGCCCTGTTTGCCCGGGGCCGAAGAAATCACGGTCAGCCAGACGATGCCGTTCTGGCGGGCGAGTCCCTGCACGCTCTGCATGTTGCCGCTGCTGTAATGCTTGCGCGTGTAGGGGCAATCGGCGTTGGTCCACTCCAGCACAACGGTCTTGCCGCGGTATTCGCTCAAACGGACGGTATTGCCCTTGGCATCGACGGCGGTGAAATCCGGCGCCGGTTGGCCGATCTCCGGTGCGGCCCCGGCCGCCGCGACGAAATACCCGATCAAGCCCAGCGCCAGCGCAACGATCACGGCCGCGGCGGTAATTCCGGTGGCGCCGCCGTCGCGGTGCGCGCGCACGGCGCCCGCCTTTGAGGGGATCGAAGAATCGGGACGCATGCTCGGGCTCCTTTTGCTTTTTCGGGTGCTTACGCTTAGTTCCCGAGGCCCCAGCAATGGTTCCCTGGTGCTTTTCGCCGCGAGAGTTTAGAGTACGCGCCCCTGCCAAAAATCGAGTAGATTCAGCGTGATGCGTTTTGCAAAGCAGTACGAGGTCATCGTCATCGGCGGCGGCCATGCCGGTACCGAAGCGGCGCTCGCGGCTGCCCGCTCAGGCGCCGCCACCCTGCTGCTCACGCACAACATCGAGACCTTGGGACAGATGAGCTGCAACCCCGCGATCGGGGGCATCGGCAAAGGGCATCTGGTCAAGGAGATCGATGCGCTGGGCGGGGCCATGGCGCGCGCCACGGATCAGGCCGGCATCCAGTTCCGCACGCTGAACGCGAGTAAGGGACCCGCCGTGCGTGCCACGCGGGCGCAGGCGGATCGACAACTCTACAGGCGCGCCATTCGAGGAATGCTCGAATCCCAAACTCATCTATCACTGTTTCAGCAGGAAGCCAGCGACCTGATCCTTGAAGGCGATCGCGTGGCGGGTGTCGTCACCCAGAGCGGACTTCACTTCCGTGCCCCTGCCGTCGTTCTCACCGTCGGCACCTTCCTCGGCGGCAAAATTCACGTGGGGCTCGAGAGCCATCCCGGCGGGCGCGCCGGCGATCCGCCCTCGATGCGCCTCGCTGCGCGCCTGCGCGAATTGCCGTTGCGCGTCGGACGCTTGAAGACCGGCACCCCGCCGCGCATCGATGCCCGCAGCATCGATTTCTCGGGGCTGCGCGAACAGCACGGCGATGATCCGCGGCCGGTGTTTTCCTATCTCGGCAGGCGCGAACAGCACCCGCGCCAGCTACCCTGTCACATCACCGCGACCAATGAGCGGACTCACGACATCATTCGCGCCGCCACCGCGCGCTCGCCTTTGTTCACCGGTTTGATCGAAGGAGTCGGCCCGCGCTACTGCCCGTCGGTCGAGGACAAAGTGGTGAGATTCGCGGACAAGCGGTCGCACCAGATCTTCGTCGAACCCGAAGGTTTGGACAGCCGCGAAATTTATCCCAACGGCATCTCCACGAGTCTGCCTTTCGACGTGCAGTACGAATTCGTGCGCAGCATTCAAGGATTCGAGGATGCCCACATTACGCGCCCCGGATATGCCATCGAGTACGATTTCTTCGATCCGCGTGATTTGAAGTACAGCCTGGAAAACAAATTCCTGTCCGGTCTGTATTTCGCCGGCCAGATCAACGGCACCACCGGCTACGAAGAAGCGGCGGCGCAAGGATTGCTGGCAGGCACCAATGCCGCGCTCGCCGTCAGGGGCCGGGAAGCATGGCTTCCCAAGCGCTCCGAGGCCTACCTCGGCGTGCTGGTCGATGATTTGATCACGCGCGGCGCGACCGAACCCTACCGGATGTTCACCAGCCGCGCGGAATACCGGCTTTCCCTGCGCGAGGACAATGCGGATCTGCGCCTCACGGCTGCAGGAAGAGAGCTTGGGCTCGTCGACGATGAGCGCTGGGAGTTCTTTCAGCGCAAGCGCGCCGCCGTGGAAAGCGAAGTCAACCGGCTCGAGCGGGCCGTTGTGCAGCCCGCCGATGTCGATGCCGCGCTGCTCGGCAAGCTCGGCGCGCCGTTGTCGCGCGAGACGCATGCGTTCGATTTGTTGCGCAGACCGGAGCTCTCTTACGATGATGTGAGCTGCGTCGCCGCGTGCGCGCCGGCCGACTGGTGCGCCGATGAGCGCCTGCGCGAGCAGGTGAAACTGCAGGTGGAAGTGCAGGCCAAATATTCCGGGTACCTGAAGCGCCAGAGCGAGGAGATCGACCGGCACCGCCGCCACGAGGAATTGCGCCTGCCCGCCGATATCGATTATTCGCAAGTCGGCGGACTGTCCAACGAGGCGCGCCAGCGGCTTGGCGACGTGCGTCCGGAGACTTTGGGACAAGCGGCGCGCATTCCCGGACTGACGCCGGCGGCCGTGTCGCTGTTGCTGGTGCATTTGAAGAGGCGTGAACGCGCGGCCTGATATTGCCGTGCAACTTCGAGGATCGCATGAGTGTTTTCTACGATTTCACGGTGCCGGGCCTTACCGGCAGCCCGAATATCCTGGCCCCTTTGAGCGGTAAGGTGGCCTTGGCGGTGAACGTCGCCAGCAAGTGCGGCTACACGCCTCAATATGCCGGCCTCGAGGATCTGTACAAGGAACTCAAAGATCAGAATTTCACCGTCGTCGGTTTTCCCTGCAACCAGTTCGGCGCACAAGAGCCCGGAACGGCACAGGAGATCCAAACGTTTTGCGCGGTCAATTTCGGGGTCACCTTCCCCCTGTCGGCGAAGATCGACGTGAACGGGCCTCATCGCCATCCGCTATATGCCTGGCTGACGGCCGCGGAAAACGGCTTTCCCGGCGACATCGGCTGGAATTTCGAGAAGTTTCTCATCGACCGCGGCGGCCGGGTGGTGTGCCGATATCCGGCCGGGACCAAGCCGAGCGATCCCACGCTTCTATCGGACCTGGCGAACGCTTTAGAGTAATTCCGCGCAAATAATGCCGATTGCGGGGTTCAGTAGCAATTTGCCCGCTCACTCTTTAACATCACCGCTCCTGAATGGACCTTAAGAAGGCTCGGAGAATTAGATGCTTTCTCGATTGACTGCCAAAGCGTGGCTCGCCGGCGCGGTGCTGACTTGTTTGTCGTTGGGCGCGCATGCGGCGGGCGATCCGGCCAAAGGCGAGATGAAGTTCTACACCTGCTATGGATGCCATGGCATCGCCAACTACCGCAACGCTTATCCGGATTACAGCGTGCCGAAGCTGCGTCACCAGAATGCCGCATACCTGATCGCGGCGCTGCAGGAGTATCGCGACGGCACGCGGCCACACCCCACCATGCACGCGCAGGCCTCATCTCTCTCGGATCAGGACATCGAGGATATCGCAGCCTATCTGCAGGGCGCGGAGCCGGTGAAGCCCGCGGCGCCCGCTGCCTCGAAGGCGCCGAAGCAGGCGGCACCGTGCATTGCCTGTCATGGAGAGACCGGTCTCGGCGTCGATGCGCCGCTCGTGCCGAAGCCGCCGGTGCTCGCCGGCCAACATGTGGACTACCTGGAACAAGCGCTGGCGACGTATCGCAACGGCCGCCGCAAGAACGTGGTCATGGACAGCATGGCGCAGCTGCTGACCACCGACGAAGACGTCAGGATCGTGGCCGACTACTTCGCGAATCAGCCCTCGCCCCTCTCGACCGCGAGCACCGAAAGCAAGTAGCGGCCTTGGGAATGGGAAGCTTCGAGGCATGGAAGCGCAGTGCCTCGAAGCTTCTCATCCCCAAGGTCTTTGACGATGGATCGTTCAATCTCACGGTGCTGGACGCATGGCTACCATCGGTCGGGTGACCTCATGCGCACTCGTAGGCGGGAAAATCACGTACCGTCCAATACCCACCGCTCGCCGGCATGTGATGTCGATCGGCTCGAGCGCAGCGTCAGTTGCGCAGCGACATCAGAAATTGCGCGAACGTCTCGTAGTAGGCATCGCGGTTCTGCTTCTTGCGATAGCCGTGGCCTTCGTCGGCGGCCAGCAAATACCAGACCTCTCCGCCCCTGGCACGCAGCTTGTTCACGATCTGTTCCGCCTCGGACACGGGTACTCGCGGATCGTTCTTGCCGTGGACCACGAGCAGCGGACGGGTGATTCTATCGGCGTTGGTCAGAGGCGAGATGCGCCGCAAAAACGTGCGCATATCCAGATCTCGTTCATCGCCGTATTCCGCGCGCCGCTGATTTTGCCGGTAGGGCGCCGTATTGGTCAGAAAGCTCACGAAGTCCGCGATGCCGCTGACATCGACGCCGCCTCGCAATCGATCGCTGTAATTGACCAGCGTGGCGAGCGCGAGGTATCCCCCATAGGAGCCGCCCGCGACCACCACGTGCTTGGCGTCGAACTCCTTGTGCAACCCGATCCACACCAGCATGGCGCCGACATCCTTGACCGCGTCTTCGCGCAGGATGCCGTTGTCGAGCGCCATGTAAGTCTTGCCATATCCCGACGAGCCGCGCACGTTGGGAGCAACGACCGCGAAGCCCAATTCATTGACCATGTATTGAATCCAGGGATCGAATCCCGGACGGAACTGCGACTCAGGTCCCCCGTGCAGCGAGATCAGCACCGGATGCGGGCCCGGTGTGACGGGCTCGTACACATAGGCGGGCACCGCGCGGGACTTGCCGTCCACCCGATCGAAGGTGGGAAACTCCACCAGCCGCGGCAGCACGAACTTCGCCGGGTCGAGGCCGCCCGCTTCGCTGCGCGTCCACGGTTCGAGCCGATTTTCCGCGACATCCAGGACGTAGGCGTCCCGCGGTTGATTCGCGGCGGCGAAGGCAAAGGCGAGCCGCTTGCCGTCCGCATCGAAGTGCAAAGAGCTGATGATTCCCGCGGGCAGGCGCGGCGGCGTGAGGTCTTGATGCGTGCGCAGATCCAGCAGATTGAGTTTGCCGGCGCCGGCCTGATTGCTGACATAGGCCAGATAGTGTCCGTCCCGCGATATCGCCAACGACTCGATATCCCATGGGATATGGTCTGAAATGACGGTCTTGTCGTTGGTGAACAGATTGACGTAGCGCAGGCGGGCAAACTCGGCGTCGCGGTCGGAGATCAAATAAACGCCTTGGCCGTCGCGCGTGAATTTCGCGTTGACGATGCTGACTTTCGCCGGCGAGGGCTCCACTTCCCGCTTTTGCCCGGTGCTCAAGTCCACCACGTACAGATAGGCTTCGGAAACCGAGACTTCCTTGAGCACGAGTAATTTCGAATCATCGGGCGACCAATCGAGCGCGGACCACGCCGCACCGCTGCCGTCGCCGGCAACGGCCAGCCGCGGCAACGACCCCGATTCCGGATCGACGATGCTGATGTCATAGGTATGACCGTCGCGCGCGGTGCTGAAGAACGCCACTTCACGCCCGCTGTTCGACCACAGCGGTGCGCCATTCACGGACTTGCCGTCCGTCAGCATCGCCGCCGTTCCCTCGCCCAGCCGCTGGTAGAAAAGCTGCGCATTTTCATTGCCGCCCGAGTCCTTCAGATACACATAGGCGCCGCGCGCGGAATCGGGCGAAAATGCCGCCTCTGAGATCGGTTCGTGCTGGAAAGTAAGTTGGCGGCGCGCGCCCCCCGCCTGTTCCACCAAGTGCAGCTGGTCGACGTCGGCGAAGCGGGTCGCGATCAGCAATTGGCCCTTCGGCGACCAGCCAAGCGGGGTTGCCTGGCGCGCGTTGAGATAGCCCTCCAATTTTTCGGCCAGGGCGGCGGGTGCCGGCGGAATATTCTCGTAGGTCAAATTGCCGCGTTCGACGCGCGAGGCGGCGAAGGCCGGGGAGCCGCCCGAAAGCGGCCCAGCGAGCAACAGCAACAAGTAAATTCGGTTCATCCTACTTTCCCCGCGAGAAACGCATGCCTTGTCAAGTTCCTAGTTTCTCACACGAACGGCGAGGATAATGCGGACGATGGCGGGCTTCGAGCATTTGGTTCAATCTTACGATGTCGGCGATCTTCTCGACGAGATCGCGAGCGCGGAACCGCCCGCTTACTTGCGCCGCTGTTTCGCAGAAGGCTTGTCCTCGTCCCGCTTGAGTTGGACTCGTGTGCAGCAGCTGGCCGTGTGCGCGATGGTTCTTGATGCCATCGTCAATGACCGGGACTACGAATTATTCGAGCGCGAGCTGATCGCCGATTGGCGCCTACACTATGCGAGGGCATGCATGAAGTTCAAGGACACGGCATTGCAGGCATTGCGGCGCGTGCTGGAGCATGATCGGCCCGAGGATACCGAGGCCGCGGCCGAACTCGAGACCCTCGCCGCTCGCCTGGCCGGGGCCTGATTGAGCACATCCACGACATGCGCGCGGCGGCCAATCTTCGCTCAGCGGGCAATCTTAGGATGCGCGGCGCTCCTGGCGGCCTGCGCCACGCCCCAGCCCAAGCCGGCGGCGCCGCTCGTGCAGGCGCCGGCTCCGTTGGATGCGTCCTATGAATGGCATGTCCTTCTCGTCGCTCCCTTCGGCAGCGTTTTGAAAGATGTGCCGCTGACATTGCACGAGGTGCTGCTGTTTCGCGATCAGGAGCGCAGCGCGGCGGCGGGCGATGAGCTGGAATGCTATGCCGTCGACGGGCCCCGCCCGCGGTTCATCGCGCGAGCGCCCACGGAATACCTGCTTTGCTTCAAGCACGAGCGGCTTTCACGCATTGAGGCCACGGTGCGGCTGGCGCCGGACGAGGCGGCAGGAATTTTCGCCGATGCCTGCGGTTTGTGGCTGAAGAATGCCCAGACAACCACGGCAGAGTGCGCCGGCACGGAAGGCGGCATTGCGTTTTCCGGCCATTTCGAGAACGAGCCTGACGAGTCCGCACGCTTGACCGTCGAGCTCGACGCTCCCGATCCCCCGTCCGATCGCGCGCCCGACCGGTAGCTCAAATGCGAGCCGGCGAAAGCGAGCTGCTCGCCTCGGGTGCGAGAGACCTCGGAATCGAATTGGATGCGGCGCGCACCGAAACGCTGCTCGAGCTGGTGGATGAGCTCGAACGGGGCAACGCACAATTCAATTTGACCGCGATCCGCGATCGGGCCGGCATGTTGCGCAAACATGTGCTCGACAGCTTGAGCGTGCAGCCGTACCTGCGCGGCGCGCGCGTGGCCGATGTCGGCACCGGCGCGGGCTTTCCGGGCCTGGCCCTGGCCGTAGCCAATCCGGAGCGCCGCTTCACGCTCATCGAGGCCACCGGCAAGAAGGCTCGATTCGTCGAGCAGACCGCCGCGCGCTTGAGGGTGGGCAATGTCCTGGTGGTCAATTCCCGTGCGGAAAGCTATAGACCCTTCGAACTTTTCGATACAGTGGTGGCCCGGGCCCTGTCGTCGCTGGCGGATTTCGTGGCCTATGCCGGCCATCTGTGCGCTCCGGGCGGGCGGTTGCTGGCGATGAAGGGGAAGCGGCCGGACGATGAGATATCCGCACTGCCAAGATCGTTTCGCGTGCTGGCGGTGCATCGCTTGAGCGTGCCGGGACTCCCCGATGAACGGCATCTCGTGGAGTTGATCCCCGTACAACGATCGAGCAAGAAATGAAGCGGCCCAGGAAATGAAACGCGTCATCGCATTGGCCAATCAAAAAGGCGGCGTCGGCAAGACGACGACCGCGGTCAATCTCGCCGCGTCGTTGACGGCGACCAAGCGCCGCGTGCTGCTCATCGATCTCGACCCCCAAGGCAATGCCACCATGGGATGCGGCGTCGACAAGCATGCCCTGTCGCGCACCAGCTGCGATGTCCTGCTGGGCGATTGCGGCGCGGTCGAGGCCCTGGTCCCCGTCGAGTACGGCGGCTTCATGCTCATGCCGGGCAATCAAGATCTCACCGCGGCCGAAGTTCGCCTGCTGACCATGGCCGTCGGCCGCGAGTTCAAGCTGCGCAACGCCTTGAGTCCGGTGCGCGGGGATTTCGACGTGATTTTGGTCGATTGCCCGCCCTCGCTGAACATGCTCACCTTGAATGCCTTGGTCGCGGCGGATTCGGTCATGGTCCCGATGCAGTGCGAGTACTACGCGCTCGAGGGCTTGACCGCCTTGATGCAGACCATCGAGCAAATCAAAGAAAGCATCAATCCGGAACTGCAGATCGAAGGACTGCTGCGCACCATGTTCGACCCGCGGAACAACCTGTCGAACGAAGTATCCGCCCAGCTGATCCAGCACTTCGGCGAAAAAGTATTCCGCACCATGATTCCACGCAACGTGCGCCTGGCCGAGGCGCCGAGTTTCGGCAAACCCGCGCTGTTTCACGACAAGGAATCGCGCGGCGCGCTGGCCTATCTGGCGCTGGCCGGCGAAATGATCCGCCGCGACGAGGTGCCGAGCGGCGGCGAGGTGCCGAGCGGCGAGATGTCGGGCGGCGAAGTGTCGGGCGGCGAAGTGTCGGAGGCGCCGGGCGACGAGCTGATTCGCCGCGACGAGCTGCCGGACGCGCCCGTATAATCTTCCGATCGGTCTACGGGGAACTGCTATGTCCGGCAAAAAGCCGTCTTTAGGTCGAGGCCTGGCTGAGCTCTCGCCCCTGCTCGCACGCCGCGCCGGCATGCCTGACGCGGAGAAACCCCCGATTCTCGTCGGTGACCGTTTGGCGTCCCTGCCCGTCGACCTGTTGCAGCGGGGCAAGTATCAGCCGCGCGCCGACATGCGTACCGAGTCCCTGGGCGAACTGGCCGATTCCATCAAGGCGCGCGGCTTGGTGCAGCCCATTCTGGTGCGCCCGTTGCCGCGCCCGAATCCGACCGAATCGCAGCGCTATGAAATCATCGCCGGCGAACGACGCTGGCGCGCGGCGCAAATGGCGGGGCTGGCGGAAATCCCGGCGGTTATTCGCGATGTGCCCGACGAAGATGCCGTCGCCATGGCGCTCATCGAGAACATTCAGCGCGAAAACTTGAATCCACTGGAAGAGGCCCGCGCGCTGTTGCGCCTGATCGAAGAATTTGGGCTGACGCACCAGGCCGCGGCCGAGGCGGTGGGACGCTCGCGCGCCGCCGTCAGCAATCTGGTGCGGCTCATGGAATTGACCGACGAGGTCAAGGAAATGCTGGAGCATCGGCAGATCGAAATGGGCCACGCGCGCGCCTTGCTGGGGCTCGCCACCCGCCGCCAGCAGATCGAGGTCGCCACCCTGGTCGCCAAGAAATCTCTGTCGGTGCGCGACACCGAGAGTTTGGTGCGTCGCATCATAAATCCGAAAACAACCGAAACGGAGAGCGCTGCCGCGGCCCCCGATCCGGACATTCATCGGCTGGAAACCGAGATTGCCGAGAAGCTGGGCGCCAAAGTCGCCTTTCAACATGCCGCTTCGGGCAAGGGCAAGCTCATCGTCAGTTACAACAGTTTGGATGAGTTGGAAGGCATCCTGGCGCACATCCAATAGGCGACAAATAAGCCCTACAAACGCCTTGATGCCCCAAGGCGGCGTCTCTATAATGCGCCGGCCATTTTTGGCACAGTACAGCGAAGTGTTCGTGAGCTTCGCTCCACGGGATTTAACTTGGTCGCGATCGATTTAGCCCTAGCGCGGCGGCTGGCTCTCAGCGTCGTACTGGGCCAGGCGGCCGTGACCGTAGTCTGCGCTCTCGTGAGCTGGCTGATTGCGGGTCCCCATGCGGCTTTATCCGCCGCGATGGGTGGCGGTATCAGCACCGCTGCGAGTCTTGTCATGGCATTGCTAGGTTTTGGCGGCAAATCGGCTGCAGATGGGCAGCGGGCGATGCGCGCGTTCTTGATAGGCGAAACGGCCAAGATCGCGATGGTCATCGTGCTGTTCGTGGTGGTGCTGAAGACGATGAAGGTGGTGCCGCTGGCGATGCTCGGCACGTATGTAGCAACCTTCTTCGTTTTTTGGGTTGCATTGGCGAACGCGCTGCCGCCGCTCGGCGGGACAAATGTCCCGCGCGGACGCTGATAAAACAGTTGATTTGAGGCGATCGGGACACACATAAGACTTGAAATGGCAGCAGAGCAACCCACTACCGCAAACGAATACATTCTTCATCACCTGACGTTCCTCTCCAACAAGGAACCCAAGGGAATAGTGGATTTTTCCGTGATCCACTGGGACACCGTATTTTTCTCCGTGGCATTGGCGCTGTTGTTCGGCGGCTCGTTTTATCTGGCCGCGCGCACCGCCAAGGCGGGTGTGCCCGGGAAATTCCAGAATTTTGTCGAACTGCTGGTCGAGTTCGTCGACACCCAGGTCAAAGACAGTTTTCACGGCACCAATAAGCTGCTCGCACCGTTGGCGCTGACCATTTTTTGCTGGGTGCTGCTCTTCAACGCCATGGACATTCTCCCCGTCGACCTGTTGCCATGGGCCGCCCACGGCGTGGGCATCGAGCACCTCAAAGTCGTCCCCACCACCGATCTCAACACCACCTTCGCGATGGCGCTGACCGTGTTCGTGCTCATCATCTACTACAGCATCAAAATGAAGGGTTTGGGCGGCTTCATCGGCGAGCTGACCATGCAGCCCTTCGTCGCCAAGAACATCATCCTGAAGGTGCTCTTGATTCCGGTGAACCTGCTGCTGGAAATCGTGCCTTTTCTGGCGCGGCCCATTTCACTGTCGCTGCGTTTGTACGGCAACCTGTTCGCCGGCGAAATGATTTTCCTGCTGCTCGCGGCCCTCACGCTGCACGGCGTCCACCAATTGTCGGGCGTCGGCGGCTGGGCGCTGCTGGTCGCACAATTCGTGCTGGCATTTGCCTGGGCGGTGTTTCATCTGCTGGTGATCACGCTGCAGGCCTTCATTTTCATGGTGCTGACGATCGTTTACTTGTCGATGGCGCAGGAACACCACTAGTTTCGGGTAGATGTCGGATCTGTTTTCGTTTCAGGAGAATTGAATGGAAAATTTTGCACACGTCCAGGCCATGACCGTGCTGGCCGTCGGAATCATCTTCGGCATGGGTGCGCTGGGGACCGCCATTGGGTTCGGTATTTTGGGAGGCCGCTTTCTGGAAGGCGCCGCCCGCCAGCCCGAACTCACCCCGATGCTGCAGGTGAAGATGTTCATCGTCGCTGCCTTGGTGGACGCAGTCGCCATGATCGGCATCGGCTTCGCGCTGTTCTTCACCTTCGCGAACCCGTTCGCCAGCGGCATACCGCACTAAACGTGCTGCCGGCAAAGCTGGTCAGGAGAAGATAGTGAATATCAATCTCACGCTGATCGTGCAGATGCTCGTCTTCATCGTCCTCATCTGGTTCACGATGAAGTTCGTGTGGCCGATGATCTTGGGACCGATGGATGAGCGTTCGCAGAAGATCGCAGCGGGCCTTGCCGCCGCCGAAAAGGGCAAGCACGACTTGGCGTCCGCCAGCGAGCGCGCCGAGGCCGTTCTACGCGAAGCGCGCGAGCGCGCCGGGCAGATCATCGACCAGGCGCAGCATCGGGCCAACGACATGGTGGAAGAGGCCAAGGGCATCGCCACGACGGAAGGCGCGCGGCTCCTGGCCGCAGCCCAGGAGCAGATCGACCTTGCGGCTTCGCGCGCGCGCGAAAGCCTGCGCCGCGATGTGGCGCAGATCGCAGTCAGTGCGGCGTCCAAGATCCTGGAGCGCGAGATCGATGCTCGCGCGCACAGCGATCTCATCGACAAGCTCGCGGCACAGATCTAGGACGATTGAGGCATGGCTGAAAAGACCACCATCGCGCGGCCCTACGCCAAAGCGGCATTCCAGGAGGCCCTGGGCGAGAAGCGTCTGGCGCAATGGTCCGAGACGCTGCAGGCCGCCGCCACGGCGGTGCGCGATCCGCGCGTGCATGAGTTGCTCGGCAGCCCCGCGGTGGGCGGCGAGGATCTTGCCCAATTCGTCATGGGGGTGACGGGACCTGCGCTCGATGAGCATGGTCAGAACTTCTTCCGCACGCTGGCGGAAAATCACCGGCTCGGGATTCTGCCGGAGATTTCGACGCTGTTCGATCAGTACAAGGACGAAGCGGAGAGCGTCGTCGACGTGACGGTGACATCCGCCGCGCCGATTGACACCGCCCAGCAGCAGGCGCTTTCCAAGGCTCTGGAGCGCAAGCTCAAGCGCTCGGTGCGGCTGCACTGGGCCACTGACTCCACATTGATCGGCGGCGCCGTGCTGCGCGCCGGCGACACGGTAATAGACGGTTCCCTGCTGAGTCGGCTCAAACGCATCGCGTTCGAGCTGACGGCTTAACGACCAGTATTTGCGAGAGGATTTTAGGCTATGTCCATCAAGGCATCGGAAATCAGCGACCTGATCAAGGCGCGCATCGACAAGTTCAAATCCGCCACCGAAGCGCGCAACGTCGGTACGGTGGTGAGCGTCACCGATGGCATCGTGCGCATTCACGGTCTCGCCGATGCGCGCTACGGCGAAATGTTGGAATTCAGCGGCAACATCTTCGGACTGGCGCTGAATCTCGAGCAGGATTCGGTGGGCGCCGTGGTGCTCGGCGACTACAAGGGCATTTCCGAGGGCGCCGAGGTCAAGACCACGGGCCGCATCCTGGAAGTGCCGGTGGGCCCTGAACTTCTCGGCCGCGTTGTCGACGCGCTCGGCACCCCCATCGACGGCAAGGGTCCGGTCAACGCCAAATTGAAATCGCCCTTGGAGCGCGTGGCGCCCGGCGTCATCTTCCGCAAGAGCGTGTCGCAGCCGGTGCAAACCGGCCTCAAGGCGATCGACGCCATGGTCCCGATCGGCCGCGGCCAGCGCGAACTCATCATCGGCGACCGCCAAACCGGCAAGACCGCGGTCGCCATCGATACGATCATCAATCAGAAGGGCACGGGCGTTAAGTGCGTCTACGTCGCCATCGGCCAGAAGCAAAGTTCCATCGCCAACGTGGTGCGCAAGCTCGAAGAGCACGGCGCCATGGGCCACACCATCATCGTGGCCGCTTCGGCCTCCATGCCCCCCGCGATGCAGTACCTCGCGCCGTACGGCGGCTGCGCGATGGGCGAATACTTCATGGACAACGGCGAAGATGCGCTGATCGTGTACGACGATTTGTCCAAGCAGGCCGTGGCCTATCGCCAGATTTCGTTGCTGCTGCGCCGACCCCCGGGCCGCGAAGCCTATCCCGGCGACGTGTTCTATTTGCACTCGCGTCTGCTCGAGCGCTCCGCTCGCGTGAACGAGGAGTATGTCGAGAAGGTCAGCAACGGCCGCGTCAAGGGCAAGACCGGGTCGCTGACGGGACTGCCCATCATCGAAACGCAGGCGGGCGACGTCACCGCGTTCGTTCCGACCAACGTGATCTCGATCACCGACGGCCAGATCTTCCTGGAAACCGATCTTTTCAACGCCGGCATGCGTCCCGCGATCAACGCCGGCATCTCGGTGTCGCGCGTCGGCGGCGCGGCGCAAACCAACATCATCAAGAAGCTCGGCGGCGGCGTGCGCTTGGCGCTCGCGCAATACCGGGAACTCGCAGCCTTTTCGCAATTCGCCTCCGATTTGGACGAAGCCACGCGCAAACAGCTCGAGCGCGGCCAACGCGTCACCGAACTCATGAAGCAAAAGCAGTACGCGCCCATGTCGGTGGCGGAAATGTCGCTGTCCCTGTACGCGGCCAACAATGGCTATTTCGACAAGGTCGCGCGCCTCAAAGTCGTAGAGACCGAGGCAGGTCTGCAGTCCTTCGCGCGCTCGAGCTATGGCGAGCTGCTCAAGACCATCAACGGCAAGCCGGACCTCACCAAGGAAGTCGAAGCCTCCTTGAAGAAGTGCTGCGATGAATTCTTCGCAACCGTGTAAGGCTTAGGAACTCAAGAGAGAGACATGGCAGGCGCAAAAGAAATCCGGGGCAAGATCGCGAGTATCAAGAATACCCGCAAGATCACCAAGGCTCTGGAGATGGTGGCGGCCAGCAAGATGCGCAAGGCGCAGGATCGGATGCGTGCAGCCCGTCCCTACGCCGAAAAGGTTCGCAAGATCATCGGCCACTTGCGCCAGGTGAATCTGGATTACAAGCATCCGTTCACGCTGGACCGTCCGGTAAGCTCCGTCGGCATCGTGGTGATCAGCACCGATCGCGGCTTGTGCGGTTCGCTCAATCTGAACCTATTCAAGGCGACTTTGGTTGCGATTCGCGAGGCGCAGGGCCGCGGCCAGAAAGTGTACTTGTGCGTCATCGGCTCGAAGGCCCTGCAGTTCTTCCGCCGCCTGTCCGGCATCGAGATCGCGGCCTCGGTCACGCATTTGGGCGATCGGCCGCACATCAAGGACCTGATCGGCACCACCAAAGTGATGCTGGATTTTTATCGCGACACCAAGGTCGACCAGCTGCTGCTCGCGCACAACGTATTCGTCAACACCATGACCCAGAAGGGCATCGTCTCGCAGCTGCTGCCGCTTCAGACCATCGACGAGGAAGAGCTGCAGGAGCGCTGGGATTACATTTACGAGCCCGACTCCATGGCCATCCTCGACGGCATTCTCATGCGTTATATCGAGGCCCAGATATTTCAGGGCGCTGTTGAAAACGTCGCCTGCGAAATGGCCGCGCGCATGGTGGCCATGAAGGCGGCGACGGACAACGCCGGTGAGCTCATCGATGAGCTGCAACTCATTTACAACAAGGCCCGCCAGGCCGCGATCACGAAAGAACTGTCGGAAATCGTCGGTGGCGCGGCGGCGGTATAGATGTCGAGTTTTCTTAACCGGCGCGCATGCGCCGCTAATCGTACGGGGTTGCGCAGCAACCCCGAGAGAAGTTGGCCGAAGGCCATGAGTAGAGGTCAATAAAATGTCCAGCGGTAAAATCGTGCAAATCATCGGGGCGGTCGTCGACGTGGAATTCCCGCGCGATCAGATTCCCAAGGTCTACGACGCGCTCAAGCTCGATGACGTG
>Ga0210392_10000372_pt1 | contig 29116 bp, 18 predicted proteins | sample IncBWC30OmetaG_FD_161057 | JGI IMG/M metagenome (GOLD analysis project Ga0210392, IMG submission 161057) | Forest soil microbial communities from Barre Woods Harvard Forest LTER site, Petersham, Massachusetts, United States - Inc-BW-C-30-O ... | reverse complement strand
CCCGCTCGCCGCTCTCGCCATCGGGATCGACTTGCGCCGCGTTTGGGGCGTGGTGTGGGCCGTGTCGGGCGTGGTCGGGTTGGTCGCGGGTTTGCTGTGGGGCGCGCGGCTCGGCGTACAATTTTCGCTGTCTCTGATCGTGCTCAAGGCACTCCCGGTGCTCATCATCGGCGGGCTGGATTCGATCCCCGGCACCATCGTCGGGGGGCTCTTGATCGGCGCCAGCGAGAAGCTGGCTGAGGTGTACATCGGCCCGTATCTCGGTGGTGGCATCGAGAATTGGTTTCCGTATCTCTTGGCGCTCGTGTTCTTGCTCGTGAGGCCAAGCGGGTTGTTCGGACAAGTGCGGGTGGAGCGAGCATGACGACGCTGCAACGAGCATCAGCCATCGTCCCTCGGCTGCCGCTGCGCGTTGGCGGGTCACCGCTGCTGACACGAGGACTGCCTTGGGCTCTCTTTTTGTTGCTGGCGTTCGTGGTCGTGCCGCTGGCCGGCACCGACTACCTGTTCAGCGCCGTGTTGATCCCGTTTCTCGTGCTGTCGCTGGCGGGGCTCGGGCTCAACCTCTTGACCGGCTACACGGGGCAGTTGTCATTGGGCTCAGCCGCGTTCATGGCGGTAGGCGCGTTCGCCACGTACGATTTTCAACTGCGTGTGCCTGGCCTACCACTGCCGGTCAGCTTGCTGCTCGGTGGCCTGTGCGCGAGCTTGGTCGGGGTTACCTTTGGTCTGCCAAGCCTGCGCATCAAAGGCTTCTACTTGCTCGTGTCGACGCTCGCCGCGCAGTTCTTCGTGGAGTGGGCCCTCACTAAATTCGGCTGGTTTTCCAACGACAATGCCTCCGGCGTGATCTCTGCTCCGCGGCTCGTCGTGCTGGGGCAAGATTTCGATTCTCCGGTTGGCCGCTACCTGCTGACGCTGACCGTCGTGCTGGCGCTGACGCTCGTGGCGTTCAATCTGGTGCGCAGTCAGACGGGCCGCAATTGGATGGCCGTGCGCGATATGGATACCGCGGCGCGGGTCATTGGGATTCCGATCCTGCGCGCCAAGGTGCAAGCGTTCGCGGTCAGCTCGTTTTTCTGCGGCGTGGCAGGCGCGCTTTGGGCCTTCGCCTACTTGGGCACGGTTGAACCGCATGGCTTCGATTTGGATCGGTCGTTTCAGATCCTGTTCATCGTGATCATTGGCGGGTTGGGCAGCTTGCTCGGCGCGTTCTTGGGTGCGGCGTTCATCGTGCTGCTGCCCATCCTACTCGGCAATCTGGCGTCCACGTTTCTGTCCGGAATCGTCGAGCCCGGTCACGTCGAGAATCTGCAGAAGGTTTTGTTCGGCAGCTTAATCGTCTTCTTTTTGATCAAAGAACCCGAAGGGCTGGCTCGCCTGCTGCGCAGCGCCCGACACCGCATCTCGCTTTGGCCACTCGAGCACTGAGCTCGATTGGGGTTTGAACATAGCTTGCACGAGCCCCGGCTCGTCGAACTCGGAGGATGAAGTGAAACGATACCTGAGCTCAATTCTGCTGGCCCTTTTCCCAGTGTTACTCGGCGCATGCCATAAAGGTGGCGAAAGCACGGCGCAGGCGAGCCCCGCGGGTTCCGTCACCGCCACGTTGGCTGCGGCCAAGCCCGCTCTGGCCGCGGAGCAATACTTTCCCCTGCAGAGCTATCGCGTCGGGCCGTACGCTGCGGGCGGCACTGGCTTCTTCGGCGGGTTCATCGATTACATGAACCTCGTCAACCTGCGTGACGGGGGGGTGAACGGTGTGAAGCTCACCTGGTCCGAATGCGAGACGGAGTACGTCGTCGAGCGCGGCGTGGAATGCTACGAGCGCTTGAAGAAAGGGCTGAACGGCGCTCCCGCGGCCGCCACCAACCCGCTCAGCGTCGGCATCGCGTACGCCACATTGGAGCGCTCCACGGCAGACAAGATCCCGCTCATCACCATCAACCACGGCCGCACGGATTCCACGGATGGGCGCGTGTTCCCGTACGTTTTCCCACTGCAGCTGAACCCGTACAGTGAAGTCTCGGCCATCATCAACTACATCGCGACGCGCGAGGGCGGTCCGGAGAAGCTCGCCCACAAGAAGATCGTCACCCTGTATCACGGCTCGCCGTACGGCAAAGAAACGCAGCCCGTGCTGGATATTCTGGCCAAAAAGTACGATTTTGAGATCAAGCACATCGAGGTGCCGCACCCCGGCAACGAGCAGCAATCGCAATGGCTTCAGATCAAGCAATTTCAGCCGGATTGGGTGATCCTGCGTGGCTGGGGCGTGATGAACCCGGTGGCCATCAAGACCGCGACGAAGACCGGCTTTCCCGTCGATCACATCATCGGCAACATCTGGAGTAACTCCGAAGAGGACGTGCGCCCGGCGGGCAGTGCCGGCAAGGGTTACATCTCGATCACGACACACCCCTCGGGGACGGATTTCCCAGTCGTGCAAGCGATCAAGAAGTACGTGGTCGATGCCGGAAAAGGCAACCTAGAAGACCTCAAGCGCTTGGGCAGCGTTTACTACAACCTCGGCGTCATCAATGGCATCCTGAATGTCGAGGCGGTGCGCATTGCACAAGGCAAGTTCGGCAAGCGACCGCTGACGGGCGAGGAAACGCGCTGGGGCTTCGAGCACTTGGACATCGACGACGCCAGACTCAAGGAGCTGGGTGCGTTCGGCTTGCTGCAGCCGATCAAGCTCTCGTGCGCCGATCACGAAGGCGGCGGTCGAGTGCGCTTTCAGCAGTGGGACGGTGAAAAATGGCAGCTGATCAGCGATTGGGTGTCCGCCGATCGCGCGCTGCTGCGTCCGATCATCGAAGCCTCTGCAGCCAAATACGCCCAAGAAAAGGGCATTACAGCGCGCGATTGCTCGGCGCCCTCCGAACAGTAATCAGCTCGCTCACACTCGCCGCCCGGAGTTCACGTGACCTCTCAATCCGAAACGGTACTCTCTCTGCAAAATGTGCACGCTGCGTACGATGGCATCATCGTGGCGCTGCGCGGCGTGTCACTGGACGTCAAACAGGGGAGCATCGTGGCGCTGTTGGGAGGCAACGGCGCGGGTAAGACGACCACGCTCAAAGCGGCTTCTGGCCTACTGGCTGCCGAACGTGGCGCAGTCACGCTCGGCAGCGTTTGGTATCGTGGTCAGAACAGCGAACACCGGGAGCCGCGCGAGTTGGTGAAAGCTGGCCTGTCTCAGGTGTTGGAAGGGAGGCATTGCTTCCCGCACTTCAGCGTGGAGGAGAACTTGATTGCGGGGGCGCTGGTACGGCGGCCGAGCCGTGCCCAGCTTGTCCGCCATCTAGAGCGTGTTTACGAGCAATTTCCGCGTTTGAAAGCGCTGCGCCGCTCCCTTGCCGGGTTTACTTCCGGTGGCGAGCAGCAAATGTTGGCGATTGGTCGCGCGCTGATGGCCGAGCCGACTCTGCTACTGCTCGACGAACCGTCCATGGGCTTGGCCCCGCAAATCGTCGAAGAAATCTTCGAGATTGTAAAAGCCTTGCAACAGAACGGCGGCGTGAGCTTTTTGCTCGCCGAACAAAACGCGACCCTGGCCTTGCGCTACGCCGATCACGGCTATGTGCTGGAAAACGGCCAGGTCAAATTGAGCGGGTCGGGCGCCGAGCTAGCGGCGCGCGATGAAGTGAAAGAGCTCTATCTGGGCGTTCAGCAGCGCGGCCCAGGCGAGGATTCGTTCTCGCGAAGGCGCGCTCGCCGCCGACTGGCGCAAGCCGAATCGGTCAACTCGTAGTCACAGATACTTAAGCTTCGCGTTCGAAGCGCATGAAACACCCGCAGGGCTCCACCGGGCCTGAATGGCGGGGTGCATCCGCTCGAACGCGCGCCTTGGAGGACCACTTGAAATTCATGCATTCGAACTCGTTCTTGTTCACCCTACTCAGTTCATTGGCCGGCGTGAGTGCGCCCGTCCTTGCCCACGCGCAGGCTCCGGCGAGCGCCCTCGCTCCGCCTGTCACCCCAAGTGACGCCGCGGCCCCCGCGGCGCAGCCCGAAAAGGAAGCGCCGCCAAACCGGCCCATTTCAGCTCCCGCAACACCCCCCTCCAGCGATTCATCAGCTGCCCTGGCGAGTCTCAGCGCAACCGCGGCCGCTCCGAATGGCGACGCCGCGCCGTCTGCGCCGAAGGCCGTCGCGCCGAGCATCATCCCAGTCCAGTTCAAAATTGGCGGCGGCGGCATCCTCTGGTTTTATCAGCCCACGCAGAAGGGACAGAAGAACGATCTCGAGTTCTACAACATTCGGCTCACCTTCGATTCGGACTTCGGCGATGGCTTCGCTTTTCACGTGGAGCCGCGCTTTCGCGACACCAAGCTGCGCTCGTTCTTCGGTGGCACCGCGTGGATCCAGGAAGGTTACGGGTCGTACACACTAGGAGCTCACACCTTCAAGCTAGGTAAGGTGTACAGCCAGCTGGGTTTGTTCTGGGACAATTCGTTCTGGGGCAACGTACAAGTGTATGACGGCTTGAAGCTCGCGCCGGACTACGGTGGCTCACTCGAGGGCAAGTTCGAGCTCACGCCCACGTGGGGCGTCGGCTACGCCGCTCAGTTCTTCGTGGTGGACGGTTCGACCAACGTGTCGCTACCCGGCCGCGATACGATCTCCATCCCCGACTCACGCCGCCGCAATGAAGTGGTATTGCGCGCCGATCCGTACGCCAAATTCGGGACCGACGGCTTGGCCCGCCTAGGCCTCTCCGGACAGCGTTTGACCGCAGATTCCCCGGGGATTTCCGATCAAGACGTGCTGCGCTACGGCGTAGATTTCAAGGTCACGCTCGCCGGCGCCGGGATCTGGGGTGAATTCTTGCATCAACACGGCCAGACCGTGACGGACTACCCCATCGCGGGCACGCCGGCAGACGGAGCGACCGCGGCCGTACCCGGTCAAGCCTCGCGCAACATCGACTACTATGAGGTCGGCGCGGAGTACACGTACGGGCGGGTGACCGCGCGCTACAACTTCAGCGGGGCCAACTACAAGGGAACGAGCGTGAAAGAGTGGATGCACGTGCCCGCGCTCGGCCTGAAGTTGAACGACCACTTATCGCTCGGTGGCGAATACGTGGCGTGGTCACGCTCTGTGTCCGGCGCGTCCGAGAAAATCAATCGCAGCCTGAACGTTCTACTTTACGTCAACCTCTGAGGTCTCATGGCACGTACAGCGCTACTCGTGGCGGGCAGCCCCGCCGACAGCTCGCGTTCCAGCTTGGTCCTGCAAGCCTTTGGCACTCAGCTAGAGGTCCGTGGCTTCAGCCTGGAAACGTATTCGATCCAGAGCTTCGTGCTGGAGGATCTGGTTCATGGTCGAGCCGAGAGCGAGACCGTGCAGCGCTTCTTGCAGAGCGTGAACGGGGCGAGTGCGCTGGTGTTTGCGACTCCAGTTTACAAGGCGACGTACGCGGGCGCGCTCAAGTTGATCATCGATTTGATCGCGCCCACGGCGTTGGAAAATAAGGCGCTGTTGGCGATCACCACGGCTCGGCTGGAAGCGCACTTGAGCCAAGTCGACGAGAGCTTTCAGCGCTTGTACCGTTTCTTCCGAGGTAGCATTGGCCTGGCCAGCTTGGGCGTGGCTGATGCGCAACTGCTCCAGCGCGGCGAGGCGGGCTTGGAGTTGGATTCGCCGGCGCGCTTCGCGTTCGAACAAGCCGTGCGGCGCCTGATCGAGGCGCTGCCGTGACGCACGCTCGCAGCCAGGGCGCGCTCGCGTACACCGCTCACTCGACAGCGCAGCACGCGAAAGCGCAAAGCGCCGATGAATACTTCATGGCCGTCGCGCTGTCCTTGGCGCGTTACGGCCAGCCTGCGCCAAACCCAGCGGTCGGAGCCGTGATCGTGCGCCACGGAAAGATCGTCGGCGCGGGCTACCACGAGCGCGCCGGGGAGGCGCACGCTGAGGTCATGGCACTAAAGCGCGCCGGCGCGCTGGCCATTGGCGCGACCTTGTACGTGACACTCGAACCCTGCAATCACTTCGGGCGGACGCCGCCCTGTGTCGACGCCGTGGCGTATTCGGGGGTGTCGCGCGTCGTGTTCGGCTGTGCTGACCCGAACTCGTTCGTCTGTGGCGGCGGCGCGGCTCGGCTGAGGGCACTGGGCGTCGAAGTCACGGCGAACGTCCTCGCCTCACAAGCCACTCAGCTGATCGCGCCGTGGTTACGAACGCTGCGACGAGAAACCAAGTCGTGGCGACCGGTTACACGTGAGTTCCTGCCTTAGATCAGCTCTAAACGCGGAATCGACGCGCGGACACGAATGATCACAAAGCGATCTGTGTGCCCGCACGTGCTACGACCGACGCGCGGCCCGGTCGCCTCCTGGCCTCCCGCTCGCGAGGTTCGGCCCGGTGGTGAACTTTCGTGGCTGACCGGCGGATCGACCGATGAAGGTGCAGAGCTCGCGACGCTTGCGGATGCAGCGGTGGCTGTGGCGCGCGCTCGGTTTGTGTCTCGCGCTCGCGTCGCTCGCGCTCGTTGGCGGGCTCGTACTCTTGCACAGCTTGGATCGCGCGTGGCTGAAGCAGCGGCTGGCCGCCCTCGCGCTGGCGCATTCGGGCCTCGATGTCAGCTACGGGGCGGTCGAGGTCCGGACTTGGTCTGACCTGGAGATCCGCGATCTGGTCGTGCGCTCACCGGCTGCGGTGCGCGGGGTCGCGCCGGAGCTGCTTCGCATCCGGCGTCTGCGCGTCTTTTGGTGGCACGTGCCGCCTCTTGGCTGGCGACCTGCTCTACGCGAGATCGACATCGACGGCCTGACGCTCAGCGTCGCGGTCGACGAGAACGGCAAGACGTCCTTCGACGCGATCCCGAGCACTGGAGCGCCCGAACCGACAACGCCGCGCTCCCACCTAGCGGGGAACCTACTAAGCGCGGGCTTCCCCATCCCGAAGATCCGCGTGAACGGCATCACGCTCGAGCTGATTCAGAGCGACCACGGAGTCGCCGTCGAGCGAGATACAGCGCGCGGCTTGTCGCTCGGCGTGAACGCGACGCCGCACCTGAGCGGCGCGCGGCTTCACCTCACTGTCGGCGGCGCGGACGCACCGCTCGAGCTGACCCTCGACAGAAGCCGCGCTGGCGCGAACGACACCTCAGCGGCACTGCGCGCTTTCTTGGTTCTAGATGCTTCTGCCTCGGAGGCGAGCGCCGTCCTGGATCTTCGGCTGACGCGCCAAAATCTGATGCCGGAGGTCGCGATCGAGCGTCTCTTGCACCTAGCAGCGAGCGCCAAGTTCGACCCCGCTGCTGGTCGGGTACAGCTGGCAGTGTCACGACTCGGCGTGGCCGACGACACCGCTACGAATCAAGCCGCGCTCGAGCTGCCAGATCGCGGCGCGCCCATTGTTCGCCACGCAGCTGGCGATGTCGATTTGGCGAGCTTGGTGCGCCTCGCTGCGCCGTGGGTACCCGCACTCGGGCTCGCTGGCGGGCGCGTGCGTTACAGCCTCGACGACCTCGCGCTCGATAGACCGCTGGCAACCACGGTCATTGCCATCGAGGGCGAGCTCTATGGCGTGCGCGTGCCGCTGGCCGCGGGCTCGCTCGCGCTGAAGAGCGCGCGGCTATCGCTCCACACGCGGCCGACCGGCGCGACGGTCAACGCGGAGGGCAGCCTCGCGCTCGACGGACTTCTCCTCGAGTCCGGTGCGCGCACACTGCACGGCGACGACGTCAGCTTGACGTTTGGTGGACAGCGCGTGGATAGCGGCGCCCTCACGGGCAACGCCGACGTCCGATTTGCCGCGCTTTCGAGCGCAAGTCAGAGCCCGATAGCGGCTCGCCGCGGGCACATCGCGCTCCACGCGCGCGACCTGCGCGCGGATCTCCGCTCACCCCTCAGCGCGACGGGCAATCTGTCGCTCGACGCCGAGCTCGCGACGCTCGAAGCCGGCGCGGCGCTTCATTGCAGCATCTCCAATCTGACGCTCCACGCCGACACGCCGCTCTCTGTTGGCAATCGCTGGGCGCTCTCCTCGAGTTTAGGCGCCGAACACCTGCGCGTCGCGCGCGCGAGCCGCACGCTGGTCGAGCTGCCCGTTCACCTCGCGCTGACCGTGAAGGATCTGTCGCCTGATCTCCAGAGGCCTGAGAGCTCGGCGGGCACCGTGCACGTGGCGTTCGAGGCAGGCGCGCTCAAAGCCACGCTCGACGCGACGAAGCAGGGCGACGCTCTGGACTACGCGCTGAGCGCACGCGCTGCCGAGCTCGCCGCGGTGCGCCCGTTCGTCTCCGAAGGGCCCGCGAGCGGCGCTCCTTGGGAGCAGATGGCCCTCGAGCTCGACGCGAAGGGCCGCGCGACTCACCTGACCAGCTCCGCGCCCGAGCTCGAACAACGAAGCACGCTGCGGCTCACGGGAGCTGCGCTCGAAACGGTCGCGACGCGCGCTTTGACGTTCGAGCTCCACTCCAGTGGTAGCGCCGTTCGGCAGACCGCCGATCTCGAGCTCGGAGTCGAGGCTCTGCGCGTAGGTGACACGCAACTCGGCGATGAGCACCTGAAGGCGTCTCTCGAGCTCGATCGTTCGCGTCCCTCGCTCCAAGCTACGCTTGCCATGGACCGGCTCGCTAAAGCCGAGCTGCGCGCTTCGGCCACGTTCGATCGCGAGCAGCAAGCGGTCTTGTACGAGGCGAGCGGGCAGCTTTCACGGCTTTCTTCGCTGGGCCCGCTACTTTCTCGGGTTCGCGCGCTCGCGGGCTTCGACTTGTCGAAGCTCGCGCTTCGGCTCAAATCGCACGGTCGCTTGACGGGTGTGATCTCCGGCGTGCGTGCGGACGGTGCCCTGATCCCGGCACCGGAGCCGCTCCGCAGCGCGAGCGTCTCTGCCGCGGTCGAGCTCGCCGTCGCAGAGATCCATTGGGCGGATGGGGATCGGGCACTGGGCTCGCCCGCGCTCACGTTGCGAGCCTCGCTCGACGGCGATGCGCGAATTCGGACGATTCACAGCGACCTGGTGGCCGACGAGATCGACTTTGGGCTCGGTCGTCATCGGCTGCGCGTGACGGGGCTCCACGATCAAAGCCAGCTCACTTCGACGGGGCCGCTGTTCGCCCCCACGCTCCGGCTCGAGCAACAGGCCTCGATTCACACCGTAGAACAGAACTTTGCGCCCATGTACACTGTGGGGGACGTGCAAGCGAACGTCCGTGTGCATCGCGACCCGGATGGACTGATCAAGCTTGACGACGTGCGGATTGAAAATCGAGCGGCCGGCACGGCGCTGCAAGTGCAAGGCGGCATCGATCTGGGGGACGACCTGCGCCGGCTTTCGCTGCGCGCGACAGTGAGCCAGGATCTCGCCCGCGCTTCCAATCGCCACGAGCTGTTCACTGGTAGCGGCACTGCTCGCATGAGTCTGTCGCTGGAGTCGCCAGATTTTCGCGTCTTCCACAGCAAGGCGACATTGCAGCTCGAGAACGCGCACGTTCATTTCCCGGGTGCCAAAGTCGCGCTCGACGGCATCGACGGCGACGTGCCGATCGCGCTGGACCTGACCTATGGCGAAAAAGGCGTCGAGCTCTTGCGCGGCGTCCAAATCAACCCGTACGCGACGCTGCGCTTCGCCGATCAGCATCCGCTGCTCAAGAACCGCAGCTTCATCTCCATTGCCAGCGTGACGACGCCGCTCGTCTCGATGGCACCGTTCGCGGCGAACCTCGCGCTCGACCAGAACATCGTTTCGCTGTCGCAGCTGGAGATGGGCGTGCGGGGCGGAAGCATCACCGGCGACGGTGTGTTCGATTGGAACGGCGCTGAATCGACGTTTCAGGCGGACGTGCGTGCAAGCGGAGTCATGTCCTCGCACGGCGAGCCCTTCGACGGGAATGCAGCGCTGCTGGTGAACATCGGTGATCGCAGCATCGAGGGCCGCGCGGACATCTTGCGCATCGGCCGGCGCCATTTGCAGGACGTGCTCGATCTCGAAGATCCGGAGCACACCAATTCCGGGATGAACCACATTCGAACTGCGCTCAGCTTCGGCTATCCCGAGCGCGTGCGCATCGAGCTCAAGCACGGGTTCGCGAGTGCGGGGGTAAGCTTCGGCGGGCTCGCCGGGCTCGTCCGTGTGGATGACGTGCGCGGAATCCCGATTGGGCCTTTGATGGAGAGAGTGGTGAGCTCGTTCGACGCCGAGGCGGAGCAATGAAACGGCTAATCGCGTTCGTTTTGGTTTGGGCGCCGCTCGCTTGCGTCAAAGCGCCGGACATCGTGGTCGTGGACCGCGCGACCGCGCTCGAGCGACAAGCTGGGGGCTCCTTTGCGGACGTGGAGCAGGACCTCGCGCAGCGCGCCGTAAATCCAGGACCCGAGGCGCTCACTCCCGATCAACTCGAAGCGCTGGGCATCAAGCCCGAGCCCATCGTCGATCACACCGAGCAAACGGAGGCCGACCACGTGGATGCCTTGCTCCGACAGCGCTGCGTCGGCGAAGGCAAGAGTGGGCTGCTCGTCGACACTCACGACGACTGCATCGGGTCATCCGACCGGGTGATAGCGATCAGCCTGGTGGATCGCACCAACCGTGCGCGCCTCCAGCTCTGGCGCTGGCTCGCGGCGCAGCGTCCGGACCTCAGCGCGGACGCCGTGCGCGCCGAGTGGCGTGAAGCGCACGTGCGCGGTGTGGTTTGCCGCGGCTGGCTGCAAGCGGAAGACGACTCTTGGGCGGCCAAGAAATGCTGAGGCCGCTTTTCTCTGCCGCTCTGGCGACGGCGCTCCTCGTCCGCCCGTTTGCGGCGCGCGCCCAAGGCGAAGAAGCAGACGACGGCCTGCGACGGCCGGAGCAAATCACGGTCGGCACCGGCGATCAGTTCACAGGTCAGCTCGCGCCGGACGAAAGAACTCTCTACTTCGTGTCCAACCGCGAAACGCGGAAGGAGATCTACGCGCAGGATGTCGAGCAAGGTCACGTGCATCTAGCGTTCGACGAAGGCTCGGATGTCACCTGGCCGCGCGTCAGCCCCGACGGCAAGGCCCTCCTCTACATCTCGTTTCGGGATCAAGCTACGGGTGAGCTGTGCGTGCGCAACCTGCCCGATGGCGGCGACCGACGCTGCCTCGTTGGCGCCGCCGCCGCACTCCAGGCGGAATGGATTGATGCTCGGCGCATCGCGCTCGTCGATCGTAGGTCCATCGGTAGCAATTTTCGCATCTCGGAAGTGAGCGTCGCGGCGCGGCTTGCGCAGCGTCCTTTGTTCGAACAGAACTGGACCAGCCCTGCCGTGTCACCGAACGGGCGTTGGCTCGTGTACGTGCCCGTCGATCGCGTGACAGAGCACGTTGGTCCTGGTTTTGCCGCGCGCGCGGCTCCGGCGCTAGCGGCAGTGCGCCTCGACGGCAAAACGCCGCCCGTGCCGCTGGCGCTGGATCTGCCGGGCATGAGCGGGCAGCCGGCATTCTCGCGTGACGGCAAGTTCCTGTATTGGGTCCAGTTCTTCAGCGACTCCAATCACGACGGTGTGATCGACGCGAGCGACCACGGAGTGCTATTTCGGGTGCCGTTCGCCTCGGATACGGACGACGCGCCCGCGCGCGCCGCAGCGCTCATGCCAGTGCAGCTCACCGATTCGGGCTCCAATTGCCAGTACCCGTCGCCGGCAGCGACCGAGCTCGTCGCAACTTGCTCGCGGGGGACTAGCCTCACGGTGTACAGCCTGCCGCTCGACGGCGAGATCCCGAGTGATTGGAGCTCGGAACGTCTGCACGAAGAGATCGAGCTCAGCGCCCGGCGTTCGGAGCAACTTTTGTTGTACCGCCACGCGCTCGCGCGCCGAACGGACCCGACGCGCGAGCGGCTCATCATGATGCGTCTCGTGATGGTGCACCTCGAGCTCGAGCAATTTGCGGCGGCCGAATTTTACGCAAAAAAGATCGCCGCGCTCCGTGATCCCGCAACGCGCGGCATTGGCCGTCCGCTGCTCGTGCTGGTGGAACAGCGGATGGCGCGCAGCGCTCTCGAGCGCGGTCGGGCGATCGATACCTTCAGCGATGAAGCAGCTGCCGAGCTCGCGAAGCTGCGCGACGACGATAAAGACTGCCCGGCGGCCCGCGCGCTGAGCCACCTAGTGCGCAGCGAGATCCAGGATTCATTGGGAGACAAGACACAGGCCAAACGCGAGCTCGAAGCCACGATCATCGCCGACGACACGCCGCACGGTGTGCTCGAGGCGTACTACGCCCGCGCCGACGCGCTCTATCGCGAGCTGGAAGATCGCGACGCGCTCGTCGCGCTGTGCCGCCGGCTTGCCGCAAATCCAAAGCTCGCGCCGAACGACCAGCTGGAGTACGCGCGCGCCGCGGTGCGCGCCCTCGTCCGCGGGCGCTCCGCCCCGGACGCGACCGGGCTGCTCGAGCGCGGGCAAAAGGCCGAGGCAGGCGACAGCGAATTTGGCTTTGCACTCGATCTCGCGCGCGCCACGCTGGCAATCCAAGACGAGCGCCCGCCGCCCGCGGTGAAAGCCGCGCTGATCGCGCTGTACGAGGCGCAGCAGCGCATGGATCGCAAGCGTGCGATCATGCTGGACGCGATCGAACGTGCGGCCGAAGTCGGCGCGGACTCCTTGATTGAAGCGCTGTCGTCGCGCTACGTGGACGATGTCGCGAAGGGCACCGGCGAGCGGCGCCGCGCGGAGCAACTCTACCGCCGTGCCCTCATCGGTCGCGCTTTTCGGCGCCTCGCCAAGGGTCATCGCGCCGAAGCGCGCGCGGATTTCGAGGCCGTGTTCCGGCGCACCGGCTCGTTCCAGGCCGCCAGCGAAGCGATCGAGCTCCGACTCCAAGAAGGGCAGAGCTCCCGGGCGATCGCGGCGGAGCTCAGTCAGGGCGTGCGCGACCCGAGCTCGCTCTCGAATTTCGTCGAAGCGTCGGCGACCGCGCGACGGCTCCCCCATTTGAGCGACGCGGCGCACGAGCAGGCCGTCACGCGCGCCCAAGCCTTGCTGCGCGCCTCTTGGGCGGCACTCAAGAACAAGAGCCCGGTGCGCGCGCTCTACGGCGCGCTCATGCATCAGGAGTACCTGCGCACGGGCTCGCTCGCCGCGGCCGAAGCGGCCAATTCGCACTACCTAGTCGCGCTCGAACGCGTCCAGGATGACCCACGTTTCCGCGCCGCGCTGCTCGACGACCTCGGCTTGTTACAGACGGAGGTCGGCAATTACCGAATCGCGCTCAGCTACTTCGAGCAACGTGCAGAGCTCCCGTACGGGGAGGATACGGGCGCGTTGGCCGTGCAGCTCGCAAATGAAGAAGCGTTGCTTCACGTCGGCAAAGAAAAAGACAGTGCCGCGATGTCGGAGCGGGCGCTCGCGCTGCTCGAACGGACGCCGGCTCTGGCGTCCTACCGCGTGCTCGCTCTCGACCGCGCTGCGCTCGCGAATTTGGGAGCAAATCAGTACGCCCGCGCGCTCACGCTCTACGACGCGGAGCTGCCATCGCTGTCGTCTGCTGAAAATCCAGTGGCGCGCCGTAATCGCTTCGTCGTGCGGCTCGCGCGCGCAGCCGCCGCGGTCGGCGCTGGTCGCCCGCAAACCGCGCTCGCCGATTTGAACGAGCTCGAGCCGCACCTCAACGCCCCGCGTTTCGTGGCAGATCTGGCGTCACCACACACGACGGCCGAGCAAGCCGACGCAGGCTATCGCGCGCTCGCGGCGGGGCTGCGCGCGAACGCCAGCGCGGCACTCGGTGAGCTCGATGCGAGCGCGGCCGCGCTCGTTCGCCAGCGCGCGATCTTCGAGGCGCGCCTCCAGAGCTCGAGCCGAGACGAGGACTTGCGCGCGCTCACGCTGGTCGATACGCGGCTCGCCGAGAACGCTCGCGCGCGCCGCGATATCCCCGCGGCCGCGCGCTGGATTGCTCTTGCGTTAGAACACGCCGATGCGCTCGCTGCGCGCACGCACGCAGTGCTCGACGTAGACCAGTTGCGCGTGCTCTGGTTCGCTGCAACGCTCGGGACTCTCGACCACGCGGCGCTTTCGTTCGATTTACGCCAGCGCCTGACTGATGCGCAGCAAAAGGTGGTCGCGCAGCACGGACACGCGTTTCGGCTGTACGAACGATGGTTCGAGATCTTTCTTGCGCTCGGAAATCCCAACCGCAATGTTGCCTCACACTGAACATCATCAGCTGAAATGGGGGCGACCGCGATCCAGCAGCGCACCTCGAAGCCCGGCGCGGTTCCGGGCGGGGGGAGTCGCCGCCGTGCTTCGGTCAACCTTGAAACCGGTCTGCCGTGATCGCCGTACTGTTAGCATGCCGCACCAAACACCCTCGAAGAGGCTCCCCGGACGATTCTCGAGCAAGGTTCTCGGGGTGTGTGCGGCGCTCGCGCTCCTCTCCGGTTGCCATCGCAGCGAACAGGCGGCCTCCGTTGCGGTCGCTACGAGCGCCGTTGCGGCCGCCACGAGCGCCGTTGCTGAGGCTCAGGCTCCTTCGGTGGCAAGCGCTCCGCCGCGCTTGTACACCAAGCCGCCGGAGGAGGTGATCAAGCGACGCCTCACGCCGCTCGAATACGAGGTCACACAGCACGCCGCAACGGAACCGCCTTTTCAGAACCGGTTCTGGGACAATCATGACCCTGGCTTGTACGTCGATGTCGTGACGGGCGAGCCGCTCTTCAGCTCGCGCGACAAGTTCGACTCGGGCACGGGTTGGCCAAGCTTCAGTCAGCCCGTCGCAGGCGCAACCCTGGTCACGCATGAAGACGAAACGCTCGGCATGACCCGCACTGAGGTGCGTTCCAGAGTCGGCGATTCGCATCTCGGGCACTTGTTCAAGGATGGACCAGCGCCGACGGGTCTTCGCTACTGCATGAACTCGGCGGCGCTGCGCTTCATCCCCGTGAAGGATTTGGCGCAGCAGGGTTATGCAAGCTACGCGTCACTCTTTGCTGATACAGCAGGAGTAGCTTCGCAGCCACCGACGAGCGCGTCGTCCGATCCCGCCGTCAATTCCTGCACGCGGCCCGCACCCGGCGAAAAAGCGGGCTGCGCGGCGACGCTCGACACTGCGATTCTGGCGGGTGGTTGCTTCTGGGGCATGCAGGAAATTCTGCGCAAGGTCCCGGGCGTGCTCGAGACCGAAGCGGGCTACACCGGTGGAGACCTACCGAATCCGAGCTATGAGGACGTGCACACCGGAAAGACCGGTCACGCGGAGGCCGTGCGCGTCGTCTTCGATCCGACGAAAATCTCGTACTCGGACCTACTCGAAAAATGGTTCTTTCGCATGCATGACCCGACGACTCCCGATCGCCAAGGCAACGACGTCGGCTCGCAATACCGCTCCGCGATCTTCTATTCCTCGCCCGCGCAGCGCGACACCGCCGAGGCAGTGAAGAAAAAAGTGAACGCGAGCGGCAAGTGGAAAGCCCCGATCGTCACGGAGATCAGTGCCGCGGGCCCCTTCACGCGCGCGGAAGAAGGCCACCAAGACTACCTGCAGAAAAACCCAGGCGGCTACACCTGCCACTATCTGAGGGATTAGCTGCGGTGGCTCCGTGAGGGCGATCCGCTGGGCAATATTGGGTGGCTCCAGACTCACGTGAAGTCGCACCCGAAGAGATACGAAAGCGAATGCAGGACCCGGCTCAGATCGGTGCCATGCAATGTATCCAGCAATCTGACTGACGAGTTGGATAATCGAAAGTAGCCGTTCCCTCGTGACCTGAATTGCGCATGTCTTGCTGGCGGCGAGCGCGTTCGAGTGGCGCGTTCTCACCGATGTCAGCCGCCGTCGAGCTAGACACCGGGAAGAGGTGATCGGGGACCTCCCGCCCGTAGAGTCGGCGAGCCAGTCGTGCGCGGACGACGCTCTCGGTTGCCCCGGGGTCGACGGTCCGAAAGACCTCCCGCCGCGACATGGAGTGCATTCGAGTCTGCCAACTTGTGCCACGCGCGCGGGCGTTCACTCGAGATGCGCGGCATTTGGCAGGCTGGGTTGCTGTCGCGCGGTGGCCTGGATCTTGCTCACTTCCGACGGTGAGATGAGGGGCTGGTGGCGTTCGTTAGTGTCGACGTACCTGACCGTGGACCCACGGAGCTTGGGGGTGTTTCGCGTGCTCTTCGGCTTGGTCCTGTTGTCGGACCTCGTCAGACGCTGGGTCGAGCTCGGGTTTTGGTACGCGAATAGCGGGCTGCTCCCGAACCACACGCTCCTTTGGCGACCTCCGACCAGCAACATGTTCTCGCTGTTCTTCACCGCATCGAGCGTGCGCGAAGCAGAGTTGGGGTTTGTGCTGTGCGCCGTCGTGTACGCAATGTTCATCCTGGGTTACCGCACGCGTTGGGCGCAAGCCTTGGCGCTGCTCGCGCGCGTCAGCCTGAACAGCCGCCTCGCGGTGCTCGAGAACGGCGGCGACATGGTGATGGATTTACTTTGCTTGTTGACGCTGCCGCTGCCGCTGGGTGCGCGCTTCTCACTCGACGCCGCGGCGTCGACACCGGAACATCCCGCGCCGACGAACGAGACGAGCGCTACGTGCGAAATTTCTGAGCCGGCGAACACGCCCGTGGTGTCGATTGCCATGCTGGCCTTGTTGCTGCAGTTTGCCGCGATTTACCTGTTCAATGCTTCCGCCAAGAGCGGGGTTGCTTGGCAAGACGGCAGTGCCGTGTACTACGCCTTGCACCAGGACAAGCTCGTTACGTGGCTGGGCGTGTGGATGCGCGAGCACTTGTCCATCTCGGCATTTCACACGCTCACCTGGTCGACGCTGGCCACGGAGTGGCTGGGGTTCGCGTTGATCATCACGCCGGTGTTCGTGAGGCAGGCGCGGCTCCTCGCGGTCTGCCTCATGCCCACTTTGCACCTGGGCTTTGCGCTGGGTTTGAACCTGGGCGGCTTCAGCCCCGCAATGATCTCGTTCTACCCGCTCTTGCTGACGGCGGAGCACTGGCAAGGGTTGTCTCGTCGTTTCGGCCTGCGCGTGCGGCCGATCTGCGCAGCGCTCGAGCGCCACGTGCGCCCTTGGCTCCGCTCGCGCCCTCCCGCGGTCCCGATTTCTGGCATCCGGCGCTGGCTCGGCGAAGGAGCCGTGGTGGTGATCCTCCTGGCGATCGCCAGCGAGGCGCTCAACGACAATGTGGCCGTGCCCCAGGCGCTGCGCGTGCCCGAGCCCAGGTGGGCCAAAGCTATTATCGAGTATCCGCGCATCCTTCAAGGCTGGCGCATGTTCTCGAGCGAGCCGTCTCGCGTCGATTCGATGATCTATGTCGACGCAATCACGGGGGCAGGTGTCCACGTGGATCCATATAACGCTGTTGCCAGCGACCAACCCTATCCGGCCGGGACCGTCGTACCGACCCACATGGGTCAGAGCCAGTTCTTCGTGATGTACTCGGACCGTATCGGCTACGACGGTTACGCGGCCTATCGAACGGCGTTTTCAGAGTGGCTCTTGGCATATCCCGAACGTACCGGGCGCGCCGAAGATTGCCTGTTGAGCTACGATGTTTACTTGGTAACCGATAGAAGTCCCGAGCTCGGCAGCCACGCCAAACCCACGCCGGTCGACCGTCAACGCTTCATGTCGTACAGCGCCCCGTTCGACAGCCCGTGCCGGTTGGCGCGAGCCAGGAAGGTCGCCAGCGCTACGACCGTGAGCGGCGGGTAGCTACTCGGTAGTACTCACGCGAAGCCGTCTACATGACCATTGAGAGCAGCAGAGTCAGGCCGAGACCCATCACGGAGATAATGGTCTCCATGATGGACCAGGTTTTCATGGTCTGACCCACGCTGAGGCCAAAGTATTCTTTGACGAGCCAGAAGCCGGCGTCGTTGACGTGGGAAAAGATCAGCGAACCGGCCCCGATAGACAGCACGAGCAGTGACAGGTGACTTTGTGACAGGTGCGCGGCGAGAGGTGCCACGATGCCCGCCGCGGTCACGGTCGCGACCGTCGCGGAGCCCGTAGCGAGCCGGATTAACGCCGCCACGATCCAGCCGAGCAGAATGGTCGACAGGCTCGCCGCGACGGCCACCTTGGCGATTGCCGTCCCGGTGCCGCCGTCGACGAGCACTTGCTTCAGCCCGCCGCCAGCGCCGACGATGAACAACACGCTCACGATGGGAGTCAGGCTCGCGCCGATCTTACTGCTGAGCGTTGCCGCATTGAAGCCGACGTTCACGCCGAACGTGATCATCGCCAAGAGCACCGCTGCCAACAACGCGAACACGGGATCGCCTATGAAATCGAGCAGCGGACGAAACGAAGCCGCCTGTGGCAGCAAGATGTCCGCGGCAGCTTTGATCAACATGAGCACTAAGGGCGCCATGATGGTGACTAGCGTGATCGCGAACGACGGCGTGCTCGTCGCCTCCGGATCCTGCGCGCGTGAAATCACTTCACCATGCGGGCCGTGCGCTACGGGGGCATTCCCCTCGGTGTGGGTTCCCGTGACGGCGAGAGCGGCTCCCGCGGCGCCGATCGGCACCCACTTTGCGGACAGTTGCCCGAACAGAGGCCCCGCCACGATCACACACGGGAACGCAATCAGTAAGCCCAGCGCGACGGTGAGGCCGACGTTCGCGTGAAGAATGGCGATGGCGGCGAGCGGGCCTGGGTGCGGCGGAACGAACCCGTGCAGCACCGACAGGCCAGCCAACGCTGGAATGCCCAAGCGCAGCGCTGACCCTTTCATGCGGTGGACGGCCAGCATCACCACTGGGATCAGCAGCACCAGGCCGATCTCGAAGAACATCGGGATGCCGATGATGGCCGCGATCAGCGCCATCTTCCACGGTAGCGTCGCTGGCTTGCCTCGCAAGATCGTGTCTACTACGCGGTCGGCGCCGCCCGAATCCGCGAGTAGCTTACCGAGGATCGCGCCGAGGCCGATCAAGACGCCGACGTAGCCGAGAACGCCGCCGACGCCGGCCTCATACGAGCCGGTGACCTTTTGCAGTGCGATCCCGGACGACAGACCGACGAAGAGCGCGCCGATGGTGAGCGCCAAAAAGGCGTGCAGCTTCAGCGCGACGATGAGAAGGACGACGATCCCGATGCCAACCGCCGCGGCGATCAGCACCCGCGTATCGTGCGCATCCCAGGGCTGCTCCGCGGGGTTCGCCGCTGCAGCGACCATGGCCAGGCCAGTCAACATGTTCATGATGCGCTCCTCGGGGATTCTCGAGCCCCAGCAAGATTGTCCGCGACTACCGCTGCCGAGATGAGAGACCCGGCGCGCTCATGATCACGAGCACTACTGGTTTCCTGCCTGACATGGTGGCCTATTCGCCGCGCTGTATACCCTATTTCAGCGGCCGTTGTTGAGCGAAGCGAGCAGCGTGGGCGAGACCGCGAGGGCGCTCGCGGCAGGTCAAAGTTTGTGACGAGTCGAGTGCTTTTGGCGTGAGATCAGCAGCGCTCAGCCTTCAACCGGTCATGAGACCGGCGGAGATACGCAATTCCTGTACTACCGCGAAGGTAGGGTGAGTCAGAGCGAGGGTGGCAGCTTCTACTGGCGGAGGCAGAGCGCGACCAGTGCTCGAACCGAGTCGAGCGTGGGGGAGTGGGCGAAGGCGGGTTGGTGCCTGACGGGACTGCGATCGGCGAGCGCGACGGGGCAAAGATCAGCCGGTCTGTTTCGGTAACAACATGTGAGGACCAGCGAAGGAGTCGCCGCGTGCGGAGCATGGCAATCGGAAACTCGCGATGGTAGGAGCTAGAGAGTGTGGCAACTCTGTTGCTCGCTCACGCGCTGGCGATCACTCGTGTCGCCCCAGCCGTTCGTTCGCACGACGTCCGCTTGCTGTGGTCCGACGAATGCTTCGAGCGCTCGAGCGGTCTGCGCACCCGCGACGTGTCTGCCTCACTCGACGAGACGTTGCTACGTGTGCTGACAAGGGACGCATTACACTCGTCAACATTTGCGCGCCACCGAACGCGGAAACTAACGGTTGCACCTGTACTTCAGGTGTTGATTTCGCACACCGTTTCTTCCGATCGAAACACGCACCGCCTGCCACTCAATGTCCTGCCACCCCATGAGAAACGAGATCACCTTGCAAAGTACTCTCTCTAAAAACGCCACTCGTCAGCTATGTCGTGTGAGCATTGCGCTGGGTGCGACGGCGATGAGCTTGGCCTGCGGCAGTAGCTCGCCCGACCCCGACAGCTCAGACGTGGTCGCAACCACGGCCGACGCACTCACGCGACCAGCGCGCCGCACCGTTGACGAAGTCCTGGTCGTCTACAACAAGAACAGCCCCATCTCGACGGCTGTCGGGCAGGACTACGCGCAGAAGCGCGGAGCCAGCAACGTTTTGACGGTCAGCTGTGCCGATTCGGCCGTGAGCATCGACAACGAGACCATCTCCTTTTCCAAATACAAGACGGCGATTGCGGCGCCCATTAGCGCGTATCTCAACAGTCACCCGAAGATCGACTTCATCGTCCTGGCCAAGGGCATCCCGATCCGCATCGACGGCGCTACGACGGGCTGTTGCGAGAACGACGACGACGGGACAAACAAGCCGTCACTTGATAGCTACTTGGCCGCGATCGACTACCCCAGCCGCACTGACACGGTAAAGATCGGCATTACGGGCTCGGGCACGGTGGGTCACGGGTATCTGAATCGCTATTGGAAAGCTCGTGAGCCCTTCAGTCATGCAAAGTTCGGCGGCTACCTCGTCACTCGCTTGGATGGGCTGACCGAAGCCGACGCGAAGGCGCTAGTGACCCACGCGCTCGCAGCCGAGAAGACCAGGCCGACCGGTAAGGTACTGCTCGACATTCAACCGGACCCCTGGGGCTTCACTAGCAAATCTGCCCAGCCTAGCGATGTGACAGGCACGGTGACGCAAGAGTCCGATTCGGGCGACTTCAACGCAGACATGCTGCACGCCCACGACTTGCTCGAAGCATCTGGCGTGGCCAACGAGTTGAATCTGACCGACACCTTCGTGGGCAACCGCACGGGCCTCGGGGGCTACTTCTCTTGGGGCAGCAACGCTGTTGGCGCGTTCACCGACAGCGCTTACGATTCGCTCTTTTTCGCGCCCGGCTCAATTGGCACGACTGCAGTATCGACGAGCGGCAGGTCGTTCCTGATGCCCTCCCCCCCCGCGGACGGCGGGCAGTCACTGCTGAGCGAATTGATTTCCCACGGATTGACCGGGGGTGCCGCCTGGGTTGGCGAGCCGCTGCTGCAGGCGGTTCCGGCGCCGACATACCTCGTGAATCGCTATTTTTCAGGTTATTCCCTCGCGGAGAGCTTCTATGCGGCATCACGCTTTGTCGGTTGGGAAGCCGTCGTCATTGGCGATCCACTGTGCACGCCGTTTGCAACAGGGCCGGTGATGCTGGCGCCGATCGCAGCGACTGCCTTCAGCAGCGCCTCAAGCCAAATCCAAACCGAAGATTGTACCGAAGGCGACCAGGATGTCGGTCTGGTCGACAACGGTATGTTCACGACGTACCACGCGCAGAAGCTCAGCAACGCAGCCACGTTCGAGGCCCGCGTGGCAAGCGGCGGCCCTGGCGGAACTATCGAGGTGCACCTCGGTAGCCCCACCGGAAAGAAACTCGGCGTGTGCACCGTGCCAGTGACCGGTGACTTTCAGAAATGGACGACCGTGCACTGCAATGTGAGCGCCGCAAGCGGAACCCAGGATATCAGCTTGGTGTACAAGGGATCTGGAGCGTCCCTATTTAGCATCGAGTGGTTTTCGTTCAAGTAATCAAGATCAAAGGCGTCGCGTGGCGGAACACGGTTGCCGCCACGCGACGCCTTCTTCGTTGCGCGCCCGCTCACCCTGCTAGTGTCTCGGGTGACTCATTGAAGGGCGTCCGCAACGTCGCCGCGGCGAGCCGGGCGGTCATCCCTACAGCGTTCCCATGCCGCCGTCGACGAACGTATTATTGCTGGTCATGTAGGCGCCGCGATCGGATGCGATCAATGCAATGACCTCGGCCACCTCCTCGGGCTGCCCGACGCGCCGCAGCGGAACTTGCTGGAGGATCGCCTCGGCGGGCATGCCCATCGCGTCGGTGAGCGTTTTGCGGATCTCGTTGCCGCCCTGCGTGTGGATCGACCCGGGTGTCACGATGCAGACGCGGATCCCGGCGGGCCCCAGCTCTTGCGCGAGACCCTTGCTGTACGCATTCAGCGCCGCCTTGGCCGCACCGTAATGCAGGAGCGGTGGCGGCAAGGGCCAGGCGCCGCCCGACGAGACGTTGATGATCACGCCATGCTTCGACTTACGCAGGGACGGCAGCGCGGCGGCGGTCACGCGGACCGCCGACAGGTAATTCGAGTTGACCGCGTCGACCCATTCTTCGTCGGGAATCGTCGCAGCACCGGTCAGAAACGTCTTCGCAGCGCCGGCGTTGTTGATGAGGATGTCGATGTCCCCGAGCGCGCGGAGCGCCTCGGCGACCGCGGCCTTTGCGCCATCGTTGGTGCGGAGGTCTGCCTCGATGAAAGTCACATTCTTCGGTGTCTGCTCGTGACGCGAACGTGCGGTCACCGCCACGGTCGCGCCGGCGTCGAGCAAACGTTGCGCGACGGCTGCGCCGATGCCGCGGGACCCGCCTGTGACCAGCGCGCGACGACCGACGAATTCCTTGGATAGGTCGAGAACTGACTTGGACATATTCATGCTTTCTCTGGTGCGGTGTTATTTACTGACTGGTACTAATTTGAACAGCAAGCTGCCGATGCGTCGGCGGTCGCGCAAGAAGCTCAAGTCTTAGTGTGCTCGCGCCGCCGTTGCGTACCGAGTGGTACAATTATGGGCGTAGGCATGTCACCCCTGCGACGTGTCAGGGACCTATTATGTACCCATAGATACATAACTATGGGGCTTGGCATCTGCCTGTCAAGGCGTTACTGTATTGGTCGGTATGAAAAGCAAACCCACAGGAGAGCCTCGTGGCCGCCCGCGAGCGTTTTGTACCGATACGGCTCTCGACGCTGCGACGCGCGTCTTTGGCGAAAAAGGCTACGAGGGCGCCTCACTGTCCGACCTGACCGACGCGATGGGCATCAACCGCCCGAGCATGTACGCCGCGTTCGGTAACAAGGAGGAGCTCTTCCTCAAGTCGGTTGAGCGCTACTCGGAGGCGGGTATTCGTCACGTCGCCGAATGCCTAGCGAGCGGCACGGCTCGGGAAGGCGTTGAGCGTCTGCTGCGCGACGGCGTCACGAAGTTTACGGCCCCCAATGGTTCGGGTGCGTGCTTCGTGACGCAGGGGCCGCTCGCGAGTCCCGAGATCTCCGAGGAAGGCAGGCGCCAGCTCGAGCATTGGCGCGCTGCGATCGAAATCACGCTCAAACGCCGCTTCGATCGCGCGCTCGAGGCGGGCCAGCTGCCGCGAGGCACGTCGTCGGCAGACCTTGCACGTTTCTACTCCGTCATGGTCCAAGGGCTCGCGCTGCAAGCTCAGCATGGTGGAACACGCGAGCAGCTCCTGCGCGTCGTCGACGTCGCGATGCGGAGCTGGCCCGCGAAGGCAACCGCACGCAAGCCGAGCCGGCGCCGCGCGTGATCGCTGGTTGACCGAGCGGAGCAACACACTACGTCGCGGCAATGCATGCAAAAATTTTACATGGCATTGCGCGCAGGATGGGCTGCGCCGCGCCTTTGTGAGTGCTTGTCGCGCTCAAAACGCCGCGTCCGTGTAGCCGTCGTTGACGGTGAAATTGTCGAAGCGGGCGACGGAGGGGGTGCTGGGGTTCCAGGTGAGCTTGGGGTAGATGGCGGCGTTCATTTGTGAGGCGCACAGCGCGCTGAAGAGGGCTGGTGTGAGGCCGGGATAGGTGGGCGGGGCTTTGGCGACGACGCTCGACAGCGTGCTCTGGTCGGAATCTACACAGGTCGTGCGTTTGGTTTCGTTGCCGCCGAAGAAGGTGCTGAAGAACAGCGCGTTGACCCAAGTGTCCTTCGAGTCCGGAACTTCGGTGGGGCACGGGCCATTGCATTCATCGCGCAACGCGACGTTGCTGAACGTGATGTGGCGCTTGACCGCGCCGTCCGCGGTTTTGACGGACAGGCTCACCTCGCCGTTGCCGCTGATGGGTTGCAGGTAGCCGTCTGCGTCGACGATCGATTTACCGCTCGAGTCCGTCAGGTACTTCACGCTCTCGTTGTCGTTGACCCGAACTGACAGACGGATCGAGTACCAAACCCCGCCACGCAGACGGAATTTGTCGTCGCTTGGGATGGTGCCGGGTAGCTCGAATTGTGGGTCACTCGCGGCTTCGTCGATCGTCTTTTCGATGCCGCAGCTACCCGAGGGGCGACTCTGATCATACGAGTACAGCTGCAACCGGCCATTCGCGCGCCACATCAGGCGCTCGCTCCAATTGCTGGGCTGGCGTTTGGCGTTGCCGTCCTCAGTGCAACCGCTGTCGAAGGCCGCCGCAGCCAACCCTGGCAGCTTGCCGCCTTTGGCGAAGTCGAAGCCCGGCTCGAAGTACAAGTCGTAGCTGAGTGTGTAGGCCTTGCTCGGAATCGCCTTGGCGCTGCTCTTGCCCGTCGTAGACCCGTCGATGCTGATGTTGGCTTGGGTGACATCTGTCGCGGTATTGGTGTGCGAGGTGTCTGACGCGGTCCAGTCGATCACCCCGCCGGAGGTGCTGAATACGGGCGACGAGTAGGGTTGCTTGTGAATGCCGTCGACGGCGCGGTAAGTGACTCGGAAACAGTTCGAGCTGTCGGCGCCGCAGTTGGCAGTGACCTGCGCATTTGCCGGGTTGGCTTTGATTTTCGAGCTGTCCACGTCTTTCCAGAGTCCAGTGCCGAGCGCGTCGAAGGTCTGTTGATAGACAATCGCACCGAGCGGCATCGGCATCGAGCCAGCTCCAGCGCTGCCGCTCGAGGCACCGCCGCCGCCTGCGCCCGCAGCGTTACCACCGTTGATCGCGCCTAGGCCGCTCATCGTGCTGCCACCGCTCGACGTCTCTCCGCCAGCGCTGTTCGCGCCGCCGTTCGTCGGCGTGTTACCGGCGCCTGCCGAGCTTGCAGTGCTCGAACCGCCGCTGTCCGTGGAGGTGCCGCAAGGCGAGATTGCATTGCTGCACTGAGTCGACGCCGACAAATCCCCCGAGCAGCCCAGTGTACCGAGCATGACCATCGCAAAGAGAGACGGCGCAAAGAGAGACGGCGTCGAGAGCGCGAGAAAGCTGACTCTGTTCCTGATCATGTTCGTCCTGTTGGGCTGAGGTGACGAGAGCGGACCTTTCAAGTCGTGTGCCACGCGCACGACGACGCCTGCCGCGAGTAGCGGCACCGTTCGCATTGTTTCGCGATCACGGCTTCGTTCAGCCGACGCGGCTGGGCGGTTCCCCGCAGCTCGAAACAAGTGACGAGCTGACCGCGAGCGGAAACTCCGCGATAACACCCTTGAGGGTGACGCGCGGTAAATCACTCACCTTCGGCGGTTTCGCGCCCATATCGAATGCGTGCAAAACGGCAGACAGCGACGCGGGCGCGCGTCCAACGTGCGTGCGCGCCAACGAAACATTGGCGTCGTCACTTCAAGCGTCAACTGTGGGCAGCTTGCGTCGATTCTGCTCACTGCATGATGTCCGCGCTGTCACGCCAGTGGTAGCTGCGCTCGCCCGCGTCGCCCCAGGGCCGGGTTGTTTCCGTGCCCGGGCGCAAAGCGTTCTCGAGCTCTGGGCGCATATTGCGGGTCGCGCTCTAAGACATTGAGCGTCCCTGTATGAGTCAGGCTCGTCGTCCGCAAGAAAGCCACACTGGATTGGTTCAGTGAGTCTCGAAAGGCGAGCTGGAGCGGGCGTGATACGCTCCCGGCGAAATGACGGAGCAGGACCCGCCTCAGCGCAGTACGACAAAGAGTGGAGCAGATCAAACGTTGCTCGGCGTTGCGCCGCCGCGCGTCGACAGCTCGGCGGACTCACCGCAGCGAAGCCCAGTGTTCGTGCGTTCGGGGACCTCGGTCGCGGATGTCGATCCTCCGCTGCCCCCGCGAATGGCACTGCCGAGCCGACCGCCACGAGCAGCCAGTGCCAGCTCGGAAGTGCCCAGTGCGAAGCCGAGTGGCCTAGCAGCGATTCGAGCGGGGCTCGATCCCGCGCTGAGTTACGCGCGCGCTCGTCCGGTCTTGAGCATGGCCGTCATCCCCGCGCTGTTTTCGGTGAGCCTGGTCGCCTTGACGGGGCACCGCACCACGCAGCGACGGGTCGTCGCTATGAACAACGCGGCTGTCGTCCAGCCGCCGATGCCGTCCGCCAGCGCTGCGGTTGCGCCCTCACGAGCGGACACGCTCGCCGAGCTCGAGCGCCGCCCGCCGAGCTCACTGAGCTCCCGTGAGCTCGTGCTCTTGGCGGAGGGGCATGCCCAAGACAAGCGCGCTCTTGCCAACGCACTGCGCGAAAAGATCGAGCACAACCCGGCATTGGGCAAAGACAGTGCGCTGCAAAGTCAGCTGCTCCATCTCGCCGACGACACCTCAACCGCTGCCGACGCCCTGTCTGCCATGGCGCTGCTCGAGCCACCTTCCGGCACCGACCTGCTGTACGAGGTGTGGACCGGAACGACGGTCCGCACAGACACCACCGAGCTGGCTCGCGCGCTCTTGTACAGCACGGACGTGCGGCCCAAGGCTTCCCCGGCGCTCAGCGTGGCCCTCGATCTTCGCGTTGCCGAGACCTGTCCAGAGTACCAAGCGATCCTGCCCAAAGCACTGACGGACGGCGATCGCCGCGCGCTGCATTTGCTGACCAAGCTGAACGCCAAGCGCGGTTGCGGCCCGAAGAAGACCGCGGACTGCTTCGCGTGTCTGCGCGACAAGAGCGATGAGCTGACCGCCACCATCAACGCCGTCAAGAGTCGCCGCCCGCCGAGCTTCACGAATCAATAGGGCTCTACGTTCAACGCGGTCTTGCTAGGCGCTGCACTTTCTGCCTGAGCAGGGCGTCACCCTTCACAAGCCAATCGAGACCATCGAGGGAGACAAGCACGCGACGACGAAGGTCGAGCGCAAGTACATGTACGAGGGTGATTTGCCGCCTGCGACAACACTGAACCTCTGAGTTGGGTCAAGACGCACAACATCGTGTCTGTGTTTCCCGATCTCAAGACGTTGAAGCTGCACGACCTGTGTTTGAAGTCGGGCACGAAAACCATCGTGGTCACGGCCATCGACGAGTGCGGCGACAACGACTGCGACGGCTGCTGCACGCAAAACAGGGGCAACAAGGACGAGCTCATCGACGTCGAGAGCTTCACCGACGCGAAGTGGGGCGTCCCCGACGGAGCGATTCAATGGGCGGATCTCGGTCCAACCAAGGGCTCGGGCTGTAAGTGAGCTGAGCCTGCAGTCGTCGGACAAGCGGCGGCTAGAGCCGCTCGTCCGCGACGCCGAAGGCTCTGACGACCCGCGGCGTCACGCGTGACCATCAACAAAAAAAGATCTCGAGGCCGCGCTGGCGCGTGCATCGCCAGCGCACTCGAGACTGAGCTGCGATTCAGAATTCGTTGTTGGGGTTGGCCGAAAACAGGTCCGTCTTGGCGAGGTCGAGCCACAAGAGGGCGTTGGCGATGAACGCGGGGCGATTCGCGTCGGCGTTGGCCTGAGCCGTTTGCAGGGTCAGCTTGGCGGTAGCGAGATCGTGCCGTGCGGTCGGGTTCAGATTCTTCGGCGTCAATACGTCGAGTGCGTCTTGCGTGTCCGCGATGGCGATGGTCAGGATATCGGTGTTGCCGGTCGAGCGATTGTTCTCCACGAACAGAGCGCGCTTGCGAACCTGACGGATGTTTTCGGCCGCGTTGAGCACGCGCAAGAACGCGCCGATGCTGTCGATCTCCGTTGGTGTGAGCTCGATGTCGAAGCCGTTCGGGGAATGGCGAAACTCGTCGCTCGTGTAGAAAGCGACGGCGTCTTCGATCGTAGCTTTCGCGTTGTTGTGGAACAACGGCGCCGAGTCCGCTGCCTCGATCACCGGTTGAACGTTGAAGCTGCCGTCGCCCAGCAGGAACGATTGTGCCGGATGCGGGCCGAGGTAGCCGTCGTCCAGGGGCAGCTCGGGGGTGAGGTCGCGCACGCCGGTGGCCAGCACGAAGTTGATCGGGAGCGGACCGAACCCCGCGTCGAGGCTGCCCATGTCGAGGTGGCAGTTGGTGCATTTACCCCCACTGGCGCCTTTCAAGAACAGATTTCGGCCAGCTTCTGCGCCGGGCTCGCGCAGCGTGAGGACCCTGCCGTCGACCAGCTTTTGGCGGCCCGAAAAGAGCTGAAAGGCTTCCAGCGAGTCGAGCTCTTCCTGCGTCGGAACGCGGAAATCAGTGCCCGGACGTCGCTGCAGGTTCTTCGGGAAGTGCTGGACGATGGCGCCGAACGAGAACTCGTTCAGCGTGCCTCGTCCGGGAGCTCCGTCGCCGCTCCAGCCCAGGCGATGATCGGGAGGTGACAGCGGGAAGCCGGCGTTGGCCTGCTCGATGCCGTTGGTCGCCGAGAGCGCGAAGGTGTGTTGCACGCTGCGAAAGACGGGCGGCTTGTCGAAGCCATCCAGGTTCTCTCGATTGAGCGCTCGCGTCCGCAGCACTGTCGGGTCTTCGAGCTGGGCGAGAGCGGGATTGAATTCGGCGACGAACAACGGATCGTTCGCAGGCAAGGTAGCGATGAACGCGGGGTCGAGCGTCAGGTTGTTCTCGGCGCGATGGCAAGTGCCGCAGGTTCTGCCGTTGCCGCCGAATTGCTCGTTGAAGAACAGGAACCCGCCGCGCTTCACCAGCGGATCGTTGGATTCTACGGCGTTCGACAGCGACGCGGTCGGCGGAACGGGATCGAGACTGCCGCCGGCGCGTTCTCGGAAGAAGCGCTTTTCGAGCAGTGTGCGGGAGCCGACGACGACGCGCGACGTGCTCGGCTGCTGGCCCGCGCGAGTCACGACCACCATGTCGAGATCGAAGCTGTCCAGATCGGTGTTCTGCTGCTGGCTGACGACGACGGACAGCGATTTCCCACCGAACTGCGTCGTGCCGCTGAACGAGCCCACTTTCTTGAACAAATCGCCGGTCTCCGGCCTGACCGTGCGGCCCGAGCCGGCAACGTTCTTGACGAACCAGAGATCGAAATTGATCCCCGCCGGGATGTCCTCGAGCGTGGCCGTGATCAGACCGTTGCT
>Ga0210392_10000371_pt1 | contig 29150 bp, 27 predicted proteins | sample IncBWC30OmetaG_FD_161057 | JGI IMG/M metagenome (GOLD analysis project Ga0210392, IMG submission 161057) | Forest soil microbial communities from Barre Woods Harvard Forest LTER site, Petersham, Massachusetts, United States - Inc-BW-C-30-O ... | reverse complement strand
CCAGCCCTACAGCGCAGTGGTCACGGGTGCCTACACCATTTCGCCGGCAGCCCTGCCGACGTTCAGTCCGCCGGCCGGCACTTATTCGAGCCCGCAATCGGTGGCTATCAGCTCCACCACCAGCAATGCTACGATCGCCTATACCACGGATGGCACCACGCCGACGGAGAGCGGCGGCACGGTCACCCATGGCTCATCAGGGCCCAGCGGAATCTTTGTTTCCATCAGTGGCAACAATGCTAACAACGGCAACATCACGCTTAAGGCCATTGCTTTTGCCCCTGGCCAGCCCGACAGCGCCGTGGTCACGGGTGCCTACACCATTTTGCCGGCAGCCACGCCGACGTTCAGTCCGCCAGCCGGCACTTATTCGAGCCCGCAATCGGTGGCCATCAGTTCCACCACCAGCGGAGCTACGATCGCCTATACCACAGACGGCACCACGCCGACGGAGAGCGGCGGCGTAGTCACTCATGGTTCATCGGGGCCCAGCGGAATCTTTGTTTCCATCGGCAGCGGCAACAGCACGCTCAAGGCCATCGCTTTTGCCCCTGGCACGCCCGATAGCGCCGTGGGCACTGCCACCTATACGATTGGCACGCCGATTCCGACGATGCCGCGGATCAACGGTTCGAATGAATACCGGCAGTAGCCTTGAACGTCCTCCTATATAATTACCAAAAATCCTCTTCCGTGAATATTCAGAAATACCTGCTCCTCTCGGTCGTTTTCGGCGCGGCCTCCGCGCTCTCCGCGGATACGATATTGCTCGACGACTCGTTCACTTCCGGGACCACCGGTTACATCGGCAAGGCCAGTGCCGTCAATCAAGGCACCCCCGGCGTCCAGAATCCGCCCTCCTCGGCGTTTTGGTATGGCAATAACTCCACTTTCACCCCGCCGGCCAACCCGGGCATTAGTCCCATACTATATACCCAGGGAAGCGGAATCACGATTCCCAACGCAAGTGGAACGGGCCAAAGCGTGACGGCATTTTTCGAGTCCCCTGGCAACTATCAGACGCTCGGTGTCGGCGACAAGCTGACCATGTCGATCAACTTCACGTTGGGAAGCACTTCTACCACGTCTACCGGCATCCGCTTTCAGCTTTTTAACTCGGCCAGCACGGGCACCTTCAACAATCAACTTACAGTAAACACCGGTAATTCACGCGTCCCCCCCAACGCCCAAAACACCAACACCCTGCTTTATTCGGGGTATCTTGTTGGCTTCGCGGCCGGAACTCCCTTCTCCGGAGGGATCGACACAATCTGCAATCGGCAAAGCGGCGACACCGTCAATTTGATCGCCTCAGCCCCTGCATCGGGTGCGCTTGGCTCCGCCATGGGCCCGTCTCCCGGCCTTGGCACGACAGACACTTACCAAGCCAAGCTTACGCTCCTCTATACGGGCAGCGCAATGAACGCCGGGTTTAGTCTCTTCGATGTCACGACCCCGGCAACCGACTTGAGCGCTTACACGCTCAATGTCACTGACACGGGCATATCTCCCAGGAACCTCATCACGTCGTTTGACGGCCTTACCATCGGCGAAACAAGCGGCGAGAATACGCCAATGACAATCTCCAACGTCACCGTCAGCACCACGACCATACCCGAGCCCTCGGCTTATGCGGCTATTTTGGGCCTGGCCACTTTGGGCTTCGCGGGAATCCGCAACAGACGGCAGTTTAAATAATAGACCGCCTTTTCAGGCGCGCTACTCGCGGTAGCGTTCGAGCGCGGCGCCGGCCAGGCGGCAGATGCGCCAGTCCGGCCGCACGGTGGCGCCGAGTTTTTTATAGAAGTCCTGCGCTGACGTGTTCCAGTCGAGGACGGTCCACTCCATGCGGCCGCAGCCGCGCTGGTTGGCGAGGCGGGCGACATGCAGCAGGAGCGCTTTGCCGATGCCACGCTGGCGAAATTCGGGGCGCACAAACAAATCCTCGAGGTAGAGGCCGGGCTTCGCGAGGAAGGTAGAATAGTTGGTGAAATAAACCGCAAAGCCGGCGGGCGCGTGGTCGTCGGTGAAGGCCAGCAGGCATTCGGCGGTGGGCCGTCCGTTGGCCGGGAAAAACGCGGCGCGGAGCTTTTCCCCGGTGGCCTCGACTTCGTGCGTGAGATTTTCAAACGCCGCGAGGTCGCGGACGAGCTGCAGGATGAGCGGCACGTCGGCGTCGGTGGCAGGGCGGATGAGAAGAGGCATGTTTTCTAAAAAAGTATCAAGTATCAGGTATCAAGTGACAAGAGTCCCGGACCCCAATCTTAGTACTTGGAACTTGTTACTTGGTACTTGTGGCTTGGCGCATCAGATCTGAAATTCGGCCTGTCTGCTCACCGCGACGCGGGCCTGGTGGCTGAAGTAGTGGTCGCTGAGCAGCGAGTGCACGGTGTTGAGGCGGGTCAACAGGCCGGCCAGGAATTCACCGAGGGGCGGGGGCTTGGCGTCGGGCCCGTCGTCGGCTGGGCCGGAAAAAAACGGGTCGAGCTTCAGCGCGCGCAGCGCGTTGAGCATTTCCTCGAGGGCAAGTTCGGCCGCATCGGATTCGTTGCGATTTTCGTGGATCGCGCGGAGGCGGTTGAGCATGTTGGCGAGATTATGGTAAAGGCTGCGCGGGGCGGCGCCCTGGCGCAGGAGCAGGTCGGCGACAAAGCGCGGCTGGCTGTGCGCCTGGTAGAGCCGGCGGTAGGCGTCCTGCGAACCGAGCATGCGCAGGAGGGCGGACAGCTCGGGCGCCTCGCGGTCCGGCGCGAGCCTGGCCTGGTGGGCGCCGAGGACGTGGCGGAGCGCGCTGCAGGTCATGATGGCGCGTTCGAGATGCGAGCCGAGGCGGAGAAAATACCACGCGGCATCGTGCACCATCGTGCGCTCGGCGGTGCCAAAGAAGGCGTTCAGGTCAATGAGCACGCGGGCCACGGTCTTGGCCGTGATGGTTTCGGACTCGATGTTGCGCGTCCCGGGTTGCGCGCGGTGGGCGGCATCGAGGGTGGCGACGAGGCGCGGCAGCAGTACCCAGGCTTCGGGGCTGAGGTGGTCGCGCAGGCGGCGGGCATTTTCCGTGGCGAGGCGGACGGAGGTGTAAATGGAGCTGGTGTGCTGCGCATCGAGGGCCATGCGGCGGGCGAGCTCGGGTGAAAAAACTTCATGGGGCCGGGTGCGCAGGCTGACCCGCTGGGTGCCGGCGTGGCCGGTGGCTTCGAGCAATCCCTGCCAGACCGGGAGCCAGTGGCGGCGGTCGCGCGCGGGGATTTCCTCGAGGGCGACATCATCAAGGATGGAGATCATGCGCGCCGTGGCCTCGGCGCGTTCGAGGTAGCGGCCGAGCCAGAAAAGATTTTCCGCGGTGCGCGAGCCGAGGGCGGCGTGGCCATTGGCCGTGCTTGGAGCGGGAACGACGTCGGTCGGACTTGAAGCGCGCGAAGGCGCGGCGGCCGCTTCGTCGATCGGAGTGGCGCTGCCTTGGATCACGATCGCATCGGCGGTGAGGCCCAGGCGGTCGGGGGGCGGATCGTCGGCCCCGAGGTGGACGAGGCCGCCCGGCATGACGACATAATCCTTTTCTTGCGCGAGCACGTAGGCGATGAAACGGAAGGGCGGGGAATTTTTTGTGCCGGGCTGCAACGCGAGCGGGGCGAGGCGCTTTTGCGCGACATAAGCGAAGGGCGCTTCGCGCACCTCGCGGGCGAGGCCGCGCGGGCCGAGGAGATCGGGAACGGGTTTGATTTTTTCGCCGAGGCGCGGGTCGTGGGCGGGGCGGAGGCGGAACTCGTGGGGCGCGTCGAGGATGAGGTCGAGCTGGTCGGTGTCGCCGCAGGTAAGGGTGGGCACGGCGGGCAGGATCGGTTTTTCACCGAGATAAAAGCGCATGAGGCGCGGCAGGTAGGCATCGAGGGTGCGGCTCTCGGCGAGGCCCGAGCCGATGGCGTTGGCGACGGTGACGTGGCCGCAGCGGATGCAATGCAGGAGCCCGGGCACGCCGGCGGTCTCGCGGTCGGTGGAAAAAACCACGGGGTCGATATGGGCGTCGTTGAGGCGGCGGTAAATGACGTCAACCGGTTCGAGGCCGGCGATGGTTTTGAAGTAAACGCGGTTGTCGAGGACGAGCAGGTCGTCGCCCTGGACGAGGGGCAGGCCAATTTTGCGCGCGAGGAAACTGTGCTCGGCGTAAAATGGGTCGCGCGGGCCGGCGGTAAGCAGGACGATGGAGGGGTCTTCGATGCGCGGAGCGAGTCGTTTCAAGGCATCGAGCAACCGCAGGGGAAAGTTGATGATGCTTTGATGGTCGGGCAGCGAGCGGTAGAGTTCACCGGCTTCCTGCGAGAGGAATCGGCGGTTTTGCACGGCGTAGCCGAGGCCGACCGGGGTGTTGGCGTGCGTCGCGGCGACGTGCCACCCGTCGGAAGTTTTCACGAGGTCGAAGCGCAGGAGCATGGCGGGGTGCACGCGATCGGGCTCGAGTCCGAGGCAGGGTCGGCGGTAGTAGGAATCGCTGAGCACGACTTCGGGCGGAAGCAGGCCTTCCCGCAACACGAGCTGGCCGCCGTAAACGTCGAAGAGCAGCGCGTTGATGAAACGCGCGCGCTGGCGCAGGCCGGCCTCGAGTTCCGTCCACTCGGTGGCGGGCAGCACGAGCGGCGTGGGCTCGAGTTCCCAGAACGGCCCGGCCTGGCTGGCACTCTCGAGCGCGAGGTCGGTGAGGCCGGCGTCGCGGATGTTGGCGCGCAGGCGCGCCCGGAGCGTCTGGCGTTGGGCGGGACTGAGACGTGGGAATACGGCGGGCTTGGAACGGGCGGCAGCGGACATCGGAATTATTTTTACACCAAGATCGCAAAGACCGCCAAGCCGATAGCAGTTTAACCACTGATGAGCACTTATGGCCGCTTATCCGACCAAATTCTTGTCATCAGTGAGCATAAGTGTTCATCAGTGGTTTAAAACTAAGTTTCTCTGCGATCTTGGCGATCTTGGTGTAAAAAGTGTTTTCAATTTTGAAATAGCCTTTGACGTTGGGGCGGGGAACAACGGGCCGCGAGAATTTTATCGCCGGGCCGGGCTATCTCGCAGAGAACGGCACGCATGCTGCCATTGTGGGACGAGAATCCGGGGCGTCGTACGCCGCCGGTGGCGACGGTGCTGGTCATCGCCGCGAACCTGGGCGTGTTCGTCTATCAGGTCATGCTCGCGATGCAGGATCCGAGAGTGCTGGCGGCGTTTATCGGGACCCACGCGCTCGTGCCGGGGCGGCTGGTCGCGGACTGGAAGCAGGCGGGCGAGTGGAAGACGTTGTTCACCCACATGTTCATTCACGGCGGGGTGGCGCATGTGGCGGGCAACTGCTGGTTTCTTTGGATCTTCGGCCGGAGCGTCGAGGACCGGCTGGGCTCGGTGAAGTTCAGCCTGTTTTATCTGCTGTGCGGGCTGGCCGCGGCGGGCCTGCAAGTCGCCGTCGAACCCGGTTCCGCGCTGCCCATGCTGGGCGCGAGCGGTGCCATCTCGGGGGTGCTTGGCGCCTATCTGATCATGTTCCCGACGGCATGGATTTACGCGCTTGTGCCGTGGATTGTGCCGATCATCCCCATCCCGGCGTTTTTCTTTCTCATCGCGTGGTTCGTTCTTCAGGCGCTCAACGGGGTGGGCTCGATGCTGAGCGGCGCGGACGCGGCGGGTGGGGTGGCCTGGTGGGCCCACGCGGGTGGATTTACGGCGGGGATGGGGTTAATTTTATGGGCTAAAGGCGCAGGCTTGGTGCGGCGGTCGTGAAATCCTCTGTATCTGCCATTGGTGTCATTCGTCGTTCTCTTCCTCAAAAAGTCATGTATTTGAACCGCGAATGAACGCGAATAGACACGAATAAGGACAAGGCTGGAAAAGCCGTATGAGCAACCCACCGAAAGGTGGCCGGAAAGCTTGGGCAAAACTTCAGCCAGTCTTCTCTTTTATTCGCGTTTATTTGCGTCCATTCGCGGTTTTCCACTACACACATCGAGGATTGCCAAGCCGGGCAAAGCGAGGAAGATGGTATTTTCCATTCATGTTGCGAAAGCTTTTTGCCAGGTTGCGCGGGACGCCCGCGCCCAAATCCGACCCCAAGCCGGTTCACAGCCACGCCAAGCCGCACGGCCACGAGCACAGCGCGAAGCCGCAGCCAAGGTCCGGTGGCGGGCCGCGCCGGGATCCCCGCCCGCGCCACGATGCGCCGAGGCACAAACCCGCGCCGCATAGCGCCCCGATTCCACAGGGCGCTCCGCGCCGCGAGCCGGCGCCCCGGGCTCCTTTGCCGCGGGTCGACGTGCCGAAGATGGACACCGTTTTCTCCCAGCTCGGCCTCGATCCCGCGCTGGCTTTTGCCGTGCAGCAGATGGGCTACACCGAACCGACTCCCATCCAGCGGCAGGCCATCCCGCTGGTGCTGGCCGGCCGCGATGTCATCGGCTCGGCCCAGACCGGCACCGGCAAGACGGCGGCCTTCGCGCTGCCGATTTTGCAGCGGCTCGGGCCGCACGGCGCGCTGCGCTGCCTGGTGCTCGAGCCCACGCGCGAACTCGCCCTGCAGGTGGAGGAGGCGTTCAAGACTTTCAGCAAGTTCACCGGCCTGCGCGCGACTGTCGTGTATGGCGGCGTTGGATACGGAAAACAGCTGGAGGACTTGAAGCGCGGCGTCGATGTGCTGGCGGCGACGCCGGGACGGCTGCTCGACCACATGGAACAGGGCAACTGCTCGCTCGATCACGTCGAGATCCTCGTGCTCGACGAGGTGGACCGCATGCTCGACATGGGCTTCCTGCCCGACGTGAAACGCATCGTGCAAAAATGCCCGCGCGCCCGGCAGACGCTGTTTTTCACCGCGACGCTCCCGCCGGAGATCGCGCAACTGGCCAGTTGGGCGCTGCGTGATCCCGCCACCGTGGAGATCGGCCGCCAGCGGGCGGCGGCGGAAACGGTCGCGCACGCCTTTTATCCGGTGGTGGCCTCGCAAAAATATTCGCTGCTGCAGACGCTGCTGGAGCAGACCGAATTCAAGAGCGTGATCATTTTTTGCCGCACGAAGATGGGGGCGGATCGCATCGCAGAGCGGTTGAAGGCCGCGAAGCATTCCGTCGGCGTGCTCCATTCCGACCGCAACCAGAGCGAGCGCACCGAGGCCCTGGCGGGATTCAAGTCCGGCAAGTACGAAGTGCTCGTGGCGACCGATATCGCCGCGCGCGGCCTCGATATCGCGGGGGTTTCGCATGTCATCAACTACGACGTGCCGGAGAACCCGGAGGATTATGTGCATCGCATCGGCCGCACCGGCCGGGCGCAAAACACCGGTGACGCCTTCACCCTCGTGACCGAGGACAACGTGCGCGACGCGCGCAGCATCGAGCGTTTCATCGGCGCTCCCATCGAGCGGAAAAAAATCGAGGGATTCCCCTATATTTACTCGGCCTTGTTTGACGAGAAGGCGCAGGCCGAGGCGTCATCGGCGCTGGCCAAGCCGGCCAGCCGCCTGCACCGCGGCGCGCGGAGGTGATCCTTGAACATCCAACATCGAACGTCCAAGGAACGATTGGGAAAAGTGCAGCGGATGCGGATCTGTTTTTTACTAGTCTGACTTGAACGTTGGAAGTTGGATGTTCGATGTTGGATGTTCAAGGTCGCGCACAGCTTCACTCAGCGCCGTTGACCATCTTGAAGGTCAAAGCTGCGACCGCGGCTCCGGCCAGCTCGGCCAGGAGGTAGACGCCAAGCTGGTGAAGGTTTTCCAATCCCATCGCAACCACGCCAAAACCCACGGCGGGATTGAAGGCGCCCCCGGAAATTCCGCCCACCGCCACCGCTCCGGTCATAACGGTGAAGCCGATGGCGAGCCCGTAGAATGAATTGCCCGCCGTGCCCTTGGCGGTGGCGACATTGAGGACCACCCAGGCAAGGGCGAAAGTGAAAAGGAATTCGACGATCAGTGAAGGCACGGTGCCACGCAGCGCGGGCCCGCCGGCGGGCATGCCGCTAAAGAGACAAGTCACGATCAAGGCGGCGAGGCCGCCCGCCGCAAACTGGGCCAGCCAGTAGGGGATGGCGTCTTTCACGCCGAGCTTCCCGCGCAGCCAGACCGCCAGGGTGACCGCGGGGTTGAAGTGTCCGCCTGAGACGTGCCCGCCCGCGAATATCATCACCATCAAGGATGAACCGATGGCGAGGGGAGCCAGCCATGAGCCACTGCGAACCGCCGTGCCGACCGTAAAGACAAGGAAGAATGTGCCGATGAATTCGACGATGTATTTTTTCATGATGGGCTGGATGCTGGGTTGGTGCTCTGGGGGCGAAGATTGCGAACGACTAAAACCAGCTCTGTCGCCGAAGCAACGCAGGATCTCGCGGGAAGGAGCGGTTTAAAAAATGCCGCGGCCGCAGTTTTAATTAAACGGCCCTAAAGGATTTTAACCACTAATGCACACTAAAGGGCACTAATGCTTCCAGGCAGGCGGAAGACCGACTTAACCACTGATGTACGCTTATAGTCACTGATGAATACGAAGTTGGGTTCGAAATCATTTTTTGTCTGTTTTTTTCCGGATCAGTGACCATCAGTGTGCATCAGTGGTTAAAGCGCTCTAAAGGGTTTTTCGGAGGTTGATTCGCCAAAGCGGCTTGGGCAGCTTGTTAGATGAGCATGGAAGTCATTGGGATCGACCACCTCTACGTTGCGGTCTCCGATCTGGACCGTTCGGAAAAATTTTATGATGTGGCCATGGCCATCCTGGGCTTTCGTAAAAACACATTCCTGAACGAGGGCGATCGTCATATCCAGTATTTCAATCGTCATTTCGGCTTTGTCCTTCGGCCTGCGCACAGCTCCACCCCGCACAATCCTTTGGCCCCGGGGCTGCATCATTTCTGCTTCCGGGTGGAGGATAATGCCGCCGTGGACGAGGCCGCCCGGCGCTTTGGCCAGGCGGGGATCACTTGCTCGGCGCCACAGCTTTATCCCGAGTATGCCCCCGACTATTACGCCTCTTTCTTTTCCGATCCCGACGGGATTCGCCTTGAGCTCACCAACTACCGGCAGGAGCGGCGGAAGCGGTTCGAGGATTTAGCGAACGCTTGATCTATGCGACTCACTCCTGATAACGCTTTGAGGTCACTTTCCGAGCACCACGGCGAGAGGTTCATTGAGCTATTTAAGCACGGCTCACTCGTGCTGGAGGTATATAGGCCGGACAAGGTCGATCTGCAGGCTCCGCATTCCCGGGACGAAGTCTACGTGATCATCTCCGGCTGCGGACATTTTGTGAAAGATGGAGTGAGGCAACCGTTTCAGGCGGGGGAGTTTCTTTTTGTCCCGGCTGGGGTCGACCATCGGTTTGAGGACTTTTCGGATGATTTTGCCACTTGGGTGATCTTTTATGGTCCGCAAGGCGGCGAGGCGGCAAAGACCTAGGGGTGCGTCTTCAAAGTTTGTCATTCCGAGCCGTGCGAGGTACCGAGGCCGAAGGCCGACAGTCTGACATCTCCGAAATTAAAATCGACAAGAACAGCAGAGATTCCTCGCACGGCTCGGAATGACAATTTCACACGTCATGAGTCTATTAAACCGAAACTGCTGTAGCTTCGCTCGGAATAACAAGGGTATGCTGGTCTGTGACGGTTTGATGACGAAGTGATTTGCGCTTGAAGTATATTCCTATTAAGGAATATAGATTTGATATGGAGCTGGTGAAGATCTACGAATGCCTGTGCGACCGCACGCGGCTGCGCATCCTCAACCTGCTGCTGCGCGGGCCGCTCTGCGTGTGCCATTTCCAGGTCGTGCTGGGCGAGCCGCAGGTGAAAATCTCCAAGCACCTGAACTACCTGCGCCGGCGCGGGCTGGTGGCGGCGCGGCGCGAGGGCAACTGGATGATTTATGCGCTGCCGGAAAAAACTTCGCGCGAGCTGCGGGCCAACCTCGCGTGCCTGCAGGATTGCGCGGGCGAGCATCCGGTTTTCAAGCGCGATCTCGCGCGGCGGGCGCAGCGCGCCAAGAAATTCGCGGCCACCAGTCCGTGCGGCTGCGCGCCGGCAAAAAAGCGGCAGCTAACCGCCTGCTAATTTCTCCATGAACCCAAAACCTCCCTTCAAAGTCTTGATTTTATGCACGGGCAACTCGGCTCGTTCGATCATCGGTGAATACCTGCTGCGGGTGAAAGGCCGGGGTCGCTTCGAAGTCTTCAGCGCCGGGGCCAAGCCGACCGGCAAGGTGAACCCGCTGGCGATCCGCGTGCTGCGCGAAAGATACGGCCTCGATCCGAGCGACGCCCGCTCGAAGTCCTGGGACGAGTTTAAGGACGTGGAGTTTGATTTCGTGATCACCGTGTGCGACCACGCGCGCGAGGTGTGCCCGGTCTGGCCGGGACAGCCGATGATCGCGCACTGGGGTTCCCCCGACCCGGCGGCGGTCGAGGGCACGGAAGACGAGAAATTTCAGTCTTTCGTGCAGGTGGCATCACAGATTGCGCAGCGGGTGGACCTGTTCTGCGCGTTTTCCGATGAAAAACTTCTCGATGCGGTGGCGGTGCGGCGCGTGGGCGACGAATTCAAGTTGGCCGGTGAAACGGAGATGAAGCGGTGAAAATACCCGCGTGGTTTACCGGCGAATTGCTGGGCACGTTCCTGCTCGTGTTTTTCGGCTGTGGATCGGTGGCGGCGGCGACGTTGCTGGGCGCGCAGGTGGGCATATTTCAAGTGGCCATCGTGTGGGGGCTGGGCATTGCGCTGGCGATTTATCTCACGGGCGCGTTGAGCGGTTCGCATCTCAACCCGGCGGTGACGTGCGCGCTGGCGGCGTGCGGGCGTTTCCCGGCGCGGCTGATCGGCGGCTATGTGGCCGCGCAATTTTGCGGTGCATTCCTGGCCGCGGCGGTGTTGCACGCGGTGTATGCGGGCGCACTGCTGGCTTACGAGGCGGCCCACGGCATTGTGCGCGGCGCGGCCGGCAGCGAGGCGACGGCGATGATTTTCGGCGAATTTTTTCCAAATCCGGGCGGGCAGCCGCTCACGGCGCCGCATCGCGCGTTGATCGGGACCGGTGGGGCGTTCTTCTGCGAGGCGCTGGGCACGGCGGTGCTCGTGCTGGCGGTGCTGGGCACCACGGACGAAAAAAATTCCGGCCGGCCGCGCGGTTTTACGCCGGCCATGATCGGGTTGACGGTGACGGCGCTCATCTCGCTGCTTGCACCGCTGACCCAGGCGGCATTCAACCCGGCGCGCGACCTGGCCCCGCGGATTTGGAGCGCGCTGGCGGGCTGGGGTGCCGTTCCGTTCACGACCAACGGCTGGGGCTGGCTGACGGTTTATGTGCTCGCGCCGCTGGTGGGCGGGCAGGTGGCGGCGCTGGCCTATAGGATTTTTTTGCGTCCGGCCTACAGGCTACCAATGACCAATGACCAATGACCAATGACCAATGACCAATGATATTCTAACACAAAAGTCTTTTGCGGTTGAGCTGATTTCTGTTTTGGTGGGCGGATGAAGATCGAGTCCTTGGTCAAGCCGTCGGTGCTGACGCAACCGGTTTACGAACCGGGCAAACCCATCGAGGATGTGGCGCGCGAGCTGGGGCTGGATCCCGCGGGCATCATCAAGCTGGCTTCGAATGAAAACCCGTTCGGGCCGTCGCCCCACGCGGTCGAGGCGGCACGGCGCGCGCTGGAACAGGGAAGTTTGTATCCGGATGGCCGGTGTTTTGCCCTGCGGCAGAAGCTCGCGGCGGTTTGCGGTCTCGATGCCGGCCAGTTCGTGGTGGGCAATGGCTCAAACGAAATCATCGAACTGCTGGGGCACGTGCTGGCGGGGCCGGGCGACGAGGTCGTGATGGGCGCACCGGCGTTCGCGGTGTACAAACTCGTGGCGATGCTGTTTGGCGCGCAGCCGGTCGAGGTGCCGCTGGTGAATTTCCGGCACGACCTTACGGCGATGGCGCGCGCGGTGACCCCGCGAACCCGGCTCGTTTTTCTGGCGAGCCCGAACAATCCCACCGGCACCGCCAACACCGAGGCGGAGATCATGGCGTTCGTGCGCGGGTTGCCGGAGCACGTGGTCTTCGCCTTCGACGAGGCCTACGCGGAGTTTTTGGAAAACCCGCCGGACTTGCGACCGCTCATCCGCGAGGGGCGCAAGGTGATCTGCCTGCGGACGTTTTCAAAAATCCACGGGCTGGCCTCGCTGCGCGTGGGCTACGGTTATGGCAGCGCGGAATTCATCACCCTGCTCACCCGGGTGCGGCAGCCGTTCAACGTGAACGCCATCGGGCAGGCGGCGGCGCTGGCCGCGCTGGACGACCATGAATTCACCAAAAAATGCGCGGAAGAAAATCGCGCCGGGCTGCGCCAGCTCGAGGCGGGATTCCATGCGCTGGGGCTGGAATTCGTGCCGAGCGTGGCGAATTTTATCCTGGTGAAAGTGGGCGATGGCGCGCGGGTGTTCGAGGCGCTGCAACGTCGCGGCGTGATCGTGCGGCCGCTCAAACCTTACGGCCTGCCGGAGTGGCTGCGCATCACCGTGGGCCAGCGCGCGCAAAACGAGCGCGTATTGACAGAGCTGCGACGCGTTGCGTCGAACACCCAACTTCCAACAGCGAACGCCCAACGCCCAAGTTAAGGGCGGTTTCGCGGGGTGAGGGCACCCCGCCCACATTTTTGGCCTGAAAGTTTCATTGTGGGGCGGGTGCCCTCACCCGCCAATCCAATCGAAGTTGATATCTATCAACCGGAGCCTTGGCCTGCGGCGCGGCGGAGCCGGTCGTTGATCGCTTCGGCGAGTCCGCGTCCGGGGGCCAGTTCGGCATGGATTTTTTTGAATCCGTGACCATCCAGCGTGCGCAACAGCCCGAACAGCTTGCGCGCCGCCCGGCGGGCGTCGCCGCGCGCATCGAGCCAGAAAATATTCGGGCCGGACAGCCCGCGCGGCTGCGCGAAGAAAAGCCAGGCCTCCGCCGCGCCGCTTTTGGCGGCGAGCCCGGCCGGAACTTTTTTGTGCAGAACCAGCGGGGTGCGCGGGCTGTAATGGCGGGCCAGCAAACCCGGGGCGGGCAGGGGAGCACTTGTTCGCGGGCGTTTACCGGCCGAAAATAATTTTTGCCCGAGGACGGCTTCGATCTGTTCGCGGGAGACGGCGCCCGGCCGCAGCAGGCGCGGCCGCCGCGGATCGCGCACGTCCACGATGGTCGATTCCAATCCGATCGCGGTTGGCCCACCGTCGAGGATGAAGCGGATTTTCCGGCCCAGCCCGGCGCGGACGTGCCCGGCGGTGGTCGGGCTGACATAGCCGAAGGGGTTGGCGCTGGGCGCGGCCAGCGGCAGCCCGCACCGGCGCAGCAGGCGGCGCATCAGCGGATGCCGCGGCATGCGGATGGCCACGCTGGGCAGGCCGGCAGTCACGATCGCGGGCACGGCGGATTTTTTCGGCAGCACGAGGGTGAGGGGACCGGGCCAGAATTTTTTGGCGAGGAGGCGCGCGGCATCGTTGGTCTCGGCCAGTGCATCGAGTTGGGCGAGGGCATGGATGTGAACGATGAGCGGATCGTGCGTGGGCCGGCCCTTGGCGCGGAAAATTTTTTCGCCGGCGCGCGCATCGAGGGCATTGGCGGCCAGCCCGTAAACTGTCTCGGTCGGCACGGCGACGAGTTCGCCGGCGCGCAGGCGGCGCGCGAGGAAGGCCAGGTTGCGCGGCGTGCCGCGGTAAAGGCGGGCGGTGGGTGGGTTCATCCTACCTTTCACAGTTCAATCAACCACGGATGCCACGGATACAAGAAGATGTCACGGATTTGGCGGCGAAGTCCGTTTACCAGGAAAGAAAGGAAGGTCGTTCATTTCCGAAAATCGCCATCCGTGAAAATCTGTGAAATCCGTGGTCGATGAAGACGCAAAAAAGGCCGGAGCAAAAACTCCGGCCGAGGAAAGGTTGGCGCAACCGCGGGTTACGGCGCGAGCAGGAGATTGCGCGCTTGTTTCAGCGTGCGGGTGATGGCGCGCTGCTGCCGGGCGGAGAGGTGCGTGTACTTGCGCGGCAGGATCTTGCCGGTGTCGGTGACGTAGCGGCTCATCATCTGCGGCGCAGTGAAAGGATAATTTTCGGGGACGAGGCTCTGCGGCCTTTGTTCGGTGGTGGTGGTCATGAAAACAGGGAAGGTTGACGGTGCGGTTCGCGCGCGGGTTGTCAACCCGCATTTTTTCGGGCGAAACTCGTTTCATTCGCGATGCTCCGCGGAGTTGTCTGGTGCCCCCGCCCGGACTTGAACCGGGATAAGCGGTTTAGGAAACCGCTGCTCTATCCAGTTGAGCTACGGGGACGTTTATCAGCGAAAGAGTTAGCTCTTTTGGCTGCCAAAAGGGCAAAGTTCTACCTCGTCGCTCCACATTCGCCCATGTTTTAGATCGTCCCTTCATGACTTCAAGGATGAAGGCTCTGGGCCGTTCCGTCGCTGCTTGTGCTAGCTTGGGCGCTTACACCGGCGACCATTGTTTATATCGGTTTGAATTTTTGGGTGGATTCGGGTTTCTTTTGCAACTTTTCCCTGCACGACAGTGTCTCGACAAAGGAAATAATCCGACCTAATTTTATCGTTCCCATGTTGCTCCCCACCCATCCCAAGCTCCGCCGTGCGGCGCGGGCGTTCACCCTCCTGGAAATCCTGATTGCGCTGGCCATCCTCGGCCTGCTGGTCGGCCTCGCCGTCGCCGACCTCGGCGGCATTTTCGACAACAGCCGGATTTCGGCAACCAAGATATTTGTGCAGGAGGGCATCAAGACCCCGCTTTTCAGCTATAAAATGGCGATGGGCTCCTATCCATCGACCGGCGACGGCCTGCAGGCGCTCGTAACCGCGCCCGCCAATAACGCCGACAACTGGCACGGCCCCTATGTCGCCGATGGCAAACTGCCCCCCGACCCGTGGGGACAGCCCTACCAATACGCCTGCCCGGGCACCCACAATAAAAACAGCTACGATGTCTGGTCGAAAGGCCCCCCTGATAAACCGAGCGACATCGGCAATTGGTGACTTATGATTGCGGCAGCGGAACGCCCGGCGGGTTCATTGGCCGCCTCGGCGAAGGCGCCCGCCGCGTTTACGCTGCTGGAAATCCTGATCTCGCTGGCGCTGATTGTAATTCTGATCGGCGCGACGATCAGCATGGCCCCGCGCAGCGATAATTCCCTGACCACGGATGAAGTTTTTTGGAAAGCCCTGGCCGAAGCCCGCAAGCAAGCGCTCACGACGCAACAGGATATCCACCTGGGTTTTGATCCCAAGGCGAAGGCCTTTGTCATCGGGGCCAATCTTGGGGTGCAGGCGGACCCCCAGGCCGGCACGCAAACGAGTGCAGGCGCCGGCACGCCAATCAGCGTTGGCGCCACCGAAACCTTCCCGGTGCAATTTGCCGACAAACTCACCGTGGATTTTCTCCCCGTTGGGAAATCCGGCAGCAGCATGCTCATCGGCGGCGAGGCGATTGAGACGGATGCGAAGCCGTATGTGACTTTATACAGCGACGGCACCTGCACGCCCTTCCGCGTGCAGTTTCACAGCAATGGTGCGGCGCGCTTCATCGCCATCGACCCGTGGACCTGCGCGGAAGTGCTGGAGGAAAAAAAATGACCACGGGTGCGTCCTCCCTTTCCCGCCGTCCGGCGTCATGCGGCTTTACGCTGCTCGAAGTGCTGATTTCGCTCATGATTTTCGTCATGGCCGCGGTCGTGCTGGGCACGTCCTACGTCAACGTGCTCAACGGCTATGACCTCGCCCAGCGCGCCAACGCGCGCAACGAGGACATAGAATTTGCCCGCGCCCAACTGCTCGCCGAGCCGGATCGAGACAAGGCCGAGCAGGGCGGCGAATTTGACTCCACCAATGGCCGCCACGTCAGCTGGCATGCGCAAATTGATCCGACGCAGACGGTCGATGTCTTTGCGGTCGCGTTTACCTGCGAGATCAACGACCCGAGCGCGCACGGGCCCGAGACGGCCACCCAAAATTTCATGGTTTTGCGCCCCACCTGGTCGGATCCGACGAAGCGCTCAACCCTGCTCGACGCGGCGAAGCAGCAAATCCAGAAAATACAGGGGGTCATACCGCGATGAGAAATTTCACAGGGCATGGCGCCCTTCGTCCGTCGCGGACTGCCCGGGCCGGGGCGTACACCCGGATGCATCGTGCTTTTTCCAGAGCTGATGCATCCGCTTGCGCCGATGCCATCGGCGCAAGGCGACTTCGCCGCGGTAGCCCCGACAAAGTCGGCCCGACAGGGCGCATCGCTCAGACGAGGGAGTGCGGGCGATGCGGGTTCACGCTTTTGGAAATCCTGCTTTCGCTCGCGCTGGTCATGCTGGTGATTGTCGGGCTCAACACCTTCATTTTCTCCATGGGCGAGTTGTGGGGGCACCGCAACGAGGCGCGGCTTTTGGAGCTGCACGTGCGCGCGGTCACGCGATTTCTCGACCAGCAATTGCGCGTGGCCTCGCTTCCACCCGAGGCCCAGGCGGGCACCCCGCCGGTCGCCCCGCAGGAAATCCGTCCGCTCAATGGCTCAAGTGACAACCTGCTCACGTTCGAGCTGCCCACGGGCTGCCGCCTGTTCGACTGGCAGGGCCAGCCGCCGCTGCCCGATGTCATCTGCTCGCTGCAGGTTCGCACGGGCGAGGGACTCTTCCTGCTCTGGCACTCCAAGCTCGAAAAACATTTTTCCGACGATCCGCCCCGCGAGGTGCTCGTTACGCCCTTTGTCACCTCGATGACCTACGATTACTACGATGCCGACAGCAAGCGCTGGCAGACGGAAACCATCTTGCGCCGGGACAATTCCAACCAGCCCGTGGCGCCGCAGCGGCTCCGTCTCCAATTCGCCTATGGCACGCTCAAGCGGGAGTCGCTCATTTCCCTCGGCCTGCCCAGCCAGGGGCTGCCGGATTATTAACCCCGCCATGTTGCGCAAAAAAAGAGCCTCCGTCCTGTTGATCGTCCTGGTCACGATCGCCTTTGCCTCATTGGCGTTGGTGGCTTTCATCGACCGGGCCAGCAACGACCTCCTCGTCGCGGCGCGCGCGGCCGAGGCCAACCGCCTCCGCGCCGACGCCTACTCTGCGCTCGAGGTCACCCTGGGCGTGCTCAACGAATTCATCCAGGTCGATGGCGCCCTGCACAGTCCCGCCGAAGGCTGGAGCGACCCGCTGGCCTTCGCCGGCTACGAGCCCGTCTCCGGCCGCACGATCGAGGTCACCTTTGAAGACGAGAGCGGCAAGCTTTCGCTGCCGCATGCCGACGCCAACCAGCTCACCACTCTTTTTACCGCCTGGGGCGTCGCCCAGGCGGATGCGGGGCAACTCGCCGACGCGCTGCTCACCTGGATGCGCAAGGATCATGTGGCCAGCACCGACGCCGGCACGGGCGATTATGACCGCGCGGCCGTCCCTTACGCGGCACCCCAGCGTTCACTCCGCTCGTTCGACGAGCTTGCGGCGATTGATTTCGTGAACAAAAAATTTTATGACGAAAACGGCCAGCCCAACGACCTCTGGCATCAGTTTGCCAGCACGTTTTCCCTCTATGATTTTAATCCGCCCAATCTCAACTCGGCCGGATCCGGAGCCCTGACGGCGCTGGGCCAGGCCGACCCCACGCTGCAGCAACAGTTGTCCTCCTACCTGAAAGGCACGGGCGACTACAAGCAGCAGGGGCCCGGCTATTTTAAGACGACGGCTGACGCCAATAACCTGTTCGGCGCCCAAGCCGTGCCCCAGGGCGTCGGCACGCAGATCCTTGCCTTGCGAATTATCGTGACGGTTCACGAGGACAATTCCAGTTTTCGACTCGAGACGGTCGTCACCCAGCAGAATCAGGCGAAAGCCATCGCCTCCACCGAGTCGGTTACCCAGTCGAATGGCACGATCACCAACACGCCCGGTGTCCCCACGACGGCCAATAGCAGCCCCGGCCCGGCCAATCCGGCCGACAATGGCAACAGCGTCACAAACACCGTTCAGCTCAATTATCCATTTACACTGTTGGAAGTTCATGAGGAAATCATTGATAACCTGGCCAAGCCCTCGCCTTCACCCGACTCCCCCCCGCCCACCTGAGCATGCCAATTTCGTATTCCAATCTTTTCAAACCCGACGCGCCCGCGCCCAACGTTGTCTTGTTGCCCGATGCGATGTTTTTCGTCCGTGCCATTTCCGTGGCGGATGCGACCACGCCCGCCGACCTCGCCGCGCAAGTTGAGCTGGCGCTTGAAGCCCTCGCGCCTTTTCCGCTGGCGCAGCTTTACTACGGATTTTATCACCGGCCCGGCACGCCGCGCGCATTGGTCTATGCCGCCTATCGCAAGCGCTTCACGTCCGAGCAAACCGCCGTTTGGGCCGGGGCTGACCTGGTGATCCCGTCATTTATTGCGCTTCTCGACGGTGAAGTAAAACCCTCCACCGCGCTCCTGCTATCCGGGGCCGACGAACTCACCCTGTTGCACTGGTCCGACGGCAAGGTGCCGGAAAAAATCTCCACCCACACGTTTGCGCCCGATGCGCCGGAAGAAGATCGCGCGAGGGTGCGCGACGAGATACTCCGCTCCGCCGGCGAAAGCCGCAAGGTCATCGATCTGGCGGCCGCGCCGGTGCCGGAACCATCGGAGGACGAGGAGAAATTTGTTTTCCGGTCGGGCGATTTTGTCTCGCGCCTGCCCGTTGCGCTGGCCGACCAGCTCGATGTGCGCGACAAGGCCGAGCTCGCCCACCGCCGCCAGCAACGCGCGCGCGATCTTGTCCTGTGGCGCGTTTTTCTCGGCTGTGCCGCGGTGATCGCGCTTTGCCTCATCGGCGAGTTGGCGCTGGTGGGCGGCAAATTCTGGCAGAAAGCCCGCCTGGCCATCGTCGAGGCGCAGGCCCCCGGGGTCGCAAAAATCGATGCGGCCAACAAACTGGTCGATAGTATTGGCGCCCGTTCGACCGACCGGCTCATGCCTTTCGAGATGATCGCGATCGTCTGCGCGCAAAACGTGATGCCGGCCAGCGTGCAGTTCACCCGCGCCACCACGAGCGGAAATTACACGCTCGAAATCGAGGCGCAGACCCATTCCCCGGGCGATGTTGGCGCCTACCAGACCGCGCTCAGCAACCTGCCCGCCTGCGCCAAGGTCGAGGTGAGCGACCAGCGCACGCGCGACGGCCTCTCCACCTTCAAGTTCGTTGTCACCTTCAAACCCGAGGCGCTCAAGCCTGCTGCCACATGAAAGCCCTCAAAGTCCTTTTTCTCAGCCGCCTCCTGACCGAAAAAATCCTTCTCGCCGGATTTTTGCTGATCCTCGCGGTCTGGGGATTTTTCCATGTGCTTCGCGACGTGCGCGGCTTTGGGTTCGATTTTAGAAATACCTCGATGGTTTTGACGGCCCAGAAAACGTCGCTGGACGGGCGGACCGCAACCGAGACCAAGGTCAAGCACGCCCTCTCGCAGCTCGATCCCTCGCACACGCTCGATAGTGCACGCCTGCAGGGCGATCTCAGCGCCCTGGCGACCATGCCCGACACCACGATCGACGCCCGCCCGGATGAACCCGCCGACCAGTTTATCGTGCATTCCGTGCAGTTTTCCGTGCGCAAGGTGGATTGGTCGACCCTGCAGCAATTCTATGTCGCACTCAGCAAGCGCGCGCCCTACATCAGCATCGAACAGTGCAGCATATCCGCCGACCGTGCCAATCCCCTCGAGCTCAACGCCACCATGCTGATTTCATCGGTGGAAATCGCGAAATAATCCGGCAGGAGGACCTGTCGGATTATTTCGGGTTCAAGGTTCCCGGTTCGAAGTTCACGGTTGGGAGTGAAGACTATGCCGAATCGAAACCTTGAACCTTGAAGTGGGAACTTTGAACCCAGGGCCCTAAACGTTCGTCACATCTTGTTGAACTGCGCGCTGGCGTTGAAGATCGCGCTCACGATGGCGAAGGCGAGGAAGCCAACGAACATAAACACGGTCAGCAGCATGACGGTGGCGAGGATGCGGGTGAAGGCGTCGAGCTGTTGGGAAATGATTTTTTGATGGTTGCGCGCGATGTCCTTCAGGCTCGGCACGATGTTGCCGGTGTTTTCGCCGATCGCGAGGCGGTCGATCATGAGCTCGGGGAAGCAGCCGGTGTGGCCGAGCGCGAGGGAGAGAGACTCGCCCTCGATCACGCGGTCAATGGCCTGGCCGAAGGCCCGGCGATGGACGCGATGCATGATCTGTCGTTCGGTCATGCGCAAGGCTTCGGCGGTGGTGATGCCGTTCTCGAGCAGCAAGGCGAGCGTGTGGCTGATGGCGTGGACCGTGCGCGTGGTGACAAACGCCCCGAGCAAGGGCGCCTTGAGCGAGAAGGCATCGGTGGCGAGGCGGCCGGCCTCGGTCTTGCGCCAGCGCCAGAACGAGATGGCGCCGAGGATCGCAAGGATGGCCACGAGCCAGCCCCAGTGCAGCGCGAAGTTCGCGAAGCCGATCAGGATTCGCGTGGAAGAGGGGATCTTGCCGCCAAGCGAATCAAAGAGCGTCTGCAGGCGCGGCAGCAGGAAGAAAAGAAAAAACAACACCACGCCGCCGGCCGCAAACATGAGCAGGATGGGATAGGCGAGGGCGGTGAGGAGCTGGCGCTGCAATTCGCGCTGCTCGGTAAGGTGGGCGATGAGACGCCCGAGCACCTCATTCAGCGAGCCGGTGGCTTCGCCGGCCTGGATCAGGCTGATGGTCGAGGAGTCGAAGACGGTGGGAAAATCCTGCATGGCGCGCGAAAGCGGCTGGCCTTCGCTCAGGCGACTCCACAGGCCGGCGCAGAGCGCGCGCAACGCGGGCTCTTTCAGGCGCGTGGAAAGCAGGCGCACGGATTCGCCGGCGGAAAGGCCGCTGCTGGTGAGATCGTGGAGCGCCTGGAGAAGAGGCAGGCGTTGCCTGCGCGTGAGGTTGGTTTTGGAGGCAGTGAACGCGGAGCCTGGGGCTTGCGGAACACTGGATGACGCGGACGCCGCTTTCCCCCCGGCGGCCGTTTTGCGGACCACGGCTTCCTCGGCCACGTTGGTGACTTGCAGGCCGCGCGCCGCGAGGAGGCGGAGAGCGTCCTTGCGGCTGGGGGCATCGAGCGTGGCGGAGACGGCGGCGCCGGCGCGGTCACGGGCGTTATAAGCAAAGCGGGGCATGCGACGGCAAAATTAAGAATTGGAAATGGAGAATGGCGAATTCCGAACGGGCGTCGCGAACATCCAACATCCAACGCCCAAGACCAGACCTCAAGGCTGCCAAATAAAAACATCTCCGACTTGGATGTTGGGTGTTCAATGTTGGATGTTGGATGTTCACGGGAAAATGACCGCCCTTGTATGGCGGTCATTTTTCCGTGACGGTGATGACGCGCAGGACTTCCTCGAACGTGGTGTGGCCGGCCTTGATTTTTTCCCAACCGCTTTGCTGGAGGGTGCGCATGCCGTTCCGGCGGGCGCATTGGGCGAGCGCCCGCGTGCTTTCGCGTTTGAGAATGAGATCGTGCATCTCGTCGGTGGGCTTGAGGATTTCAAAGAGGCCGATGCGGCCGCGGTAGCCGGTGCCGCGGCAGCGGTCGCAGCCGACGGTATTCTTGAGCGACGAGATATGGTCGGCCTCGGCGGGGTCGAGGCCGAGGATGGCGAGGTTGTCCCGGAGCCTGATTTGGTTGACGGGCTCCGGCTGGGAGCAATCGGGGCAGAGGCGGCGAACGAGGCGCTGGGCGATGATAAGTTCGAGGGCGGAGGTGACAAGAAAGGGCTCGATCCCCATGTCGACGAGGCGGGTGATGGCCCCGGGCGCGTCGTTGGTGTGGAGGGTGGAAAAGACCAAGTGGCCGGTGAGCGAGGCGCGGATGGCGATGTCGGCGGTTTCGCGGTCGCGGATTTCACCGACCATGATGACATCGGGGTCCTGGCGAAGCACATGGCGGAGCGCGCCGGCGAAGGAGAGGCCGATTTCCGGACGCACCTGCATCTGGTTGACGCCGGGGACTTCGTATTCGATGGGGTCCTCGATGGTGACGATGCGCAGGTCGGTGGAATTGATCTTGCGCAGGAAGGCGTTGAGCGAGGTGCTTTTCCCGGAGCCGGTGGGGCCGGTGACGAGGATGATGCCATGCGGGAAGTCGAGGACGCGGGAGATCTGGGACTGCTCTTCATCGCCCATGCCGAGTCGCTCCATCGTGTAGGCTTCTTTTTTCTGGTTGAGGAGGCGCAGGGAAATCGACTCGGCGTAAATCGTGGGGATGGTGGAAACGCGGATGTCGAGGGCGGTGCCGTTGGCCTTGAAATTGATGCGGCCGTCCTGCGGGAGGCGCTTTTCGGAGATGTTGAGGCGCGCCATGATCTTGAGGCGCGAGATGATGGCATCCTGAAAGCGGAGGAGATTTTCCGGCACGGGCACAGGCACCAAGAGGCCGTCCACGCGGTAGCGGATGCGGAGCTGGCCTTCCTGGGGCTCGAAGTGGATGTCGGTGGCCTCGTCGGCGATGGCCTGACTGATGACGTCGGTGACGAAGCGGACCACGGCGGCGTCTTCATCCACGTCGGCCTCGGCTTGCTGCGCCGTTTCGGGCGCGACATAATTGTCGTCACCGCCTTCGAGCGAGCCGGAGCCCACGCCGAAGTGCTGCAGGATGAGATGGTGAATTTTCTCGGCGACACCGAGGTGCCACACGATCGGGCGGGGGGTGAAGGTGCGGACCCAGTCTCTGACGACATCGTCAGGCGGCCAGGCGGCGGCGAGGTAGAGCGGCGTGGCGGTGGGGGAAACTGGGTCGTGGGGCTTGGGGTGCTCGATGGCGATGGGTACGACTTGGAAATCGTGCACCAGGCGCGCGGGGAAAAGACCGATGGCGTCGGCGTCAGCCTCGAGGTCGCTGGCGAGATCGATCTGCGTGTCATGGGCGAGCATCGCCAGCGCGTCGGGCTCGGACAACTGGAGGGCGGCGGCGAGTGCTTTCAATCGCTGGCCGCGCGGGGCCTCGAGCACGACCTGGCGCTGGGCGTCATCAAGGCGCGCGGCGAGCGGGGGCGGCAAATTTTCCGTGGTGAGTGCAGGCATGGCGGGCGGCCATTATTTGTAGAACCGATCCAGCAGGGTAGGTGGCTTGGGCGCTTTCGTGGGATCCTGGAGGAAATCCTTCACCTGGTCTTTGCTGGAAAGTTCATTAATATGCTTGGTGGTGTCCGCGGTGCCTTCCGAGGGCGGAAGCACATGCGGGCGGACGAAGAACAGCAGCTCTTTGCGGTCCACTTCATTGTTATGCTGGCCAAAAAGATTGCTGAGAATCGGAATTTCATAAAAGAACCCGAGCTTGGTGCGGGCCAGCGTTTTTGTGCTTTGTTGCAGGCCGCCGAGCACGACCATCTCGCCATCCTGGACGTTGACGTAGGAGGTGGCTTCGCGGTGGCCGATGATGGGCTGGGAGTTGCCGTCGATCGTGATGGTGCTTTCAACGTTATCCACTTTTTGGTCGATGGTCAGGAAGATGCTGCCGTCGTTGCCGATAAGCGGAGTGACTTTGACTTCGATGCCAATGTCCTTGTAGGTGACCGTGGAGCTTTGGGAAAAGCCGCTGCTGGTCGCGGTGCCGGCGGTGGTCGGGGTGGAGGTCGAGCCGGTAATGATGGGCTGCTGTTGGGTGACTTGAAAATCAGCCTCCTTGGCGTGGGTGGTGGTGATGGAGTCCGCCGAGAGAATCTTCACGTTGCTTTTCTGGCCGGTATTGTTCAAGGCGGCTGTGAAGGCGAGGGGGCTGACTTTGCTTACATTGACCGCCCAGCCGGCCAGGCCGTTGACGGCGGGGGAACTGCTGCCGCCGGTGTCGAAACTGGCGATGTGCGTTTCGCCGTGGCTGTCGGTGACGCCGGTGAGATTCAGCGCGCTGATACCGCTGGTCTCGCTGTCGGTGAGAGAGACTTCGGCGATGATCACCTGGATGCTGACTTGGGCGAGGAGGATGTCGATTTTGTCCACCACATCGCGGATGAGGCGGATGTCATCGCCGGTGCCGGAAACGACGATGGAGTTGGTGCGATCGTCCGGCACCACGGTGATGAAGCTGCTAAATTCGTTGGTTCCCTCATCTTTAAGACCAAGAGAGTTAAGCGTGGGGGCGAGGTTTGGGCGCGGCGGCTGGTTGGGTTGATTGGGCTGACCTGGTGTCACGGTTGACTGGCCCGTTTTTTGCGCTGCGCTGGTCTGGCCGGTAATCAAGTTCTGGAGAAGGCTGGAGACATCCTTGGCCAGGGCGTGTTTGAGGTAGATGACTTCGTTGTGGGTGTTGGGGTCGGATTTGATGTCGAGCTTGGCGATGAGACCGTCAAAAAACGGATACTGCCGCGAATCGGAGATGAGAATGATCTGGTTGGTGCGGTCATCGGCGGTGAAAGTGGTGGAGGAACCGAGCTGGGTTTGCAGCGGGCCCTGGAAGATGGTGTGCAGTTTGTTCACGAGGTCGCTGGCCTTGGAGTATTGCAGCGTATAAAACTTTGGCGTGAGGTTGGCCGCGAGCGGCTGGTCGACGTTCTTGAGGAGGAGCTCGATGCGCTGGAGATTGGAGATGGTGTCAACGATCAGCGCCGCATTGGCGCTTTGGAATATCACTGGCGGCATGGCCACGCCCGGGGACATGATTTGTTGAAGCGGAGGGATGATCTCGTTGACGTTCAGGAACTGGAGCTGGAAAAGCTTGGCCGCGATGCGCCCGCTGGGGGGCAGGTCGAGGGTCGATCCGGCAATCATTTCCGGCGCTTCCCGGCTGGCCTGGGGCAGGGGAACGACCTTGAGAAACTTGTCGCCGAGCGGCACGACGCCCACTTGATTGAGGCCGAGCAGCGTCTCAAGGGCGCGAACGGCCTCTTCCTTGGGGATCGTCCGGGTGATGTTGATCGAGTAAGTGGCGGCGGGCAGCCCTTGTGGCCGGAGAACGGTGCGGCCGGTAAACGATTCAAGGAGCTGCAGCACAGAGTCGATGGGTGCGTCGGAAAGCGTGAGGCCGTTGATCGGAGTCTGATCGGTGTTGGCCGGTGCAGCGGGCGCGGACGGTCCATTGGAGGCGACGGGCCCGGCCGGTGGAGTTTGCGCGGAGACGCAAAGCGCGGCGGACAAAAAGGTGAAGACGAGGCAAAGAAAGCGCGGGCGCATGGAGGGTGGCGGGTTGGGATGGACGGAAATCTTGGGAAGGGGAATCAGAAGTGAAAAATAACGCCTTGTAAACCGTGTTGTCATCTGACGTGCGGTTCCCGGCAGGAGTTCCGGATTTTGTCGCTTGCGACGCGCCAATTCAGACCCCACCCTAATCGTTTGCGATGCCAAATAGTTTCGGAAAGCTCTTCACCATCACCACCTGGGGCGAAAGCCACGGCCCTGCGGTCGGCGTTGCCATCGACGGCTGCCCGCCCGGGCTGCCGATAACGGCGGAAGAAATCCAGGCCGAGCTCGACCGCCGCCGGCCGGGCCAGAGCGACATTGTCACTCCGCGCAAGGAGAACGACCGCGTGGAAATCCTGTCCGGCGTCTTCGAAGGCCGCACCACCGGAGTGCCGCTCGCCCTGCTCGTGCGCAGCACCGATGCGCGCCCCGGGGCCTACGACGAGATGCGCGAAAAATTCCGCCCCTCGCATGCCGACTACACGTATCAGGCAAAGTATGGCCACCGCGACCACCGCGGCGGCGGCCGCAGCTCCGCGCGTGAGACCATCGGCCGCGTGGCGGCCGGCGCCGTGGCCAAGAAAATCCTGCATCTGGCCGGTGTCGCGCCTGGCGGCCCGGTTGAGATCCGCGCCTTCGTTTCGCAAATCCGCGACATCGCCGCGCCCGCCGGTGCGCTGGAAAAATTTCCCACGCTGGCCGAAGTCGAGGCCTCTCCGGTGCGCTGCCCGCACGCCGCGACCGCGGCCAGGATGATCGAACTCATCAAGGCCGTGCGCGCCGAGGGCGATTCCGTCGGCGGCGTCATCACCTGCCGAGCGCGCGGCGTGCCGCCCGGGCTGGGCGAGCCGGTGTTCGACCGCCTCGAGGCCGATCTCGCCAAGGCCATGCTCTCGCTCCCCGCGACCAAGGGCTTTGAGATCGGCAGCGGCTTTGCCGGCACGTTATCAAAGGGCTCGCAGCACAATGACGCCTTTGTGATGCGTGAGGGCCAGGTGCACACGCCGACCAACCGCAGCGGCGGCGTCCAGGGCGGCATCAGCAACGGCGAAGAAATTTTTTTCCGCGTGGCCTTCAAGCCCACCGCGACCATCCTCCAGCCGCAAAAAACCGTGGACGTTCACGGCGCCGAGACGGAGCTGGCCGCCCGCGGCCGGCACGACCCCTGCGTCCTCCCGCGCGCCGTCGTCATTGTCGAAGCGATGACCGCGCTCGTGCTCCTCGACCACTGGATGCGCCACGCCGCGCAGAACAAAACCTTTAGGTTCTAGGTTCAAAGTCCCAGGTTCAAGGTTGGAGCCCTGACCAAGACGTAATTTGTATTTGGCAGTTGGTAATTAGCGGATCAGCACTAAACGCTTTGACCAGTGGCAAGTGACCACAGCGACCAACTACAAACTGCCAATTACCAACTACAGCGAACGCCAAACCTTGAACCCGCGAAACGTGAAACCCCTCGTCTATCTCATCCTCGGCGCGGCCGGTTCCGGCCGGCGCGAGGTGGTCGCCGACTTGATCGAAGGCGGCCTCGCCGACGGCGCCAAGCCGGCCGTGCTGCTCGCCGCGGATGAACCCGCCAGCGAACTGGACCCCAAACTGCCCGGCTTGGCGCGCTGGACGTGGACCGGCGAGGCCATCGAGGCGGCGCTGCCGCCGGATGCGACCCATCTGTTTTTTGTAACGCAGGGCCGGGTCAATCCGGTGGAGCAGATTGACGTGTTCAAACCCTGGCTCGAAGCGCAGGGTGGAGAACTCGCCCGCGTGATCAGCGTGGTGAACTGCCAGCTCGCGGAAAAAAATCCACCGTTGCTCGCGTGGTATGAGGCCTGCGTTCATTTTTCCGACATCGTGCTGCTGAACCGCCGCGAAGGCGTGGCCAACAAGTGGCTCAGCGATTTCCTCGCGTACTTCCAGGATAAGTTTTATCCCTGCCTCTTCGAGCAGGTGAAGGCCGGCCGCGTGAAAAATCCCGCGCTCGTGCTCGAGCCGCAGGCCCGCCGCCTGTCGCATTGGTTTGACGAGGAGCAGGACTGGGTCTTCACCAACGCCGACGGCGAGGAGATCGACGAGGAGGAAGTGACCGAGGACGACGAGGAAATCGAGGCCACGCCCGTGGAGGATTTATACCTGGCCCGTGATGCCGCCGGCCGCCGGGCGAAGAGAATTCCCGACATTGGGAAATTTTTAGGCGGCCTTGAGCCGTAGGGCGAGCGCGAGAACCAGTGTGGCCAGAAATAGGCCGTGGAAGGCGAGGTGCACGACGTTCGGCCCGGGATCACCCTTGCGGGCGGGGAGCACGTGCCGGGTTCCGGCGTACATTTTTTGGTACTCCTCCGTGCGTTTGGGGGAAGAGCCAAAAAGATACGGAATCCACCACATGAAGAAGGCAGCCGCCACGGTGATGGCGGTATAGCCTACCCAATAGTTGAGCACAAAGGCCGGCTTGGGCCTATGGAAAAACCAGATCGCGTACCCGAGCGCGGTTCCGGGAAAGGCGACGTTGATGAGCGTGCCCCAAGCCAGTTTCCGCCGGCCGACAACCGTTTGAACCTGGCTTCCATGAATCCAGCCTGGCAAGTCGATCCAGTCGTGCGCGGCGATGATAATAAATTGTAAGGCGATGAGCCCGGCGAAAATCGCTTCGGTTGAGCTTTTCGTTGCCATGAATCGCAAATATCGGGGGGCGGCCGACAAATAGTCAAAACCGATCAGGCCCATTCCGGATAACCCCGAAATCACAAAATCTTGTGAACTATGAGATGGTTTAACGATGCAAATAAGGTCGCTCTTCACTCTTTAAGTCGAAGCTACGATTTTGGACGGACCCCGTTTTGTGCAGCTACCCCTTGGCTGTGCATGAAGATATTATAACCCCGCCGGTCCATTCCCATGGACCGCCTTCATCGTTTGTTCCGACGGCCCATTTAGTTACCGCGTCATAATAATCCAGTGATGTTAGGTCCCCTGCCTTGTGTCCTATCGCCTGTCCGGCGCCCTGCGTTCTTTCGTTCACGGCCCCAAAAACCAACCCCAATATGAAATCTTACCTCGTCAATCACGGCTCCAGCCATCGCATGTTTTTTAAAGGATGGGCCTGGCTCGCCCTCGGCATTTCATTGGCCATGGCGCCTATCACCGCATCCGCGCAAAGCCTGCCCGCTCACGTGCTCCTTGGCTACTGGCAAAATTGGTCCGGCGGCGGCATCAAGCTCAGCGCGGTGCCGACCACCTATGATGTCATTGCGGTGGCCTTTGCCGTGCAGAGCGGGTCGAACGGCGCGATCACTTTTGCTTTGGATCCCGGGCTGTCCTCACAGCTTGGCGGCTATACCCAGTCCCAGTTTATCGCCGACATCGCCGCCGCCAAAGCGCGCGGCCAGCATGTCATTATCTCGGTCGGCGGCGCCGGAACCAGTATTCCGGTGAACAGCTCGTCCTCCGCGACGAATTTTGCCAACAGCGTCAATTCGCTCATGTCCCAATTCGGTTTTGACGGCGTCGATATCGACTTCGAGAACGGCATCAACCCAACCTATCTTGCCCAAGCCCTGCACCAGGTGAAAAGCGGGTCCATTATTACCCTGGCGCCGCAGACCGTCGATGTGGAGAATACGTCCAGCCCCTACTTTGCGCTGGCCTTGGACATCAAGGACGTCCTCACCATGTGCAATACCCAGTATTACAATTCCGGGTCGATGTTTGGCTACGATGGCAAGATTTACAGCGAAGGCGGCGTGGATTTCATCACCGCCCAAGCCACGATTCTTTTGCAGAATGGATTGCGGCCCGACCAGGTGGGGCTCGGCGTGCCGGCAAGCTCGGCGGCCGCAGGCAGCGGTTATGTCTCGCCCTCGATCGTGGACCAGGCCTTCGATATCCTCGCCACCGGCGCAGCCGGTGGAACCTTCCGGCCTCCGCAAACCTATCCCACGCTTCGCGGAATCATGACGTGGTCCATTAATTGGGATGCCGCCAATGGCTATAG
>Ga0210392_10000370_pt1 | contig 29157 bp, 41 predicted proteins | sample IncBWC30OmetaG_FD_161057 | JGI IMG/M metagenome (GOLD analysis project Ga0210392, IMG submission 161057) | Forest soil microbial communities from Barre Woods Harvard Forest LTER site, Petersham, Massachusetts, United States - Inc-BW-C-30-O ... | reverse complement strand
AGTCTCGTCGCCCGATGCGAAGAGTGCGGCGCGAAGCGGTATTCCGGTAAAGCCACGCTACCCGATGGCACGCAGCTGAGCCCCGGTCATTGGGTGATCCCGGCCGAGGGCGCCGACTGAGTGCGCGACGGATTTTCTGCTATATCGAGCGGCTGGACTCTGATCAGCGGGCTTGACGACATCACCGATCGGATCGAGCAGCTCGCCGAATGGACGAGGATGAACGGGCCGCTCGAGGCCGACGAAGAAGCTACCGTCAAGTTGATGATCGAGTGTCAGATCGCGCGTGGAATGGAGTCTTAATGCTCGCAACAAGGACTTATGACGACCGCCTGGATACCGGACTGAAAGGAGAAGCGTACGTTGAAGGATGGCTCATTGAACTGGATTATCTGACCAACCGGTTTAGCGAAATCAGTAAAACAGGCAACGGTCCGAGGTTACGCGGAAAGGACGGAATCAGCTACGCGCTGCCGGATATACTGGCTGCCAAGAACTTGAAGGTCTATCCGTCGTCATTACCTGTCGTGGCGTACGTCGAAGTCAAATGGAGATGGCAATTTTACTATGACAAGACAGAGCGGGAGTGGCTGGTCGGTATCGACTACATATCCTGGGATGACTACGAAAGCATCGAAGACCAGACTGGTTTGAAAACATGGCTGTTATTTTTGAGCCCAGGGGGATCTCTGCCTGAGTGCCCTGTAGGGTTATTAGGGCAAACACTCGAAGAACTGAAACAGCAGCCATTTTACGATCGAGAAATAAAAGGCAGGCCATGCCGTTGCTTCTCGGAAAAAAGCCTGCTGTTCATGGACGACTATCGAAACGTCGTCGAAGCAACGCCTTACGCGTACAGAAAATCCGGCACCGGTTTATACACGCCAACCAACCGGGGAAGCATCGCATACGACGAAGATCCATTAGGCCTTGTATCATCGCCGGCGCGCTTAATCAAAACCACCGGTGATCCGGTTTTTCCGGAACCGGCCGAAACTCTGCATGTTACACCCTACGGGATTTTCGCAGAGGACGCCGACTGGTTCAGGCGTAATGCCTTCGATATCAACCGTCGCGAGCGCGAGCGAAGAGGCTGGGCGCAGTAGAATCTATTCAGCGCCACCGGCTGGCGAAGTCCGCTCTCAGCGTGGGTACGCTTGCCGACCCACTGCCCGCGGAAAGGCTGTTAAGTGTTCGGGATATCTTCGGCTTGCCGAGGCAGCCCCGGAAGCGATCATTGAAACTCTGGTCGTCCCGGCACGGCCGCCTGGATAGTCTGACTGCGCGGCGTCGGGAGCGATCATTGGTCGTCCCGGCTGGGCATCGAAAATTCCCACAAACCGGAAAACGAATCGTTCCGGCTGCGGCGTCGAGAGGGAAACTCTGGTCGTCCCGGCGCTCTGGCCACCCATGCTGGAAGATCTTCCGGTAGAGGATCGTCCCGGCAGTTGGTCGTCCCGGCTTGCTCTTCCCGGCTCGCCAGATATCTGGTCGTCCCGGCAGATCCGGCCTGCCTTGCGGCAGCCTCTTGAAACTCTTGGCTTATGCCTCTGGCTGTTCCTGCTTTCACCCGGCTCCAGAACCTGTACGAACGTGAGCTCACCAGACTGCTGCGGACGTTCGGCGGACGACGCCCGCTGACGCCAGTCATTCTGCGGCGCATCGCAGCTGATCCGCAGTTCAAGAAAGCCGCGTGGGACATGGCGAAAAAGTTCGCCGCGGCCGCCGGTACCGCGAACGCGGCGTCATGGCGCGAGGCAGCCTTCAAATCGACGCGCGCCGGCGATATCTGGAAGGCGCTCAAGAAGGAGTTGCGCGCAACAGGCGTCGGGCATCGCATCGATCAGGTGGTCGCGGCGAACGCGCATATGATCAGTTCGGTCCCGCTGAAGATAGCCGAGAGCATCACGGCTTACGCGGCGAAAGTCGAGCAGCGGGGCGGGCGCGCGAGTGAAATCGAAGCTGAGGTCCGGCGGATGTCGCCCTCCCTGGCCAAAAGCCGGATCCAGCTGATCGCGCGTACCGAAGTCGGCAAAGCCGAGTCCGCGGTCACCCGGGCGCGATCGGAAGAGATCGGCGCGGACTGGTTCCAGTGGTCGACGGCCGAGGATGAGCGCGTACGGCCATCGCACAAGAATCTGAATCTGGTACTGGTGCGCTGGGCCGATTTACCGCAGCCCGAAATGCTGATCGGCGAGCGCAGCACTCTGGGACCAGGAGCGCCCGGGGAGTTTCCCAATTGCCGCTGCGCTTCCCTGCCCCTGATCTCGCTCGATGAAGTGACGTGGCCGGCGCGGGTGTATTCGATGGGATCGATCAAACGGATGACGCGGGCGGCTTTCAAGAAGTTTGCGAGCTGGCCGCAGGCGGCTTAAATTAAGAAGCATGGAGAGGCTGGTAACATTTGCTGTGCTGGTGCTGATTGCACTACTGATGACCGACAGGCGTTGAGCCGTTCATTTTCGGCAGGTCGAGTGCTGCTTTCACTGTGGGGTCAAGATCTTCAGCCAGAATGGCTCGGAGCCATTTAACTCTCCGGATCGCGGCGTCAGCCAGATTCGTCCATTGCTCCAGCGTCAAGTGGAATGTCACGCCTTCGATCAATCGGCCACCGTCGGGCAGCGCTCGATGAATGTCGACGTGAAACGTGCCCGCTCCCTGTTCCGTAGTCAGCCATACAGCATCCCCTGATGCGAGGATCTTACCGGTGTCTTTCACTACTTTGTACTCCATCCAGCGTGGAGCATTCGCCCGTTCTTCCTCGTCCAGTCTCTGGCGTTCGACCTTTCGCTGCTGTTTCTCTTCAGGCGTAAGACGTTTCATTTCGGCTTGAATCCTATTTCCCTGAGATCCGCACTTACTTTCTCTTCGCTCTCTTTAAGGTCGGCCGGCCGGACGTGATCGGCGAATGGCCGTTGCTGACTCGGCCCGCTGTTTGCCACGTTGACAGTGATCGACTCGGAAACACGGCGCTCCTGGAATCCGAACGGAAACCGGTAACCCGGCGGGCTCGTGACCGCGTAGAGATAGAACTGGTTCGACATATCGACCAGCCGCGACTCGGCGGGGAACAACTGGACAGCCTCGATTTCGGGACCGAGAAGCTGGTTCTTGATCCATTGCACGTCGCGCCAATCGGTAACCGGCCGCCGATCCTCGCGGCGGATCGTCAGGATGGTGATATCGCCATCGTACTTGAGGATGGCCTGATACTTGCCGTTGTAGAACGCCCGGTCGCCGGCATTCAACCGCTGCGGAGGCGGGTCGCCTTCGATGAACGGTTTCATAATGGCTCACCGGGCCGAGTCTGCTTAATGACTTCGGCAAACGTGAACCGGCACAGATAGATCTTCTTGCCGTAGGTTTCAGCCTGGATGCTCATAGCCATCCTGATATAGTCGCGATCGACCTTTTCTCTCGCGGTGGCCACCAGCGGAATGTAGCCCGCCGGGACCAGTCCCTGCTTGAGGCCGATGACGCCGGAGCCCAGCTCGTCCTCGCCTACCCAGGCGAACAGTTCGAGCGAGCGAAGGCGGTCAGGATTCATGGGGTGCTTTTCGGAGTGCGTCGAACGTGTCGGCGGCAAGTCTTGCGGCCTGGCGGATGGTCATGCCGGGCGGATCTTCGCGCGTGTTGCCGGCACATGAACAGTCGCCAAGTTGATGGGCTGCTGAACCTATGACCATGCGGATCGCGCATTCGCGATGAACGTTCTGTAAAAACGGAACGGCATCGAGCGGAAGTGTTTCACCGGGCAGGACAGGCTCTTTACAGTAGACGCATTCAGAAGTCATGGGGAAGCTTGCTCAGTATATGTTCCATGGTCCGCCGGGCATCTGGTGAGCGATCGACCTGATCCGAGCAGTTTTTCGTCATGGTCGTTTCGATATTGGCATTTGACGGGACCGCTTTGACCACGCAGGGGTTGCACAGTATGAACACGTTCTCACGGCCCTGTTGATCGATCCGTCCCTGCGCTTCGGCGCTGATGACCACCGGCTGAGTGCAGCGTACACAGCGCGAGACTTGCGAGCCCGGCTTGATCGAATGATTCTTCATCAGGTGATCCGCGACGGATCGGCACACGACGACCATCCGAACCGGCTCATCCATGTGATTCTGTTTCGCCTTCCGCCACGGCTTCCCTGGCTTCGGCGGCGCACTCGCCGCAGATCCAGTATGGCCGCGCTTCCGTTTGCGGGTCGAACGTAGGGTCTTTCATTACGCCCATCCGTTCCTCGCACGTCTCGCAGACGTCGTGCACAGGGCAGTAACGGGAGACTTTAAGCCCTCTTGCGTCCCAGGCGCATTCGCACCCTGGCTCGTACCGGCTTTGGCGCTCGAGTCTTACTTCGAGGCGGCGGTAAGCCGCGCGGCAGCCTGCGTGCCAGTCGAGCGGAGCATGGCCTTCGTTGACGTGGCAGTCGCAGCATTTCCAGACGATATGCTGCGTACCGGTCGCCTGATTGAAGCCGCGATGTTCGGTGTGCGTTCCCGGCTTGCCGCATTCGCACGGCTCCTGTTGCGGCGGCTGGATCGGCAGCACCAGCAGGTTGTTCTCAAGCGGCGGTTGCCCGGCGAGCTCGACCAGCCCGCTCAAGTCCTGATTGAGCGAGGTGATCCTGAAGTAAGCCGGGTCGATCCGCGGCAGGAGCCTTCTCATGTCGAGGAGGATTTCCTCGATGACAACAATCTCTTTCATGAGCGGTTTGGCTTCAATCCTGCCGGTTACCCGGTAACCGGCTTCGCGATCCACGGCCGGAAGGCTTTCCAGCATGGTCCGGTAGCACTTGCCTATTCTGTCGAGGAGCTGCAGTGCGTCGAGGTAATTTACGGTCTGTTCGTCCAGCATCGCTTTCAGCGTTTTGCTTTTTCCGGAATCGTGGTTTTGAGCGAGGATTCGACCACCACGTACAGCTTCAGTCCTGTTTCTTTGGCGTAGGCTTTCGCGCGGCGGATCACGCGCTCGTCAATCCGGACAGTCAAAGCTTTGAGTGCCATGCATCTACCTTAGCAAAGCTTTTAATTGTCAGCTTTTAGCCTGTCGCCTGCCGTAATCGGGCAGGAACTCCAGATGCGGCGCTGATTCGACCACTGATTCGATGCGTGCGGCCTGCTCGGGATCATCGGTCAGGAACCGCGCCGGTGCGTGCGGATCGTGCGTGGCGAAGATGCTTTCGTCGGAGATCGTGCCTCTGACTTTCGGGATGTTCAGGGTTCGAATGCTTCCTGACCGGCAGGTAATCCGCGCGAAGGGGCGCCCGATGCCTTCGAGAGTTTTCAGCTTATCCTCTGCTTCATAAAGCTTGTTGTTTTGCTCCCAGAACAGCTTGGATAAACGTTTCAGGTCGGCGGTCAGTTCTTTGATCTTTGTATCGGCCTGCTGGAGTTGCTGGAACTCAACCTCGGCGGCCAGTTCGTCCCGGTGGCGCTGCTGTTCCGCTTTCAGGGCGGCGCGGGTGGTGGCGAGCTCCGCGAGGATCGCGGGCTCCACCCTTGCCGCCTGGGCAACCTGCATTGACAGATTAGTCGCCAGGGCCTGCAGCCGTACGATCTCGGGCGCTTCCAGTTGCCGGCTGTTGATCCATTGCCACATCGGAATCGGACCCCAGCCCTGACTGGCGTGGAATTGCAGAAGGATGGCACGGCCGAAGCGTCCGTTTGTGATGTCGAGCCGCTGCGCCAGTGTATGAATGTTGCCTTCGAACCAGAGCAGATAGTTGAACTCGGAGAACTGGAAATAGTCGTTCGGAAACATGGCCTTGATGTTCAACTCGGCGGTTTCGCAGATCAAGACATAGAGCCACTTCATAAAACGTAGCCTTTGACCTGAAAGTGTACCCCGTTTGAGATGAGCCCACCGCGCCCACGGCTGAAACTCAGCCTTGCTGAAACCCGCCAATTCTACGATCAGCGCGCCCGGGATGCGCGTCAGGGACAGACGAACGCGCTGGCCATGCACGACCGGAATCTCATCAATTCCGGCCTCGTGCCGTTCAACGAACAGGGCGCGCTGGTAGGCCGCGCCACTGATGCCTTTGTCAACGCGGCGGCGCGCACCGGCTTCGGCACCCCGAGCGTAGCTGAAGCAGCCGATTATCTGCTCGTCCGCTGGTCCTACGACTACCAGCTGATGTACACGCTCTACCGCAATCACTGGATCTCGCGGCGGATCGTGGACATGCCGGCGCAGGATATGGTTCGCGCGTGGCCCCGGCTGACTTCGGATCTTGACCCGAAGGACCTTACACAGCTTGACCGCGTGATCCGCAACACAAAGACCAAAGCGAAGCTGCTCGAAACCATCAAGTGGGCGCGGCTGTTCGGCGGTGCCGGCGCTCTGATCGTCATCGACGGCCAGGAGAACCGTCTTGACGAACCGCTCGACTACGACACGGTGGAGCTCGGGTCTTACCGCGGGCTGATCCCGTTCGACCGCTGGGTCGGCATCTATCCCGACACGAACATAGCTCACGACATCGAGCGGCCTCTCGAATTCAACCTGCCTGAGCACTACCGGGTGCAGTCGCTCGGCGGCGCCCGTGGCTTCCGCATCCATGCGAGCCGGATCCTCCGCTTCACCGGGCCCACCGTCCCGGCCCCTGAGTATCAGGCCCAGATGTACTGGGGCATTTCGGTGCTGGAGATCGCTTACGAAGCGATCCGCATGTTCGACAACATGCTCTGGAACATGCTCAATCTGAGCTTCCGGGCAAATCTGTTGGGCATCAAGTTCGATGAGCTGGCGCAGGCCTTGTCCGGCGTCAGCATGAATTCCGCGGCGCTGCAGGCGTTCTATCAGCGCATGGAAGCCATGAATCAGATGGTTTCCAACAACAGTATGATGATCTTCCCGAAGGACGGCGGGCTCGAGCAGACCCAGTATGCTTTCACCGGCTGTTCGGATCTTCTCGAACAGTTCCGGCTGGTCATTTCCGGCGCGGCCGAGATCCCCGAAATGCGCCTGTTCGGGCATAGCCCTGCCGGCATGGGCGTCAAGGACGACCCGGCTGAGCGGCTGTACGAGGAGAAGATTTCCGCCGATCAGGAAGATCAGCTGCGGCCGGCGCTCGATCAGCTCTATCCCGTGATCTGCATGTCGACGCTGGGCGAGATTCCGGAAGATCTCGACCTGACGTTTCCGTCGATCCGGATTCCCACCGAGGACGAGAGGGCTACCCTCGCCAAGAACATCGGCGATTCGGTTGTCTCCATGTTCGGCGCCGGCATCATTAATAAGAGGATCGCGCTCAACGAACTGAAGCAGTCTTCCGATTCGACCGGCATCTGGACCAACATCACCGACGAGGACGTCCAGTCGGCCGAGGAAGAAGACATAGCCGCCAAAGAGGTTCAGGAACAGCAGCAACAGCAATTACTGGCAGGCGGCGCGCCCGGCGAAGAAGGCGAAGGCGAAGAAGGCGAAACGAAGAACGAAGGCGAGCCTTCGCCTCAAGCTCCCGCTAAGGAAATAGGGGCTGGCGGCGCGGGCGCCAAAGGTGAAAAGGTTCAGGCGAAGCAGCAGCAGATGGGACGGCCTTCAGGCCGCGCACTCGTCGCGAAAGCGGCGGACGCGGAGGTGGACGATCCGGTTGCGGCCCATGCCGAGGAGCACCGCGATCTCGACTTCGCCGGCATTCCACTCTCGATCGAATACGAGAAAGGCGAACGGCGCCAGATCCATAACGACCGCGGCCAGCTCGTCTTCGACAATCTCGTCAAGCATCCTTACGGCTTCATCCGTAATACGGTCGGGCGCGACGGCGATGAGATCGATATCATCCTGGGCCCCGTCGAGAACGCGCCGAATGTCTACATCATCGACATGCAGGACCTTGGGCCTGACGTGGACAAGCGCGAGGACGAAGACAAGATCATGCTCGGCTTCCCGGCCGAGGAGGACGCGAAGCGTGCGTTTCTCGGCATGTACCCGCCGGACTTCCTGCGGGCGATCGAAGAGGTAACGCTCGAGGACTTCATTAACCGCCTCGAGGATGCCCACGGCGCGGAGCTGCCGGATCTGGCTGAGCTGGGGGAAGTCGGCCCGCTGGCTGAGGCCCGCGACTTCGAAGAGTCGAAGATCAAGCGCGGCCAGCCTGAAAACGCCGGTCAGTTTGCATCGAAGGGCGAAAGCGAGGGTAAAAAAAAAGCCTGAAGACAGCTGAACCGGCCGAGGCCGCCGCGCCTGCTGAAAGCGATCCGGTTCAGGCGGCCGAGCAGGCTTACCGGGAGGATCCTACACCCGAGAAGCTGGAGGAATGGCGGCGCACCGCGGCGCAGAAGGCCTGGGAGAAGATCCGGCGCATCAAAGAGATCGCGGCGAAGACCGGCAAGACCTACGCCGAGGTAGCCGCTGAGATCAAAAAACAGGGAGGAGTGGTTCCGAAGGCCCCGCCGGTCGGCTTGAAGCCGGTCGGAACGAAAGTCCCACCCGCCACGCCCAAGCCGGTCAAGCCTGCTCCACCACCACCGGCGCCGCCGCCGCCACCCGGCCCCGCCGATCCGCCTCGGGTAGCCGGTTCAAAGAAGGCCTGGGAGAAGATCCGGCGCATCAAAGAGATCGCGCGTCAAACCGGCAAAACGTATGCCGAGGTAGCCGCTGAAATAAAAAGGCAAGGCGGCGAAGTCCCGAAAGCACCGAAGCGAGCTCCGGTTCCCAAGCCTGCGGAAACGAAGGTGTCGCCGGATATCGGCAAAGCCACAACACTCAGACAGGCGACCGCGCATGCCGAATCGCTTGGCATCCGCTATGTCGATTACAGGCTCGCCGACGTGGAAACGGCGAATCAGGTCAATCGCCAACTGGCAAAGTATAAAGAACAAGGACTGGTGATGCCGCACCAGATCCATACGCAGAACAGACCGTTGTCGCCGACCATGGCGCTCGTCAACGATATCCGTGTTCAAGGCATTCCTCATCCGCCCATGACCATCAATGCGGGTCACCCTGTCTGGAGGACTCCGGGCTATGCGCAGCGCGAGATGCTCGAAAGCGGATGGATGACTCAGACAAGCGTGGTTCTTCATGAACTCGGGCATATAGCCCACTACCACAACAGCGACAGCGGAACCCTGGACCGGTTGAGGTCGATGCGCTTCAGCGGAGACGAAGCGCGGATCGCAAGGAAGGTCAGCCGTTATGCTGGCAAAAACCCCATGGAATTCGTGGCGGAAGTGTTCGCGGGGATGAAGGCAGGCAGCGCCTATGGCGGGGACGTCATGGAGATGTACAAAAAATTCAGAGGCCCGCTGCTATGACTTACGTTCCGCTGTGCATGAATTGCGTCCACTTCGATCGCAACAACCGGGAGATCGACCGCTGTACCGCTTTCCCCGACGGAATCCCCGAAGAAATCACGGAGCAGAAGTTCGATCACAGGATGGCGTACCCCGGTGATCATGACATCCGCTTCGAACCGATCGAACCAAAGGACGTTCCGCCATACCCATTGATTGTGGACGAAGACGACTAAGCACTCATGGCCACCGCGCTGTCTCCCGTCGGAACGAAGATCCCGGCTGTTGCGATGGATGCGCGGCGCATCGCCGGGCATCTGGCGGTCGATCTCATGCTCGACTGCCTGTATGCCAGGGCGCTCGACTGGAATGAAGCGAAGGTCAAGCGCGGGCAGCCGGAGAACAAGGGCGAGTTCGCCAGCAAGGGCGAGCCGGGCGTAACCGAGCCGGAAGCCGACCCGAGAGCGGAGAAGAAAAAGGCCACGTATGCCGCGAACCTGAAGAAATGGGGCGGCGAAGGCCCGCGCAAGCTTCCCCGATACAAGACCGGCATAACGCTCAAGCCCGCGAAGCAGCGCGTGTTTCAAGGCGAGCCAGTGGAGCTGAAAACGCCGTGGATCCACGAAAAAAGGGCCAAGCTGATAACGGACCGGATCGGCGAAGCGGCCGTTGTCCAGTACCTCCAGGACCACGAGTTCAAAGACGCACGGCCCGCGCCGATTGAGCTGGACACCAAACGTAATAACCTGCCGCTCGATCTGATACAGGATCACGAAGGCATCGAGGTCAAGAGCGGCCTCGTATCGAACAGCGACACCGCGCAGCACTGGCGGCAGACGATCGGCGGCACCAGCAAGAAGTACAAAGAATGGCGAGACCGGATAGACGAGCTGGAGCAAAACGGCGACATCACCCATGAGGAAGCGAGCGCTGTCGTCAGCGACTATAACGAGCAGAAATCCCGCGAGATCATGCAGCGCAAAAACGATCTCTGCAAAGCGCTCACCAAACGGCTGGGCAAGCAGGTCAAAGCGAGAACCGTAACCTGCATCGTCAATCCGGATACGAAATCGGTCGACATCTTCAGCTTCCCCGGGTTCCATGACCGCATTCCGTGGACCCTCAAGAAGGGCGTAAACCCGGCTATTAACAAGGCCTATCTGGGGACGTACACCTACAAATGAGAGACGATCTGAAGCCGCCGCCGGAAGTCGTCGACGAGGACCGCAAGCTGATGGATGAGTACCTGAAGCAGTGGGAACGCGCGATGGAAGAAGGCATGCGCGAGGACGAGGGCGACAAGCCCGCGAAGAAGCCGTGAACCGCGTTACCCAGACCCGGATCGGCAAAAACGGGAATTGCTTCAACGCCTGCATCGCCTCGATCCTTGAAGTGCCGCTCGAAACGGTTCCGGAGTTCTCGGGCGAAGGCGAGCACTGGCTGGTCCAGCTCGCCGGCTATCTCGACCGCTTCGGCTTGTATTACGTACAGGTGCCGAAGACCGATCCGATCGTGAAGGTGATGTTCGCATACGGCAACACGTTTTCGACCATCGAAGGCGTGAGCCCGAACAACATACCGCACGCCTGCGTGGCGTTGAACGGCAAGCTCGTATGGGATCCGGACCCGCGCAAAGTCGGGCTTCGGACCATCGAGACCTACGGGCTGCTCGGCGCCCGCTGCGACCGCTGACAAAAGGAATTTAGATGCCGCTGAATACATTCACCGATCTCGAAAACTTCCAGCTCACCGCGGTCCAGTACGCGCAGTGCGCGCCGATCCCGTCGGCCGGGACACCGTCCACGCTATTGATCACGGCCGTGGGCGGGCAGCCGGCGATCGTGCTGTTGTCGGCGGCGGTCCTCGCTACAACCGGAACCGGAACCGCCGGGAGCAAGACCCTCGGCGTACCCAGCACAGCCGGTGTGGTGCTCGGCCAGTTGGTTTATACGCCGGGTGGCCAGATCCCTGCGGGCACAGCTGTCACGGCGATCAACGGTCTTGTGCTGACGCTGTCCCAGGCGATCACTGTGTCAATGGCCGGAGCAGGCGTGTTCTTTGTACTGAGTGTTTCGAACGCAACCGGCATCGCAGTGACACCCCAGATGCCGGTGGCCCTGGCGATCGGAACGAGCCAGTTCATCTCTTACATCTCGTTCAACGGCGGGACGCCCGGCTATAGCGGTCCTCCCGGCAGTCCTCTCGGGTCTTACCCGGGCTACCCGATACAGGCCGTGTTGAACGTGGCTGCCGGTACGTAAACAGGTCAATCGAAGTGCCGGGAATTCCCACAAAAAAGGAAGCCTCGGCTGGCCTGCAGCTGGCGCTCGATCTGGTCGAAGAGAACGCCGGTCCGGCATGGAACGAAGAAGCTCTGGCCGTAATCGAGCGCCTCTGCCGCGAGCGCGATGTCTTCATGTGCGACGACGTGTGGGACGCGGGTCTGAGGCCTGCCCACAACGACAAAGCGCTGGGCCCGGTATTGCTGCGCGCCAAGAAGCTGGGCCTGTGCGAGAAGACGGGGCGCATGTGCGCGGCGCGGCGTTCGCATATGAGCGCGAGGCCTGAGTGGAGAAGTCTTCTCCGTCCGGTGAAAAGTTATGAACCTCCTACCCGATTCTTATCTGACTGACTTCCGGTCCCGGACCTCGGTGTTCGAAGGCCGGATTCCGCATCAATATCTCGATGGCCTGTCAAACGTGACATGCGGCGTGGGGCACTTGCTCGCGACGGCGCACGACGCCGAACTCATCAAATGGACAGGCTTATTCACTCCCGGCGCAGCCACTGCCGAATGGACGCATCTGAAGTCGACGCCCGGTCTCACGGTCCAGCAGTGCGAGGAATGCACCCGCCTGCGGATGTCTGACGCGGTGATGGATGATCTGCTCGACAACGACATCGGGGATAAGCAAGGCGATCTCCTGCTGTACGTTCCCGACGTGATGGACTTCCCCGCCCCGGCCCGGCAGGTCCTGCTCGACTTCTCATTCAACGTCGGCGCCTCGAGGCTGAAAGCGCCCGCACCGCGCGGCTGGCCTAGCATGATGGCCGCGATCCGCGCCCGGGACTGGGCGAAGGCCGCCGCTGAGTCGGCGCGCAACGGGATCCAGCAGGCGCGGAACGATTACGCGGCGCAGCTGTTGTTGTCTTGTGCTCATTCCGTCTGAAGGAGTCAAAAAGTATGCGTACTGCCTTATCCACAGTGGGAACACTTTTAGCGCCACGGGCTCGCGCAACAGATGCGCCGAAGATGGTCACCGCCGGGACTGAGACCGCTTGGGTAGGACGTCCGGCCGGACCTAACTGGACGATAGAGGGCGGCAAGCCGCGCTTCATCGGCAAGGTCAAAGCGACTCCCGAAGATATTCGCATGGCGAAGGAATTCAACCAGCGTCGCGGCATCAAAGATCGGCGCGCGGCCGGTCACATGGCGCTCGACGTAATGCTCGATGCCCTGTATGCCCAGGACGAGAATCCGCGGCCGTCCGGATGCCCGCGTCATCCGGTGGACATGCCGGGTTGCCCCGAATGCGCGAAGAACAAAGCTAAATAGCCATGCCCATCGGCTCTTACTACGGCGGCCACGGCTCCAAAGTCATGAAAGAGATGAAGGAGCGCTACGGCGGCAAGCACGGCGAAGAGGTGTTTTACGCGACCGCGAACAAGCGCGGCCAGAAGCCCGGCAAGGACGATTTCTTAAACCCTCTGGACACGCTGCTGGAACTGGCAAATACCCTCGGCAGGCCGCAACAGTCGTACGGCGCCGCAGACACACCGAGTAAAGAATTCAAAGTCGGCGGCAGAATTTTCACCGATTACGATAGCGCGGCCAGCCACGCTTCGAGAACCGGCGAGGAGGTAATGGTGAGGGATGAAAAGACCCGCCAATGGCGCGAAGTCGCCAACAGCGAAACCCACGAAGACGACGCAGCGCTGACGCCGGTCGGCACCAAAATCACGGATACGACTAATCCTCAAGGCCACGGGTTTTTAGGTAACTCCCCTGCTCCTCCCGGGGCAGACCTGTGGCGGCTACTCGGGGATCCTCCTGGTCAGTGGCGTTCGCCTGAAAGTCTGAACGAATACCTGCGTTCCGGCAAAACCAAAGACTCGCGCACTCGCGGCCACGCGATGCTCGACAACTTCCTCGATCACGTCTACGCGACCGGGGACGCAAGGCGGAAGTAATGGCTGCGCTGTCGTTCGTCGGCACCAGACTCCCTGCAAAGCCCATGGGTCGCGACGCCGGAAAGATATCCCCGGAACAACTTGAAAGGGAGCGGCAGTTACCAGTCAAAAAAACAATGTGGTACCTCGTTAACACCAAAACCGATGCCATTGAAGCTCGCGAAAGGAAAAGCCTTCCCGAGGTCAATGAGCTTAACGAGGCGCTTCGCAGATCCAATGCACCCCATCGATGGCAGAGTTCTATGTTCCGTCTCGAGTCGCTCGGCTCGTGGGGCCAAAGACAGAAATAAAAGCAGTTCCGTTTTACCCTTCCTTCCCTTCAACTCCAGAACAAAATGGCAACCGGCTTCTATGCTACGAAGCTTTCGGAGAATATCGGCCAGACGCCGGACGGCTTTCTCGTATGCCGTGGCAGCGTCCTCGCGCGTACCGGCTGGCAGACGTACATCGTCAGCGAGCTGCTCAAGAACTTCCCTGAAGAGAAGCTGCGCGGCCTGGGCATCGAGACCGGCAATCCCGGCGCGTCGATCAGCGTCTACCGGCCAGCCGAGGAAGTCTTCGCGCACCAGACGATCCTGAGTGCCGAAGGCAAGCCGTTGACGGACGGCCATCCGTCCGAGTTCGTCGTTCCGGAAAACTTCCGCGAGCATGCCCGCGGGCACATCCAGAACGTTCGTAAAGGTTCAACCTCTCTCGATTCCGGCGACTGGCCGCTCGAGGGAGACATCGTCATCAACGATCACGAGCTGATCAACAAGGTCGACGGAGGGCTCCGCGAGCTATCGCTGGGCTACAACTACGACCTCGCTCGCGATGGCGACAAAATTCTGCAAGTCGGCTTTGTGATCAATCACTGCGCCGTCGTGCCGAAAGGCCGGGCAGGCCCGGAGGCCCGCATCAATGATTCCGCCGCCGCGGAGACCACTGACGAACTGCGTCTGGTCGAAGCCGCGGCGTGGACCGGAGATACGCAAGCCAAAAGCATCCCTGACGGTAATCCAAGCAAGGAGAAGAACGTGGCTAAGACATTCAGCATTAAAGATTCACTGCGCGAATTGTTCGGAGCCGGCCTGAAGGCAAAAGCAACCGAGGGTGCTTCAGCGTCGGAACTGGCGACGATGGCCTTCTCCGGCGCTCGCGCGCTGGATGAAGAAGAAGAAGAAACGGAAAAGGAAAAGGAAAAGGGCGAAGACCGCAAAGCCGATGACGCGGTCAAGACCATGCTCGACGCCGAGAAGAAGCGCGCCGACGACGAAAAGAAGCGTGCTGACGACGCGACCAAACGCGCCGATGACATGCGTAAGCGCATCAAAGACGCCGGCATCTGCATGCCCGGCGAAGAAGGCCATGAGAACTGCACGGCCGACAAGTGCGCGAAGGCGAAGGACGAAGAGGAACCGGCGGTAGAGGGTCTGGATCGCGGCGCCCATGACGCGGACGGCGGCGATCACCGGAAGCGTATGCACGACGCCTTCGACAAGCTCTATGACGCCCACGAGCAGAAGCATGGCCCGCTCGAAGGCGAAGACGCGGACGTGGAGGAGTTGAAGGACCTTGTGAGCCAGTTCCTGAGCGAAGAAGCAGAGGAACCGGAGCATCAGGAAGACGACGTGGATCCGGAACCCGGCACGGAATTGCTCGAGCCGGTTGGCGAAGCCGATGTAACACCAACAGAGGAGATACCGATGGCTAACGATGCTGCGGCCGCGCTGCTGCCCGTGATTGAAAAATCGAGGGAAAAGAAGGCTCTCATGCGCGCCTTCGACATGGCTCCCATCGATAGCGGAGAGGTGAAATTCCTGAACGCCATCAAGCCCGCGATCGCGCGATCGCGAGACCTCGCGGTACGGCGGGCGTATGACGCCGAAGTCCGCAGGCTGCTGCGTACTTCGCGCACGGCAGTCGGAAGCTACAGCGACTTCGGGCGCGCGGCGACCGCCCGGGACACGGCGGCAATCACGTCCGCTGGCCGTGGAGTGAACGGCCCGACGCGCGATTTCAGCAAGATCCAGAAGATTTACAACGACGCCAGAAACGGCATCAAGCCGAAAGCCGAGTAACGACCCGGTAGCAGGCCAATTCAAAAAAGGAAAGGAATCAGAAACGTATGGCTTTGAATAGTTTTGGCAAAGCAATCTCCGTTACCGGGCCGGCGAATGGCTTCGTGGGTTCGGTCACCCGGATGGGCGATCGCGGCATCATGTCCAAGCTCGTCTCTCCCACCGCCTCACCGACCGCAGGTATTCCCTTCGGCGCGGGCATCGTCGAACTCTCCAACTCGCTCGGCGGTTATTTCCTGTCGTTCGCGGATTTTCTCGCGACACCAGGCAATGCCCAGCTCCTGCAACAGCAGTTCGCCGGCATCTGTGTCCGCAACGTGAAGACCGACTTCAACTATCTGTCGCTTACGCAATCGAGCGGTACGCTTCAGATCAATACCACAGCCACTCAGGCCACCATCGGCTCAACCTCAATCGTGATCCCGGCGAATCCCGCGGTCGTGATGGGCATGGCTATCGACGGCGCTGGCCTGCAAGCCGGAACGCTTGTCACCGGGATCACCGGCGGCGGCACGACTATCGCCATCTCCTTACCCACCATCGGAGCCATGAACGCCACCCCGGTCGCTTTCACTCAGACCATTCCGGGCGGCCAACTCGGCTTCTATTCCGTGGGCCAGATGTGCGACGACCTGATCGACGGTTCCATCAACGTCCTCATCACCAATGGCACGCCGCAGGCCAACCTCGGCGTCTATGTTCGCGCTATCGCGAATCCCAACCTGCCGGGCACCTTCGTGGGCGACTTCGAAGCTGCCGACGATGTCGCTACGGCAGCGCTCACCGTCACCACCACTCTGGGATCGCCCAATATCACCACCTCGGCCGGGACCGGGCTTGCTGTCGGCCAGCGCATCAGCGCCGCCGGTATTCCGCCGAACACTTATCTTGTGTCCGGCGGTCCAACCGCGTGGGTGATGTCGCAACCGGCCACGGCGACCGCCGCCGCCGAACCGTCGAGCTTCTCCAACATGATCCTGTTGGGGGATCTCGCTAACCCGTGGCTCCGGTTCCGTACCGGAAACCTCGACCAGTTCAACATCGCCGAAGTGACCGTTCTGGTACGGCACGCGTCGTAATTCAGCCAATTCAACGAAAGGAGAAACCAGAGAACAACATGTTAAGAAAACACTCTCTTCTGAGAAACGGCATGGGACGCAACCCGGTCCAGCTCGCACAGGCGTTCGATGCCGCGCAAGGTACGGACGCCGCCGCGTCGTCCGGCATGGCCTTTCTCGCCAGCCAACTCGAACTGATCGATCCGGACGTCGTCAAACCGCTGGAAGAAACCACCCACCAGCGGGATATCGACGTCCAGTTCGGCGGCGGCTATCCCGAGCAACTGTCCGTGTTCGCCTCGAACTACGGTTCGGTCGGTACGCAGGGCTATGGCCTGCAAGCCACCAACAACACGGAGATCCCGATGGTCTCCGTCGATGTGGAGAAAGGCATCTATCCGGTCTTTCCCTGGACGGCCGGGTTCTCCATCTCGCTCATCGACATGAAGCGTATGGCCTTCGCCGTCAAGAGCGGCATGCCACCGCCGATCAGCCTGCAGGAGCTGTATGAACAGGGCGTGGCCGGCACCTTTGCCCACATGCTCGACGGCCTGCTCTATAACGGGTTCCAGGGCCAGTACGGCCTTGCGAACAATCCCAACTCCCCCGCTTTCGTCGTGCAGAACGGCGGCAGCGGTACGGCGTGGACCACCAAATCGCCCCTGCAGATTCTGAACGATATCAACTTCGCCCAGAACATCTGCATCATCAACTCGGGCTTTGCCGCGCAGAAAGGCTGCCCGAATACCCTGCTGGTTCCGTTGCAGCCCCAGTTCGCGCTGTTCAGCCAGCCCATGGTAATCGGCGGAGTCGGCTACGACTCGCTGCACGATTACATCATCCGGAACTGCATCGCCACCCGTCTCGGCGTGAAGTTCAAGATCGAGTATCTGCCCAATCCGTGGATCTCGACCCAGGCCAACGGCGGCAGCTTCGCCCCCGCGCCCGCCGGGCTCGACCGCGGCATTATGTACAAAAAAGACACCGACTCGCTCTACCTCAAGGTGCCCACCCCGGCCACGCTCGAAATGACGCTCCCGTCGACCCGCATCGGCGGCGGCTACGAGTCCATCTACATGGCTGCTGTTGCGCCTCCTGTCTTCAAGCGCACCACCACCATGACCTACATGGACGGTATTTAAGCGCTTATCGGGCGGCGGGCAACCATAGAAATCTACGGTGATCGAAACCTCATCACCGTAGATTTATACGGCGCTGGCCGTCGCCCAACTTTTCCACTTCGTAAAACCAAGGATCACATCATGCAGGTTCTCGCACACAGAACGCTCACTTTCATTGACGCCGGTGCCGGCGGATCGATCAACAGGCACGTCCAGATCGATCACAAAGCCGGCATCCAGGAGGTGCCCGACTGGATCCGGGACACCGACACTTTCAAGTACAACCTGAAATCCGGGCTGATCATGGAGGTGAATAACGGGGCGACGAAGCTACAGCCGCTTGCCGCGCCGCCGACTGTCGACGAAGTGATCGCCAGCCGCGGCTGCTCGGCGGAAGAAGCCGAAAAGATCGTTGCCCTCGAAAAGGTGAAATTCGATCAGGGCGAATACCCTTATCCACCGAAGGGCACAGTACCCGAAGGACCGGCTCCCGCGCCCAGCTTCGATCGATCGCTGCGAAAGGAGTCTTTCCTGCGATCGGCTCCGCCCACGATGGACGAGCTTGTGAAGGCCGGCTTCACGCCGGCGGCCGCCCAGGTCGCGCTCGCCGAAGAGGACCGCAAATTCAAGCTCGGCATCTATCCCTACGGAACCAATCCGAATCCGGAGGCGGCGCCGCCGGTCGTGCGCGAGGCATTGCCCGATCCCGCTCCCGCGCCTGCTCCTGCTCCCGCGCCTGCAGCCAGCTCCAAAAAGAAATAGCCCATGGGCGGATGGAACGGCTGGACCTGGCCGAATTACAACGAGTTCATCAGCAATGTCTGGGGCTATCCACCGGAAGTGGCCGGCCCCGGGATCTCCATTGCTTCGAACATCGTCATCGGCGCCAACCCGCCTTACAGCGTCGCCGACTTCCTCACCTTCTACCCGAACTTCGGCGGCGCCCCTCTTGTCCTCACCGGCCAGACGACGAATGGTTCGCCGGTTGTCACGAATACGTCGACAGGCGGAATCCTGCCCGGCATGGTGGTATCGCCATATGTCATGCAGCTGGCTGGCGCGCCGACACCCGGCCCGTTTCCGGACGGAACCACCGTCCTGTCGGTCGACAGCGACACCCAGCTCACTATGTCGCAACCCGCGATCCTGCCCGCTACAGGAAGCGGTTTCCAGCCTTTCGGCATTTATAACGCGCCGTTCGTCCCTTTGATCGTGATGAACGCTTATGTGGCGCTCGCCTCCGACTGCCTCGTCTACAACCGCTGGATCGATCACTGGTACATCGCGATGGGGTATTTCATCGCGCACGAGATCACGCTCTGGCTGCGCTCGTCCGCGCCGCCGATTGGCGGGATGGCCGGGCTGACATCGATGACCGCGACGCAGCTTGCCGTCCAGGGACTCGCCAAGGGAATCATGACTTCGAAAGCCGCGGGCGGCGTGAGCGCAGGCTATCAGCCGTCGACGACCACGGGCAGCGGCGGGCTTAGTTCTTACGGAGACTTACAGGAAACCGAATACGGAATACGGCTGGCACGCCTCGCACAGGTCATCGGCGGAGGACCTGTATGGCTTTATTGAATGCAGCAGGCAGCATCTGGGATGGCTTTGTAAACGCCCTCGGGTTTATCTGGGACCAGGCTTATCACCTGGCACAGAAAGTCGGCCTCGGCGGCGGCGTTGGAGTCCTGGCCTTCCTGCGCTATATGAAACCGCCCAGCGTGAACGCGAACTGGGTCCTGTGCGCTGCGTTCGACGCCATCTGCCACGTTACAGGCAACGGGCGATCCGGCGAGCGCACAGCGGCAGACGGCAAGACCGTCATCTGGTTACCACCGGCACGCCGGGAGCCGCCGCCGGAGCAGGACACTACTCATTCTGCTCCCTCAAATGAGGCTGCAAAACAGGAAGTACCGGGCAAATCGAAGGTCACCATCGACTGATGGAAAGTCATTGCAGCGCTTCCTGATCGTCAACGCTGTCCCTCTGATGCTTCTTGTCACCGGGCTGGCAATCCTCATCATTTACCGATTCAAAAAATAACGGAGGTCGCTTCATTGAAACCATTTACGCCTGACAACGCGCGTATGGTCTACGGTTATCTCCTGCTGGTTATCCTCGGCTTCCTCGCGGCCCGGATTGCACTCGGCCATGTCGAGGAAGCGACCAGCTACGGATTGAACATCGTTCTCAACACGATAGGAATTCTGGCCGGCGGCTTCACCCAATGGGCATTCGGCACACCGAGAGCTGCGAAGGACGAACCACCGGCGCCGCCAACCCCGATCGAACCAACAGACAAAAAATAATGCCAGCCACAGTGACGGTAACGAAAACAGGGCCCGGTCTCGGCGCGATCAAACCGTCGCTTACCGCCATCTCGCGCGCTGAAGTGCTGGTGGGAATTCCCTCGGACAAATTGCAGCGGCGCAGCGGCAAGATGAACAACGCTTCGCTCGCGTTCATTCATACTCACGGCTCGCCGGTCAATCACATCCCGCCGAGGCCTTTCCTCGAGCCCGCTATCGCGAAAGCGCAGGCGAAGATCGCTCCGCTACTGGGCGCGGCGGCGGCGGCGGTCCTCGACGGGGACGCGACCGAGGCGCGCGCTCAGCTGAACCGCGCGGGCATGGTCGCATCGAACGCGGCCAAGCGCTATTTCACCGATCCCTCGAACGGCTGGGCGCCGAACGCGCCGTCGACCGTCAGATCGAAGGGCAGCGACAAGCCTTTGATCGACACCGGCCAGCTGCGCCGGGCCATCACTTACGTGGTCCACCTCGAAGAGGTACCGAAGAAGCAAACCAAAGAGAAGCGCGATATGCGCGACAAAGATGAGGCCGAACGAATCGGCAAAGAAGCTGACGAAGCCGAATCAGCAGCGGAAGCAGCGGAAGCAGTGGAAGGCGCAGTGGAAGGCGCGGTGGAAGGCGTCGCCGAGGGTGTCGGCACCATTGCTGAGGGCGCGGAAACCCTTGCGCTCCTGTAGGCATTCAAAATGGACGACCTGTTTGACGAACTGAAAAAACGTGTCGACGCCGCGCTCACCGAGAATGACGAGCTTAATGAGTTTCTCGAGCGATGCCGCGAACGCCACATCGAGATCAGGATGGTGGTAGGCGTCGAAGCTGTGTTTATCCAGCACGCGCCTGACTGCCCTGCGGCCCGGGCTGCCCGGGCTGAGGCGTCTTTGTCCTCTCTCAGCGACGACAGCTTCTGCAAACTGGCCGGCATCGAACCGCCGGAGGACTAACGTGCCGTTCAGCCTGACGGAAGTGATGTATGACATGGACCTCGCGCAGCCCGTTACCGTGCTGCGCTCACAGGGCGTGTTCGGCCCGGGCAGCTGGAAGGAAAGCCAGCCGCTGATCATCAACACGATCGGCATCATCACCGTGGCGGGCGCGAAGGCTCTGCAGATGATTCCCGAGGGTGATCGTGTCTCGGGCTCGTTGCAACTGCTCACGGAAATGCGGTTGTGCGTCACCCATCAGGACGCCATTCCGCCGCCCGACGGCACACCCGCCGGCGGCCTGAGCGACAAGATCCAGTGGAACGGGACCATCTACATGATCACCAGCGTGGAACCGTGGAAGGATTTCGGCTTCTGGTCCTCTATCCTCGAACGCCTCAAAGGCAATTAGCTTTACCCGGAAAACGTCGTCAGGAGAGATTCGCGGAGCGCCTTCTTTGCCTTCGCCCGCTCCTTCGCCGGCTTTCCTTCTGTGGCGAGGTACTTCTTCAATTCCCGAAGAGTGCCTTGCGCCAAACCGCGCTGGTAAATGATCAGCGCGCGCCTGTCGGCCGATGACTTTTCGCTGAGGCGCTGACGCCAGCCGGTAGCGAACAGCCTGCGCACCATCGCTTTCCATCCGGCGCACACACGGCGCTCATCCGGCCGCAGGTCCGTCCACTCGATGATGCCGGCCTGCCAGTTCCATTCCGTGCCGTCCCGTTTGTGATGGCACCAGAACGGTATCGCGCCCTGGACGCAAATCAGGCTTTCCAGGCGGTTACTGTTTTCGTCCGCCGCGCCCGCGCTGCCCGGCTTACGAAAGGCGCACGATTCACAGCATTTGTTCGGATCCATCGGCGGAGCCATGTCTCAGGTTACCTTTCCCACCACCGGCCAGGTTTTCAGCTCGAGCGCGCTCACGCCGCCGCAGATGGAAGCGATCTTCCAGGCGCTGGTGCTGCAGATCTTCGGCATTGCTGTACCGCCCGCGAATCCGGCGCAGGCATACAGCACGGTCCGTTGCGGCTGGCCTGCAGAAGGCCAGCCGGGGCCGCCTTACGAGACGGACACCTGTATCGTTCTCGCCTATCCGTATGACGACCCGTACAGCCGGGTGAACGATCAGAATCGCCTGCCGAATCAGCCGGGCGCTGTCAGTGTCACGCAACGGGGAGCGTACACGCAGGTATGGCGTGTCCACTTCACCAACTACGGGCCGAATTGCTTCGATCGTGCGCGGTTGATCGCGGCCGCGGTCTCGACAATCGACTGGGTTCATGACTGGCTCGTGAACCTGTGCCCGGGTTCCGGTGTGCCGGTCGTACAGCCGATCTACTGGATCTCCGAAGCCGTGCGGCCGGTGTACGTGCCGGAGGTATTCCAGAAACGCTGGTGGCCGCGGGCCGACCTCGATCTCAGATTCAACGAGTTTGTCTTCCAGACGCTGGACATACCTGTCGGCGAGAGCGTCGGCGTGACCTTGATCACCGATACCGGCATCACCCGGACCTTCTCTATTTCAGCTTCTGACTAAGGAAAAAAACGATGGGAACATCAGCTATTTCTCAGCCGCTTTCGAATATCATTCCTATCTCGGTGGTGGTCTCGCCGATCGGACTGCCCGGGCCTAAATTCAATCAGGCTCTGTTCATCGGCGCGAGCACCGTACTTGGCAACCAGAGGCTGGCCCAGTACAACTCGATCGGCGCGGTGGCGCAGGCCGGCTTCCCCGCCAGTTCTCCGGAATTCCAGGCCGCCAGTCTGTACTTTCAGCAAGTACCCAAACCGTTCTATGTCTGGATCGGACGCCAGTTCATCGACGCCGCGCAGACGCTCGCGGTGAGTGCGGTTGGCTCCGGCTACCAGCTCGGCGATGTCGTCCAGTTGAACATCGGCGGCGCCCGACTGATCGTGACAGGGGAGAGCGGCGGCGCTGTATCCACGGTCGCTGTGGAAGCCGGTTATCAGGGCAGCGGATACATAATATCGTCCACTCCTGTTACGACCACGGCCATCACCGGCATAGGCATCGGCTTGACGGTCACGGTAACCGCCATCGGAGAAACTCCACTGCAGGCTGTCATAGCGTGCAGGCAGGCTACATCGACGTGGTACCTGCTCATGTTCGCCGGAGGCATGGGGGCGAGCGGTGCGGCCACTACCGCGAACGCGGGCGCCGGGGCCTCTATCATCACCGTTCAATCCAATACCGGTCTGCAGGCCGGTCAGGTAGTCGTGGGAGCGGGGATCACGCCCGGCACCACACTGGTGCTTGGTCAGGGCTTCCAGTGGACGCTGTCGGCTCCCACTACGGCAGTGCTCAACAACGAAGTGCTGACGTTTTATGCGCCGTTCACCGACAGCGATCATGTCGCCGTCGCCGGTTACGTCGAATCGTCCAGTACTCCCACTCAATACTTCCTGACGAGCGGTGAACCCTCGATCCTCATCAACACGCCGGCGACAGGCAATGGTACAGCCGCCATCAACACGACCCAGCTATCAGTAGCCAACGTGACCGGCAATATCGCCGCCGGTCAACTGGTGTCGAGTCTGGTGCCGGGATCGCCCGGCATTCAGCCCGGCACAGTTGTTCTGTCAGGAACTCCGCCCGCCCTGGTGCTGTCTTTGCCTGTAACCGCCGCGCTGGCAGGCGCACCGCTGGGGTTCTCCGGCAATCTCTTCGCCACTCTGAAGGCGCTCAATTACAACCGGACCGTCGGCCAGTACGCCACCACGCAGAACGGGCAATTCCCTCCGAATGCCTATGCGTCGGCCGCTCCGATGGGCGCGGCCATGGGCTCGGCTACCGGAAATCCCGGCAGCTACTTCGCATTGATGTACCTTCCGCTCAGCGGTATCGCGACGGAGCCTCTCACCACCAACCAGCTTTACCAGATCACCGGAAGTCCCGATGGCACGCAGCCCGGCCTGAACGGCAACGTGTACACCAATTACGCCAGCGGAGCTTATGCCGTCTTCCAGAACGGCAAGGCATTCGCCGCCACGGGACGATTCTTCGACGTCACCCTGTTCCTCGACATGCTGCAGGCCCAGATTCAGATCAACGCGATGAATCTGCTCACCGAGAATCCTTCGATACCGCTCAACCAGCAGGGCGTCGTTTCCATGCTGAATGTGATCGGCGCGGCCTGCGTGACGCTTCAGGGCATCGGCTTCATCAACACCGGCGGCATATGGCAGGGCATCCAGATCGGGCCGTGGATCCCCGGCTCGGTCATGCCAAAAGGGTGGGCCGTCTATGCGCCGCCGGTCAGCACTCTGACAACCGCGCAGAAAGCAAACCGGCAATTCCCTCCGGTCAATGTGCTGGTCATCCTGGCCGAGTCCGGCCAGTCGATCGCCATCACGATCAACGTCCAGCAGTAACTCTTTCCTTTCCCTGAAACACAAGGAGCAGCTTTTCCATGTCCCAGCTAACAACCTACAGCGGTATCGACGTCAATTGCACACTGCAGGACGCGGCTTACGGAACGATTCAGTTCGGCGGCGTTTCGCAAACAGGCCTCGCTTCGATCACCGTCCGCATGACCCTCGATCACGCCACGATCCAGGGCGGCATGGACGGCGCCGCGGTGCCGAGTTACATCCCCGGCGAGTGGGGCGAGATCGACATAGAACTATGGCAGACGTCGACGACGCAGCAGGACTTTGTAGAAGCGTACAACCAGCTGCTCGTTGCCGCGAGGGCTGCGGACGTGTCGAACCAGTTCAGCGGCACTCTGCTGATCGTCCAGTCGACCACCGGCGACACGCATACCTGCAACGGCGTGGCTTTCACCAAAGTCCCGGACAAAAGCTATGCGGAGCAGGCGGGCCGCGTCCGCTGGAGCCTCAAAGCCTGCGACATCGTAAGCGAATAACTCATGGACACGCCTAAATACAAAGACGTATTCATCGAAGCCGATCCGGTGAAAAAAATGCGGATCAGGGTGATCGCGGAGACGAGCGGCAGGACTTATGAAGAAGTGCTCGCCTGCGAAGGCCGGAAGTTCCGCATCGGTTTTTTCTCTCCGACCATCGGCAGCATGACCATGCTGCAGCTGACGAAGATGCTGACGGACGAATCCGTGTACGCGCTGGTCCAGGCGAACTGTTTCAACGTCTGTTCCGTCTACATCAAGACCAGGGACGGCGCGGGTAATGAGATCGAAACGCCCATGCGGATGTTCGCCAAGGAGAACCCTCCCGGCAAGCAATGGCTCGTCCCGTCGTGCCCGCAGCTGGACGCCGGCACTTCGACCGAGTTGATGACGGAGGTTCTGAATTTCAACCTTGACCCTTTTATGCTGCCGTCAGCCGCGCCGGATCCCGGGACATCGGCTATGAACCCGTCGACTTCCCCGAGGACATGAGCGGTTATTGCTGGCGGCCGGTCCTTGCCGGTCTTTGGCGGCAGCATGAGCTGACCGATGGCACTTACGATTTCCACGATCTGGTGACAGTGAATATCGTGCTCGACATCAAACAGGAAAACGATATCCGGGCGGCGACCGCCGCGCAGGAGCGCGCCAGAAGACGATGAACGCCCAGGTCATCTCCGAATATCTGGTGCGCCTCGGCTTCGCCCCGGACGAGCCGTCCTTCAAAAAGCTTCAGGACGTTCTCGCCCGGGCGGATTCCGCTGTCGAGCAGCACACGTCCGGAATGATCAAGAACCTGCTGAAAGCGCAGCTCGCGATCATCAGCGGCTTCACGGCCGTATCGGGCGCGATTATCGGCATGATCGACAAAGTGGCGATGGCCGACCAGTCGTTCCGGCTTTTCTCGCTGCGCATGATGATGACGCAGGAGAGCGGCAAGAAGCTGAAGATGATCACCGATGCCCTCGGCGCATCGATCGAAGAGATTTACTGGGACAAGGAGCTGCACGAGCAGGCGAGGCAGCTATCGGCCGACTTCGACCATATGTCTGCGAACCTGGGCAAGGCCTTCGGACCCGGGATGAAGGACATACGGGCCTTCCGCTTCGAATTCGTCAGGCTGCGGATGGAATTCGAGTTCCTGCAGATGTCGTTCGTGCAGTCGCTGTGGCAAAAGCTCGGTCTCGGCGATGCCCGGCAAAAGCTGCATGAGTGGGTGACGGAGATGCAGGACCGCATCCCTCATATCGCGGACAAGCTGGCAACAACTCTCGTGCCGGTTCTGAAGGCCACCTGGGAGATGTGGAAGAGCGTAGGAGAAATGGCGAAGGAATTCGCCGTCATCTTCACTAACATCGTAGGTCTGCTCACCGGCGACACATCAATCGAAGGCACTACGTTCGATGTCGATAAGCTGTCGAAAGCGATTGAAAACTCGCTCCACTGGCTGGAGCTGTTCTTCAAGGTGCTTACATGGATCGAAACCGTTCTGGCACACATCGTCAAGTGGTTAACATACCTGGCGAGTTATAGCCCGACCGGAAAGCTGTTGTCGGCAATCAACACATATATAAGCAAAGAGGATAAAGAGAACCAGGCCACAGGTTCCGGTTCCGGTTCCAGTTCCGGCTCTGGTTCCGCGGCGGCCGGCGGCTTCACAGGAATGGATCCAACCGTCCTCGACAAGATCGCGCTGGCTATCCAGAACCAGGAAGGGTACAGGCCGGGAACTCTCGCCTATCGCCAGAACAACCCGGGCAATCTGAGGTTCGATAACCAGGCCGGCGCTGTCAGAGGGGAAAGAGGCTTTGCAAAGTTCGCGAGCTACGAGGCCGGCTTCAATGCCGAGAAAAGACAAATTGCGCTCGATGCCGGGCGCGGCATGTCGCTGCACGATCTGATCTATTCCTGGGCTCCTCCGAAGGAGAACGACACGGCCTCGTATCTGAGGCGCGTATCCGCCTCGACAGGCATCAATCCGGCGGCCAAATTGAGTGAAGTCAGAGCAGCGAACGTCACTGTCAACAATAACGTGAAGATCGAGCTTCCGAAGTCCGAGTATGCTCCGCGGGAATTCGCAAGCGCGATCAGGGGTCAGATGGACCAGCATTTTGCCAGCCGCACGCAGTGGGATCAGGTGCAGATCCAGCCTTTGAATCCAGGGTAACCATGGGCGACCTACCGATCAACATCAACCCGGGCGCGGGAGCCGAGAACGCGGCAATCAGCCAGAATCTGAAAACCGGCTTCTACACGCCCGGCTACCGGCCTGTCGAGTGGCAGCAGGGCTCGGGCGCCACCCTGACCGTCACGGCAAAGGACTATTCATCGCTCAGCAGCCCCGGGGGTACGTTAACCCAAGGGGCGGTTGACGCTGAAGGTAATGCTCAGATCGCTCTGGACACCCCTTTCGTGCCGCCGACCGTCATCTACGTCTTCGACGGGATCGCGCACACCGAGCACGACCAGGAAATGGTGGTAACGGAGAACCCGGTCCAGACCGGGGCCAGCCTGACCGATCATTCCTTTATGCTCCCGGCGAAGGTCACTGCCGAAGTGCTGATGAGCGATGCCATGCAGTCGTTCACGCTCGGGCAGTTCACCAGCGGCGAGTCGCGCAGCGCATCGGCCTATGAGGTTCTGCAGATGTTGCAGAAATCCCGCCAGCCTCTCCAGGTGGCTACGCGGATCGCGCAGTACAGCAACATGCTGATCACGAATCTGAATCCGGTCGAAACTCACGAAACCCGGTTCGGATTGAAATGCCGCGTGACGTTCACGCAGATCCTCACCGCGACCGTCACTTCGGTATCCAGCGGATTGATCAACCCGTCGAGCGCGCGGCCGCAATCGACCTCCAATCCCACAGTTACAGGATCGACGCAGCCGCAGCCGGTGAGCCAGGCTCTGGTTACCCAGCACTCCGTCGGTCTGCCGGAGAACACGCCGACCGGAGTACTCGGACCTCCGCAATCCGTCGGTCTGCCGGCTAGCACTCCGACCGGAGTACTCGGCTCCAGCCGTATGGCGAATGTCCCCGGCACAAGCACCTGGAGCAGTAATAACGTGAGTGCTCTCAGTTCCCTGCTCGGCGCGGCGTTCTTTTAAGCTTTCCATGCAGATCGTCCAGCTGAACAGCAGTCCGAACCAGCGCCTGTCGGTACCGCTCTATGTAAACGGCGCCAATCTTGTCCTGCAGTTCGCCGTGCGATTTGCCGAGATGCTCGGCTACTGGATCATGAGTATCTATGACCAGAGCGGCAACCTGATCCTCGGCACCGTGCCTCTGGTGACGGGGTCCTATCCGGGCGCGAACATTCTGGCTCCGTTTGCGTACATGCAGATCGGATCGGCCCAGGTCATCAACGCGAGCGGCGTATCGAACCCGGATTTCCCCAACTCGAGCGATCTCGGCACCGATTTCGTTCTCCTCTGGGACGATAACCAGTGAGCACGAACGCGGCCAGCCTGATCCCTTATTTCGGGCGCGCCTGGCAGGTGCAGATCGTCACCCAGGCCGGGGCCACAGTGACGATTTCGAGCAGCCAGTTCACCGAGGCGCTGCGCGTGATCTTCAAAGTGGAATATCGCGTCCTCCTCGCTTATCCGATCGGCGAGCTGACGATCTACAACATCAGCCCCGGGACTCTTGGCGCGCCACCGGATAACTCCGGGCCGCCAGATCAGAATACTGCGGTCGGCTTGCCGCTGAACACTCCGACAGGAGTACTCGGACCGCCGCAACCGCAAGAAACGCCCACCTCGCAAAGCGGGCAGTTGTGGCAGTACTGGCAGGAGGTCGCCCGCGGCGATCAGGTCACGGTGTGCGCCGGCTATCAGATGGGAGCGTCCGGCCCGTGGACGCCGCTGTCCAACATCATTTTCAGCGGTCACGTTCTGCAGCCGCTCTGGTCGCGGGAAAACATTGTCGACTGGAAGCTGACCCTGCGCTGCGTCCTCGGGCTGGTGGAGGATTCGCTGAATATCGTGAACTTCGCCTTGCCGGGCGGCAAGAATTTCTACGACGTCCTCGCAAAGACGCTCGAAGAATCCGGAATCAAACCGGCCGGCCCCGACGCTATCGATCAGGAAACGCTCGAGCAACTGGTAATGCCGCGCGGCCAGGTGTTTCAGAACAGGCCCTTCGATGTGATCCGCGGAATCGCGGCTGACAACAATCTGCAGGCGTGGATCGGACCGGGCGGGATCAACGTAAGATCCCTCGGCTTCGATCCGACAGTCAAGCCAGCCTATGCTTACGGACCGCCGAATCTCCCCGGATCGTATGCTCCCAACGCGCCGGATTCGACAGTCATCAAACACACGCTGATCGGCGTACCGGAACAGACGCAGGACGGCCTTATCATGCGC
>Ga0210392_10000369_pt1 | contig 29227 bp, 16 predicted proteins | sample IncBWC30OmetaG_FD_161057 | JGI IMG/M metagenome (GOLD analysis project Ga0210392, IMG submission 161057) | Forest soil microbial communities from Barre Woods Harvard Forest LTER site, Petersham, Massachusetts, United States - Inc-BW-C-30-O ... | reverse complement strand
CGAAGATCGGGCCATTGAAGGGCAGGTCGCGGGCGCGGCGGGCGAGTTCAAGGCCATTCAGGCCGGGCATGTTGAGATCCAGGATGAGGACATTGAAGGTGCCCGGCGCGGCGGAAAGTTTTTCCCAGGCCAGGCGACCGTTGGCGAGCGTGGTGACTTGATGGCCGTGAAACTGAAGAATATCGCAGACCAAACTGGAGACGGCATCTTCATCATCCACGAGCAGGATGCGGGCGGTGCTGGGTATGGCGGTGGAGACAGGCGGAATGACGGGTGAAGGTGGGGCTGTTTCCGTGGAGGCACGAATGGGAAGGCTCAGGTTGAATGCCGAACCGGCGCCGGGAACGGACTGCACATCGATGCTGCCGCCCAGTTCGGTCACCAGATGCCAGACGGTGGCGAGGCCCAGGCCGGTGCCCTGGCCGACCGGCTTGGTCGTATAGAAGGGTTCGAAAATGCGCTCGAGCACATCGGGGGGCATGCCCAGCCCGTTGTCCCGCAGGCTGAGGCGAACCCAGCCGGACGGGGGAGCTTGGACGCGCGATGGGTCGAGCGGCACGGCGGCATCGGCGGGCAGGGCCTTGGCTTCGATTTGGATCGACGGGGTCCATTTGCTCTCGGCGGGTTCGCGCGACAGTTTTTCGATGAGGGTGTCGCGGGCGTTGAGCAGGAGATTGACGATGATCTGGTGCAGGTCGGTGCCGGGCAGCCAGAGGGTCGGCAGGTCGGAGGCAATGGTGCAGTCGAGGCGGATGCGCCGGTCGATGGCGTGGCGGAGCAGTTCGATATCGCTCTCGATGGCGGTGCGCAGGCGGATTTTTTCCGGCTTGCGGTCGGTTTTGCGCTGGAAGGTGAGGAGCCGGCGGGTGATCTCGGCGGCACGGATGGCGGCATCAATGATGATTTGCAGCTCCGAGGACAGGGGAGTCTGGCGATACTCGTGCTGGAGCGCATCGGCCTTGAGCAGGATGGGCGTGAGCAGGTTGTTGAACTCGTGGGCGATGCCGCCGACCAGCTCGCCGACGGCGCGCAGCCGGCGGCTTTGGGCGATTTCGGCGTCCTTGTGGACGCGGTCGGTGATATCCTCGGCGATGAGGCAAAAGCGCGGGCGTTTGCTGGCGCGGCCGAGTGGCACCAGCGTGACGGCGAGATCGCGGTGGGTGGCGTTGAGGCGCAGCGTCGTCTTGAACGGCGCGCCGGTGGCCGGGTGGCGGGTGAACAATTCCGTCCAGAAAACGACCTGCTCCGGCGGCATGCCCAGCTCGGCAAAAGAAAGGCCCGGGGTGATCTGGGCGGGCAGGCCGATCAGGCGGCGGGCCTCGGGGTTGACCGACACGACCGTGATCGTGCGGTCGGTCAGCTCGAACACGCCCATGGCGAAAGGGGCGTTGTCGTAGATGGCGCGAAGCAACTGGATGGATTCGCGCTGGCTGCGCTCAGCCTCGCGCCACTCGGTGACATCCTGCACCGTGCCAAAAAAGCCGGTGGGCTGGCCGCGGGTGTTGCGCACCGGGCGGCCGTGCACGTGGATGATTTTTTTTATGCCGGGTTTGGGTTCGATGTGGACGTCGAGGGCGTAGTCGAAACTTTCCTTCTGGCTGCGTTTCACCAAATCAAGCCAGCGCTGGCGGTCTTCGCCGATGGCGCAGTCGATGATCTCGGAAATGGGCGGCGGGGGCAGCCGTGGATCGCGCTCAAAAATATGGTGGGTTTCCTCCGACCAAATGATCGGCAGGTTCAGGTCGAGCGGGCGCTGCCAGTGGCCGATTCGCGCGAATTGCTGCGCCTCGGCCAGGATGGCCTTGCTCTCAATCAATTCCTCGGCCTGCCGGATGATGCGCTGGCGCAGCTGCCGCTGGCGCATCAGGGCCCAAAGCGTGATAAAAAGCGCGATGGCCAGCGTGGCGGCCACATAAGGCACATAAGGGACAAGCTGAAGGTAGGAAAATTTTTCGAGTTCAAGCGGGCTGAACCATTTATTGTAAATCTGATCGAATTCGCCCGTGCGATGCAGGATGGCGAGGCCTTCGTTGAGGCGCGCGAGCAGCTGCGAATCCCCTTTGCGCACCGCAAAGCAAAGCACGATGGGGTAGCCGTCCACCGGCACGCCCAGCGGGCGGACGTTTCTGAATTTGAAATGATCGATGAGGGAAAGGGCGGTCAGCCGGCTGGAGAAAACGGCATCATGCTGGCCGTCATTCAGCTCCTTGAGCGCTTGTTGCACGGAGTGGCCGTAAACCACGTCAGCATTGAGATGGCTATCGCTCACAAACTGGTCTCCCACGCTGCCCTTGCTGACGATGACCAGTTCCCGGCCGTTGAGGTCGGAAATTTTTTGAATCAAATTATTGTCTTTGCGGACGAACAGGGTGCCCTGCAATTCCAGGTACGGCACGGAGAAATCCATATGCTTTTCGCGCTCCGGCATACGGGTATAACCTGGCAGGATATCGGCTTCGCCGGAGAGCAGGATGGATTGAAGATCGGCCCTCGGTAAGGGCGTCCATTGGATCTTGAAATCCATCACGCGCGCGACGGCATCCAGCAGTTCCACGGAAAATCCCGTGTGTTCGCCGGAGGGCCCGAGAAAAAAGGACGGAAATTCATTGGTTTCGGTTGGGACGACGAGGGGCCGCGCAAAGCGCGCGCTGTCGGAGGCCGGCGGCGGCTGGGCGCGCAGGAGGCCAACCCCGACGCCGAGGGATACGCACAGGCAAACCAGCCTCCACCCATGGGAACGAAAAATGCCAATGGCGCATCGGGGAACCGAAGCAGGGCGTTGCAGGAGGCCGTTCACTTCACCGGCATAGCGCAACCCATGGCGCTGAAGCAAGAGCTACGCGCAAAATTTAAGCATTTGTTGGCTATTACCGGGCTGGTTAAGAACTCGTTTTGGGTTTTGAAATGAGTTCTATACCACTGGACTCTTGCCTTTGGCCTGGGAAAGGGGCGTAGTGGCAGCGAATGAAAACGAGCGCGTGCTCGCTCCTGTGCCGGGCCGTGCGTGAATTTGCGCAAGCGGTTTCCGTTGAGTTCCCTCCTTTATGATCTCTCCTGCCACCATCCTTGTCGTGGATGACGAAGCCCACACGCGCACGGTCCTCGTCAACATGCTAAAACTGGAAAAATACCAGGTGATTGCGGCCAGCAATGGCCGCGAGGGTCTGGCCGCCGCCGCCGCCCACCGGCCCGATGTCATGCTGCTCGACGTGATGATGCCCGATCTCGATGGCTACGAAGTTTGCCGCTTATTGCGCGCCGATCCCATGCTGCTGCACATGCCCGTGCTGCTGATCAGCTCCCTCACCGACCGCGAATCCAGGTTGCATGGACTGGAGCAGGGCGCCGACGACTTCATCACCAAGCCGTTTGATACGGTCGAGCTGCGCGCGCGCCTGCGTTCCATCACCCGGCTCAATCGCTTTCGCCGGCTTTCCGAGGAACGGGCGCGTTTCGAGCAGGCGCTCGCCAGCGCGCCCGATGGTATCGTGTTGACGGATACCGAAGGTGCCGTGTTGTTCGCCAACAACGCGTTTTGCCGCCTGTTCGAGGAGAGTGCTCCGCCCGCGGAATTTTTTGACTGCCTGCCCAAGGAAACCCAAGGCACGCTGCGCGGGCAACTTCACGGGCTCACGGATGCCACCCTGCGGGTGGGCCCGTGCGAGACGACCATTTTGCGGCCGCGGGTTCCGGGAACCATTCTCGAGATTACCGCGGCCAGCCTGATTTGGGAGGAAAAGGCGGCCTGGCAGTTCAACGTCCGCGATATCACCGAGAAGAAGGGGCTCGAGACGCAGCTCTTGCAGGCCCAGCGCCTCGAACTGCTCGGCCAGCTCGCCGGCGGCATCGTGCATGATGTCAATAATCTGCTCACCTCCATCATGGGGAGCTCGCAAATGTTCCAGCTCGAACATCCGGATATGCCGTCGAATCGCATGGACGCGATCCTGACCGCCGCCAAGCGCGGGGCCGCCTTGTTGCGAAAGCTCCTGCTCTTTGCCCGCGGAGAAGACGGTAAAATGGTGGCCGTGGATCCCGTTCTGCTTGTCAACGAGGTGGCCGGCATCGCGGAGCAAACTTGCGGGCGCCACATTACCCTGACGATCGAACTGGCCGACAATTTGCCCGACATCATGGCCGATGCCAACCAGCTTCACCAGGTGCTGATGAATCTGTGCGTGAATGCCCGGGATGCGATGACGCAGGGCGGTTCGCTCCGTCTCGAGGCGTCGCTCCGCACCATCGGGGAGGAGCAAGTCAGCGCGCTGGGGCCGGATGCGCGGCCGGGTGATTTTGTCGTGTTCTCGGTGCACGACACCGGCACGGGCATGCTCCCAACGGTGCAGGCGCGGATTTTCGAGCCATTTTATACGACCAAGAAAACGGGCACCGGGCTTGGCCTGGCGACCGTGTTGCGCGTGACCAGGCGCCACCACGGTTTCGTCACGGTCGAGAGCAAAGTCGGCGCCGGCACCAGCTTTTCATGCTATTTCCCCATCGCGGCGGGCCCGGTGCAGGTGCCCGGTGGCGGGACGGATTCGCGCGGAGCCAAGGGCTGAGGCTTCGGCGCAAGGCCGGGCGATCATAGGTGGAGCGCGTTGACCTCAACGCGCTCGGAGCGTCTTGGGGTCAAGCCGCTCCACCTTGAGACGTTGCTCGAAAATCTCAGAGGTTCGCCTCGACCGATTCGGTGTGGCGGTTGTGCCAGCGGGAGAGCACGCGGCGGAAAATTTCATCGGGCGAGAGGCCGTGGGCGGCGCGGAGCTGTTCGACGCTGCTGCCGTGCTCGACGAATTTATCGGGCCAGCCGATGCGCTCGACGACGGCCGGGCAGTCGGCTTCCTGCAGCGCCTCCAACACCGCGCTGCCGAAACCGCCCGCGACCACATGGTCTTCCATCGTCACGAGCAGCGGCACGACGGCGGCGTGGCTGAGGAGCAGGTTGCGATCGAGCGGCTTGACGAAGCGCGCGTTGACCACGCCGACGCTGAGGTTTTCCTGCGTGGCGAGGCGCTCGGCGAGCTTGAGGGCATCCGACACCATCGAGCCGAGCGCCCAGATCATGATGTTCGAGCCCTGGCGGAGAACCTCGGCCTGGCCGATGGGCAGCACGGCCGGCTGATCCTTGATTTTCACGCCGGTGCCGGCGCCGCGCGGGTAGCGGATGAAAGCGGGGGAGGAGAGTTGCAGCGACGTGTGCAGCATATCCACGAGTTCGTCCTCGTCCTTCGGTTGCATGAGCACGCAACCGGGCACGCAACGCGCGTAGGCGAGATCGAAGAGACCGTGGTGCGTCGGGCCGTCGTTGGGCGAAAGCCCCGCGCGATCCATGCAGAAAACGACCGGCAGGTTTTGCAGCGCGACATCGTGGATGATCTGGTCGTAGGCGCGCTGGAGAAAAGTCGAGTAAACCGCCACGACCGGGCGAAAGCCCTTGGTCGCCAGGCCGGCGGCGAAGAGCACCGCGTGTTCCTCGGCGATGCCGACGTCGAAAAATTGCTTGGGGCACGCGGTGGCCAGCTGCGAAAGGCCGGTGCCGCTCGGCATCGCGCCGGTGATGCCGGCGATGCGGGGGTTTTCCCTGGCGAAGCGCACGAGCGCGCGGCCGAAAACATCCTGGTAGTTCGGCGGCGTGCCCGGCGCGGGTTTTTTGTTTTCGCCGGTGACAGGGTCGAACGGGCTCGCGCCGTGGAATTTTTCCGGATGCTGTTGCGCCACCGCGAGGCCGCGGCCCTTTTTCGTCAGCACATGGAGCAACACGGGTTGCTCGCAGTGCGTCGCAAACTCAAGGTTCCGGACCAGGCGCTCGATGTCGTGCCCGTCGACGGGGCCGATGTAGCGCAGGCCGAATTTCTCAAAAAGGGAGGATCCGACAAAGAAGTCCTTCGTCTCGAGTTTCCACCGGTGATAGATGCGGTTCATCTTCGCGCCGGCGGGAAAACTGGTGAAAAACGCCTCGAGGTCGGCGTGGACTTTATTGTAAGTCGTGTTGGTGGAAAGCTGGTTCAGGTAACGCGAGATGGCGCCGACGTTCTTGGCGATGGACCATTCGTTGTCGTTGAGAATGACGATCAGGCGCTTGGTGGTGTGGGCGATGTTGTTGAGCGCCTCGAGCGTGATGCCGCAGGTAAAGGCCGCGTCGCCGCACAAGGCGACGACGTTCTCGTTCGTGCCGCGCAGGTCGCGCGCCACGGCCATGCCGAGCGCGGCGCTCAGGGCGGTGCCGGCGTGACCGGCTCCAAAGGCGTCGTGCTTGCTTTCGGCCCGGTACAGGAATCCGCTCGCGCCGTCGCTTTGGCGCAATTTCTTGAAAAACTCGCCGCCGCGGCCGGTCAGCAGCTTGTGCACGTAACCCTGGTGCGCGACGTCGAAAACGAACTGGTCCTCCGGCGTGGTGAACACCCGGTGCAGCGCGATGGTCAGCTCGACCACGCCGAGGTTGGGACCGACGTGCCCGCCGTTGCGCGAAGTCACCGCGATGATCTCATCGCGGATTTCCTGCGCGAGCTGCGGCAGTTGTCCGGCCCCCAGGGCTTTGACGTCGGCTGGGCCGTGGATGGAGTCGAGGAGGCGGGATGAAGTTGGACGGGAAGCGGAATCGCTCATGAAAAATATGCGGTAAAACTCAGGAATCGGCCCGTTCGGTTTCAAACTTGGCGAATACCGCGCCGCCGTTCTGCTTTTTGAGCTGTTCGATTTTCATCTCGGCATCCTTGAGACGCAGCTCGCAAACCTTCAGCAACTTGCTGCCTTCCTCGAATTGCGCCAGCAGCTCGGCCAGCGGCACCTCGCCCGATTCCATTGATTCAACGATGCTCTCGAGTTTGGCCAGCGCGGCCTCGAAACTGAGCTTGGATTCCTTGGGTTCCTTGGTGTTGTCCACCCGGGCACTTTGTGCCGCCAAACGGGCTTTTCAATCAAAAGGTAGGGTGGATCTTTTATTAAAGTTCTTGCCAGCGAGGTAGGGCGCGACCGACGAGGCTGCGCACTCGTCGCCGCCGGGCGCGCCGGCTGCACCCGCCATTCTCGTACTCGTTCTCTTAATCGTTCTCGTTCTCCCAGATGCCTCGGTATTTAAGAGAACGAGTACGATTCGGTTCGCCCGCACATTTCAGTTGGCCCGGGCGCGAAATGCGCTGAACTGCGCGGATGATCGTCATTTTCACTGCTATACTCATCGTCATGCGTCTCACCGCCGAACTCTGGCTCAATGCGCTCAATCGCCGCGAAGTGCTGCGTCATGCGGCGGTTGCGCCGCCCGCCGTGGCCGCCATCATGGACGCGCCGACCTATGAGAAGGCCGTGGCTTACACGCTGGCCAAAAATGGCCTGGCGCGATGGACGCTGGGTTTCGACGCAGGCGTGCTCGCGCTCGCGGTCTTCAGCGGGGTGCTCCCGTGGCTTTTTGCGCGGGTGGATGCTTGGGCGCCGGGCCAGGCGTGGAGCGGCGCGTTGTTTGTTTTGATCGCGGGCGTGCTGCTGGGCCTGCCGGGTCTGCCGTTCGAATGGTGGGAGCAGTTTCGCCTCGAGGAGAAATTTGGCTTCAACAAAAGCACGCTGCGGCTGTGGCTCACGGACAAGCTGAAGGGCCTCGCGCTAGCGGGCGTCATTGGCTTTCCGCTGCTGTGGGCGCTGTTCGCGCTGGTGCGCGCGGTGGGCGGCACCTGGTGGCTGTGGGGCTGGGTGTTGATGTTCGCGTTTCAGATGCTGATGCTCGTGCTCTACCCGAAACTCATCCTGCCGCTTTTCAATAAACTCACGCCGTTGCCTGAGGATGAACTGCGCGCGCGCCTGCTGGCGCTGGCGGAGCGCACGAAGTTTCATGCCCAGACCATCCAGGTCATCGACGGCTCGAAGCGCTCGGGACACTCGAACGCGTTTTTCACGGGCTTCGGGCGCTTCCGGCGCATCGTGCTGTTCGACACGCTCATCGCGCAACTGGCGCCCGAGGAACTCGAGGCCGTGCTCGCGCACGAGATTGGCCACTACCGGCTCGGGCACATCCCGCGCATGCTGGCGGTTTCGGCGGCGCTGCAGCTGGGCGGCTTCGCCGCGCTGGCGTGGCTGGCGCACAGCGCGTGGTTCGCCGCGGCGTTCGGGTTTCCGCCCGGCGTGCTGGCCCCGGTGTTTTTGCTCTTCGGCCTGCTCGGCGGGCTGGTGATGTTCTGGTTTTCGCCGATTGGAAACTTTTTCTCGCGCCGCCACGAATACCAGGCGGATGCCTTTGCCCGCGATGCGCTGGGCGCGTCCGCGCCGATGGTAGGGGCCTTGTGCAAGCTCGCGCAGAAAAACCTGAGCAACCTCACACCTCATCCGTTGTTCAGCGGTTTTTATTATTCGCATCCGACCCTGGTGGAGCGCGAGCAGGCGCTGGTGAAGACGGGTTGAGGAGTATTTTAGACTATTATGTTCTGTCGTGAAGAATTAAAATGGATCGCCGCAAGGCCCGGCGACGGAAGTTGGGCCTGTCGTCTTTCATGCTGTTGTAGGAGCCTGCTTGCAGGCGACATGGCTCGTCAGGCACCATTTTATAGTCCGACCAACCCTCTCGCCGGAAAAAGTCGCCTGCAAGCAGGCTCCTACAACTCATGGAAATCTGTAGTCACGATATGCCTCTGTTTACTTGTGGCGATTGCGGTGGTGCGTGCCGACTCTTTCACCATCGCCACCTACAATATCGAAAATTACACCGTGACCGATCGCATGACGCCCGAGGGTTACCGGCAGGACTACCCGAAGCCCGAGTCGGAAAAAACCGCCCTGCGCGCGGTCATCCACGCGCTGCATGCCGATGTGCTCGTGCTCCAGGAAATGGGGCCGCAGCCTTTTCTCGACGAGCTGCAGCGCGATCTGGCCAAACAAGGCGACGACTATCCCCACGCCATTTTGGTCGATGGGCCCGATCCTGAACGGCATGTGGCCGTCCTCTCGAAGCGGGCCTGGAAGGCGGTAACGCCGCATCCAGACCTGGAGTTTACCTACCGTGGCAGCATGGAGAAAGCGAAACGGGGCCTGCTCGAGGTGACGTTCGCGGCGGCGGGCGGCGATTTCACTCTCTGGGCGGTGCACCTGAAAAGCAAGCTGACGGAGGATGACGATGCGAACGATCCACAGTCGGCCAATTTGCGGGCGGCCGAAGCGATGGCGGTTCGCCGGACGATCCTAGACGAATTTCCCGATCCGGTTTCGGCGCGGTTTGCCATCCTCGGTGATTTCAACGACGGCAAGGGCAGCAAGCCGGTGCAGGATCTCCTCCGGCAGGGTCGGACGAATATCACATATATGGTACCTGCCACCGACTCGCACGGCGAGGTCTGGACGGAGTTTTACGCCAAACAGGAAATTTATTCCGGCTTCGACCACGTCCTTGTGTCGCCCGGCCTGCGCGGCGCGGTGCGAGATAACCGAGCCATTATTTTCGATGCACCGGAAGTTTCGCTGGCGAGCGACCACCGTCCGGTGGTGGTGACGCTGGATTTTCCGTAGAGGACTCAAAGAATTCGGCTTGCCGTAAATTGTAGGAGCCTGCTTGCAGGCGACCTTTCCGGGGAACGGGTTTTTCGCAAATAAAACAAATCGGACGGCAATTGTCGCCTGCAAGCAGGCTCCTACGGTCGCAGGAAAAATCTTGGGCGCTCCGCATCGTGCCTCGCCCCATTTAAAAACAAGAAGGCCCCGGAGTCTTGCGACTCCGGGGCCAAACTTGGGGGTTGGCGTTCGCCACGCGCTCTTTCCCATGCGCACACTGTTGGGCGCCTCGCTTTCGCGGGCCGTGTGCTCCCCGACGCCACTCTCCGCGGCATGCGAAGATTTCGATCTCATGGCGGGATCGCCGCGGCTGTTGCCGGCTGCGGTTTTTTGAGTGAGGCCTCTTCGCCCGGTTCGGCCATCACTTGCCAGTGACGGTACGCCGGACGGGGTGCAGACACGCCTGCAAGGACGTGATTCGCGTCGGCACCTTTTTCGCGAGGACGGCCCCGGCTTGTGGCCGGGCGTTGGCCCCGCGTTACGGGTCTGACCTCTTGCCTCTCAGGTTGCTTTGGTTCTTGCAGTAGGGTGATGCGGTTTTTCGCACCGCCCTGTAGAGGAGGTTTAGCGGGCTTTGCCTGGCCCGTTCGCTCCCCGCCGCCGTGTTTCCGTTACGCTCCCTGGCTTGTGACGGCCGGGGTCTTTTGGCGGGGTCGTCCCGCCGAGAAACACGACTGCGTTCTAGTCTGCGCAGTAGCAACCATAACCCTCTGGGTAACTGCGTCGGTGCGCAGGTCGAAACGTCCTGCGGACCTAACTCGGCTCGCGCGCGGTTTCTAATCGCGGCTCGCCGCACAACTCCTGTTCGTGTGTGGACTGGAACGGTCACGAAACCGTCCAGAGGAGCTGGTGATATTTGCCTGTCACATCGCGCCAAAGCGCGGGTGGAGGGGCTGTCCGCACCAGCTGCGGTCAACCTTTCCCCGGTTGCCCGGGATTATCCCAGTCGTGCTCGCGGCGGGTTTTTCAGGCCGCTGCGCTGCGACTGTTCTATCAAGGAACGGGACAAAGTTGCGAAGAGGTTGAAATAAAAGGAAGACTTTGTTCCTAACAATTTACTCACGACGCCAGCGGCTGTGAATAACTTGCGGACAAAATTATACGCCGGTTATTCACGTCCTTGAATGCCCAACACCCAACATCGAACGTCCAGCATCGAAGGCCGGAGCAGGTTATTTGGAATTAGGAGTTGGACGTTGAATGTTGGACGTTGAATGTTGGATGCTCAATGAGCGCTCTGCCCATCTACGAACTCGAACCGGCCATTGTCGCCGCGTTGCGCGCGTCGGGCCGGCTGATCGTGCAGGCGCCGACCGGCTCGGGCAAGTCGACGCAGATCCCGCAGATGCTGCTGCGCCACGGGTTGCTGGGCGCGCGAGGAGAAGTCACGGTGCTGCAGCCGCGGCGGCTCGCCACGCGGCTGCTGGCCAAGCGCGTGGCCGAGGAAGCCGGCACGCCGCTGGGCGAAATCGTCGGCTACCAGATCCGCCTCGAGTCGCGCGTAAGCGAGCGCACGCGCATCCGCTTCGTGACTGAGGGGATCTTGCTGCGGCAAATGTCGTTCGACCCGGCGTTGCGCGGCATCAACGCGGTCGTATTCGATGAATTTCACGAGCGGCACCTCTACGGCGACATCTCGCTGGCGCGCGCGCTGCAAATTCAAAAGACCACCCGGCCCGACCTGAAAATCATCGTCATGTCCGCGACGCTCGATGCCGCCGCGCTGCGCGACTACCTCGCGCCGTGCGAGGTGCTGACCTCGCAGGGCCGCAGCTTCCCGGTGAAGATCGAATACCTGCCGCGCGCGGTGGACTTCGAGCGCGAGCCAGTGTGGGACGTGGCCGCGCGCGAATGCGCCCGCGTCGCGGCGGAAACGCCGGGCGACCTGCTGGTCTTCATGCCCGGCGCCTATGAAATCAGCCGCACGGTCCAAGCGGTGCAGGGCGAACGCTCGCTGCGCGGGTTCGTGGCCTTTCCGCTGCATGGCGAATTGCCGCCGGAGGCGCAGGATCGCGCGGTCGCGCGCTACGATACGCGAAAAATCATCGTCTCGACCAATGTCGCCGAGACTTCGCTGACCATCGACGGCGTTACGGCCGTCATCGACAGCGGACTGGCGCGCGTGGCGCGCTACGATCCGCACCGGGGCATCAACACGCTGCTGATCGAAAAAATCTCCGCGGCCAGTGCCGACCAGCGCGCCGGCCGGGCCGGCCGCACCGCGCCGGGCGTGGGCGTGCGGTTGTGGACGGAACGCGAGCACGCGCAGCGTCCCGCGCAGGAATTGCCCGAGGTCAAACGCCTCGATCTCGCCGAGGTCGTGCTCACGCTCAAGGCCAGCGGTATCGACGACGTGATTAATTTTCCCTGGCTGGAAAAGCCCGATCCGCGCTCGTTGGAGCGGGCCGAGGCGCTGCTCGTCGACTTGGGGGCTGTATCCGAGGGTAGGGCGGGACCGCCGGGCCCGCAGAATAGCCCCGGCGCGCCCGGCGGTCGCGCCCTACCTTTCCGCATCACCGACCTCGGCCGCAAGATGCTGCGCTTCCCCGTGCATCCGCGTTACGCGCGCATGCTGCTCGAGGCCGATGCGCGCGGCTGCGTGCGGCCGGTGGCGCTCATGGCCGCGCTGACCCAGGGCCGGAATTTTTTCCTGCGCGGCGTGCCCAAGGAAGTCGAGCAGGCTCGGGAGGATTTGCTGGGCGAGGAACACGAAAGCGATTTTTTCCTGCTCATGCGCGCGTGGCGCTATGCCGACAAAAACAACTACGCGCTCGACGCCTGCCGCCGGCTGGGCGTGCACGGGCAGGCGGCGCGGCAGGTCGGGCCGTTGTTCGAGCAGTTTTTGGCCATCGCTGCGAAGGAAGGCCTCGATGTGGCGGAGAAGCGGGTGGATGGCACGGCGGTGCGCAAATGCGTGCTCGCGGGTTTTTCCGACCATCTCGCGAAGCGGCTTGATGCCGGCACGCTGCGTTGCGAGCTCGTGCACAACCGCCGCGGGGTGCTCGCGCGCGAAAGTGCCATCCAGAAGGCGCTGTTGCTGGTGGCCGTGGAAGTGAGCGAGGTCCAGGGCCGCGGCGGCGAGGTCAACGTGCTGCTCAGCCTGGCCACAGCCGTCGAGGAAGCGTGGCTGCAGGAACTTTTTCCCGGCGATTATTATTCGGCGCAGGGCGTGGTTTACGACGAACAGGCCCGGCGGGTGGTGGCGCGCCGCGAGCGGCGGTTCCGCGATCTCGTGCTGGAGGCGAAGTCGGGCAGCGACGACGATGTGCCGTCCAATGAAGCCGCCGTCCTGCTCGCCCGTGAAGTGCTGGCCGGCCGGATCAAGATCGAGGCGTGGGATGAAAATGTGGAGCAGTGGATCGTCCGCGTGAACCGGCTGGCCGAGTGGTTTCCCGAACTCGAGGTCAATCCGCTCACCGAGCCCGATCGCGCGACGCTGATCGAGCAGATCTGCTACGGCGAGACGAGCGCGCGCGGTGTGATGAAAAAGGAAGTGATGCCCATCCTGCGCGACTGGCTGGTGGCCGAGCAGCTCGCCGTGCTCGACGATTACCTGCCCGAGCGGCTCACCATGGCCAATGGCCGGCGCTCGCGCATCACCTACCACAAGGAAGGCCCGCCGGTGCTCAGCGCGCGCATCCAGGAACTTTATGGCGTCGATGGCGTGTTTACGCTCGGTCACGGGCGCGTGCCGGTGAAGATTGAAGTCCTCGCGCCCAACCAGCGCCCCATCCAGGTGACCGACGACCTCACGAGTTTCTGGCGCGACATGTATCCGAAAGTGAAAGCCGAACTCTCCCGCCGCTATCCGCGCCACGAATGGCGGTAGATCTCTTTCGATTTATTTTACGCCATCGGCATGTCATGCGACACATCCTTTGTTTTGTCATTCCGAGCCGAGCGAGGAATCTCCTTTGTAACATAATGCGTTACAAACACGGTAGTGAATCCGTTCGTTTGTAATATAATACGTTACAAAGTAAAACGGAGATTCCTCGCTCGGCTCGGAATGACAATTTTGCGCGTTATAGGCCTATAGAAACCGTAAATTCGCCAGGAACCAAAATCTTAAACCATGAACCTAAATCGCATCAATCAATTCATCATCGGGCGCATCAAGATCATCGAAATGATCGGTGTGCTCATGAGAATCTTCAGTTTCAGCCTGGTCAGCTGGCTTGGGCCCAAGAGCCCGTTCCTGTTTGTCTGGGCGTTTAACACGAGCGATGCGGTGATTCTTTCCTGGTGCTCCACGCTGAAGAAAGACGTGGCCTATATTTTCCTGAATGTATTCTGGATCATGGTGGGCATCGTGGGAATGCTCCGGGCCGGCGGGGTTCTTCGCTGATTCGAGCGTTTTTTAGACATCGTCGCCATTAAAGGTAGGGCCCGTTGCCCTCAACGGGCCGAAACAGGCGGGCGGCTGAGGGCAGCCGCCCCTACCCAGTCTACAGTCTACCGCCCGGCGTTCACGAACACAATGTACATGTTGCCAGTTTTCACCGTGGGATCATCGACGTTGGAGCCCAGGGTCAGGCTTTCCTCGTGCGCGGCGGCGTGTTGGAAGATTTTCATCGGTTGGCCATTGACCGTGAGGGAAAGGTTGGTCGGTTGGAACTGGCTGGTGAGCCAGTTGGGACGGGGCAGGCGGTCGTCGTGGGCGACAAACACCGTGGTGCCGGCGTTGACGGCGATCTGGATGAGGTCAACAGCGCTGTAGAACGCGTCGCTTTCCGGTGCCTGGAACCAATCGGCACCGATGAGCTCCGGCGGCAGGCCGGCAAAGGAGAAGTCGCGATCCACGTAAACATTTTTTCCGTCCTGCGCATTTTGCTCCAAGTGGGCCATGGCGGTCGGGCCGGAGTAGGAGAGTGTCTTGGTGAATCGGCCGGCCATGGCCACAGCGTTTGCCCCGGCTGAGGTTTTGAGCTCTGTGATGTGCGTCCAGGCGTCTTGCATGGAAGCGGTGAGTTCCGGCCGGGCCACCGGAGGGAGTGCTGGCAGCGCGGTGGAGAAGCCGTCGGTCAACTCGATGGGTTTGGAATCGATGGTGATGCTGCCGGGAGCGAGACCGTCGCACTTCGCGCTGATGGTGATGGGCCCGGCGACGAGGGTGGAGCGGACAGCGACGCGGTTGATGCCGCACTCCAGGTCGAGGTAGGGATTATTGGTCGATTTGATTTTCCCGCTATTGTAACCGCCGCGCCAGATGCCGGGACCCGTGAAAGAAAAATCGACGCGTTGCTGGAAAGTCGGGCAACGCTCGCCGTTCTTGTCCACAGCCTCGACGTCGATGAGCGCGATGTCCGAGCCGTCGGCGTGCAAACCGCCGGGGCCCACGATGCTCGTGAGCCGCAGGGCGACCGCCGGCCCGACCGTGTGTTTCGCATCGGTCGCGACCGGAGCCAAAAACCTTGTTGTGGTTTCAATATTGGGTTGCGGATAGAAGGTCTCGTAGGCGACGGCTTTGATTTCGCCGGGTTCCCACGCGACGTCCGGAAAGGTGAATAGATAGTGGTCGGAAACTTTGCCGTGGCCGAGCGACTTGCCGTTCACAAATAATTCCACGTCGTCGCCGTTCGATGTGACGTAAATGGTTTTTTTCGTGCCGGCCGGGTAAGTCCAGTGCCCGATGATGTGCACCTGCGGATCATCGCGAAAGAGTGTCATGCATGCGTAGTAGGCTTCCTTCGGCAGGCGGACGCCGTCCACTTCGCCGCCGGCCCGGGCGACCTCGGCCGCGTCGCGGCCGCCGCTGGTGGAGTCGGAAAAAATCCAATTGGCGCCGCCGCAATGGTTGGATGCGCCGATTTTGCGGACATACTGGCTGACTTCATTCACGGCATACTGCTCGGAGGTGAGCTGGTAGGCCTGGCCCTTGGCCTCGGGATAGCCGAAGTTGGGCGGCGAAAAATCGTCCCACACGCGGCGCGGCGATTCCTCGCGGTCGTATTCGCCCTCGACCACGGGAAGACGGCCGATTTCGCGGCCGCCCTCGGTGCCGATGCCGACATCCATGAACTCGGCCGTGATTTTATCGGCGCGGCGGTGGGCGTAGGCCCGGCCGCCATGCGGGTCGTATTGGTCCATGTAGCCGCGCAGTTCCTTCGCGTGGTCGTGGGAGACCTTCTGGTTGCCGCCCTCCCAAATCATGATCGAGGGATGGTTGCGGAAATAAATAATCATGTCGCGGAAGGCCGCGGCGCGGATTTTCCAGGCGGCGCCGACGGTGTCGGATTCGCCATCCACGCCGGGTTGCTCGGCCATGATGCCGAGGCGGTCGCCCGCGTTGAGCATCGCGGATGAACCGGCGCAGTGGCCCCAGCGAACCCAATTGCCGCCGGCTTCCTGCATCAGCTGCAGCGTGTAGAAATGCATCCAGTCGGGTTGGGCGGCGCCGAGGCCGGGCCATTCGTCCGTGGGTTTTTGTCCCCAGCCGTGAATCTTCACGTGGTGGCCATTGATGTAGAAACCGGTCTGCGCGTCCCACTGCACGGCGCGGATTCCGGAGGAGATTTCGTAAGTGTCCACGATCTCGCCGCCCACGCGCAGCGAGCAGACGACGCGGTAGAGATACGGATAAGCCGGTTCCCACAGGCGGGGATGGGCGATGGCGCCAGCGACATCGAATTCATCGTGTCCACCGGCGGCGATCGGTCCGCTGTGATCAAGCGACAGCACCGGTTTTCCATCGGCATCGAGAACTTCGACGTGCAACGTGACGGCTTCATTCGTGGTGCGCTCATTCTGGATGGGCACTTCGACGTGCAGTTCGGCCGACGCAGCGGTGATGTCGGTCGCGTAAACGTAAGGCCCGGCGGTCTGGAGAAAGCTGTAGAGCGGCAGCGAAATATGCAGGGGATCGGTGACGTAAAGGCGGACATTGCGGTAAATGCCGCCGTGCGCCGGATGCCAGTGAGGATTATTCCAGGGAATTTGGTCGGCCTGGATTTTATCCACGTCGTCGGGGATGGACGCGTTGACCTGGGCGGAGAGCTGGTCGAGGTTGGGATGGGTCGCATTGGTCGTCGCCGCTTGCGGCGCAAGATGGGGATCCATCGGATCTTTCATGAAGCGGTTGTCGCACATCACCGCGAGGACGTTGGTTTCTCCGTCGAAATGCAGATACGGCGTAAGATCGAAACCGAAGGGGATGAAGCCGGTCTTGCTCACGCCGAGCAGGTGGCCGTTGAGGTAAACCTCCGCGACCTGCCGCACGGCCTCGAACTCGATGAAGACTTTTTTCCCCTTGAACGAGTCGGGCAGGGCGAAGGTTTTCCGATACCAGGTGCGCCCGCTCCATTGGTCTTGTTCGCCGCGGTGGCCGGGCAGCGACCAGTTGTCGAAGGTGTCGGTGTCGTTGTAGGTGTGCGGAGTGGAGACGGTCGTCCAGCCTTGGTCGTCGAAGCTGGGCGTCGCCGCGTCGGCCGGGTCAGCCTTGAGGAATTTCCAATCCGGATTGAAATTCAGCGTGAGGCGGTCGCTGGCGAGGGCGGAAAGCGAAAGGATTGAGGATAACAGGACGGCCAAGGCCGGACGCAGGGGATGACGCATGATGGGAAAGGAAAGTTAATCATACCTCCTTTTCCCGGGCAAACCGCAAATGGGAGGTTTTTATTCACACCGTTGTAGGAGCCTGCTTGCAGGCGATTTTTGTGGGCGAAAAGTAGGCGGCAACGGGCCGGACAAATTATGTCGCCTGCAAGCAGGCTCCTACGCGGCGAACCTGCCAGTTTGAATCCCCGCCCTATCATTTCGCCACATGCGCACAACGGGCGACCATGCTGGCGATGATGGCGAGCAAGGCCAAAAGCAGCATGCCTTCCATTTGCCACGCGGGAACAAAGCGCGTGTTCAAAACCTCCTCGGGTTTCTTTTTGGCCGCGGGCAAAAAGGGTACGGCTGCGAGCATGAGGAAAAATGCCGCAAATACGCTGAAAAGCCATTTGCCATCCTCACCGGCCCGCCACATCAGCCACGCCATCCAACCGGCGGCGAGACCGAAGAACAGGAAGATGGCGGCGAGAAAGGCGCGGCCTTTCATGGCTTCTTTTTCTTCCGGCCGTTCAAACGCTCGATGTTGAGGTAGGTCTTGTTGAGCATCTGGCTCTCGTAAAGTTCGAGCAGGCGCACGCCTTCGCGCGGCTTGACCATGTCCTTGCGCGTCGCGAGGTCGATTTGCGCCTTCATCCGGCGGCAGAGTTCCTCCTGCTGGTATTGCACGCCCTCGATGACGTCGGCGATGCGGCTGCCGCTGAGCGCCTCCTCGATGTAGAAGCCGTTGGGCTCGTCGTCCTCGAGCAGGACGTGCACCTCGTTGACGCGGCCGAAGAGATTGTGCAGGTCACCCATGATGTCCTGGTAGGCGCCGGTGAGAAACACGCCGAGGTAGTAGGGTTTGCCGTTCAACGGGTGCAGCGTGATGTAATCCTTCACGTCCTGCAGGTCGATGAAGCTGCCGATCTTGCCGTCGGAGTCGCAGGTGATGTCCACCAGGATGGCATTGACGGTCGGGCGTTCGTTGAGGCGGTGGAGCGGGGCGATGGGGAAAAGCTGCTTGAGCGCCCAGTGGTCGAGGAGCGACTGGAAGACGGAGAAATTGCAGACGTATTGGTCGGCGAGCAGCCGCGAGAGCTCGTGCAATTCCTCGGGTTGGTAGCCGATCTTCCGGCTTTCCTTCGCCAGCTGCTCGCAAATCTGCCAGAAAATCTGCTCGGCGGCGGCGCGGTTTTCCAGGTTGAGGTAGCCGAGGTTGAACAGGGAGAACACCTCCTCTTTTTTCTGCAGCGCGTCGTGAAAACGCTCGAGGCGGCCCAGCTTGGCCTTGTTCTTGAGCAGCACCTCGAGGTCGGTCACGACCTTGTGCCGTTCCTTCGGCTCGTGCTGCTGGCCGAGCGATTCGCGCTTGTTGATCCGCTCGAAGACCTCGACCACGAGCATGGAGTGGGGGCTGACGACGGCGCGGCCCGACTCGCTGACGATGTCGGGGTCGGGCACGCTGGCCGAGCGGCAGATTTCGCGGATGTTGAAGACGACGTCGCGCGCGTATTCCTCGATCGAGTAATTCATCGACGACTCGAAGTTGGTGCGCGAGCCGTCGTAGTCGATGCCGAGGCCGCCGCCGACGTCGAGGTAACCCATGGGAAAGCCCATTTTTGCCAGCTGGCAGTAGAAGCGCGTGGCCTCGATCACGGCGTTCTTGATCGTGATGATGTTGGGCACCTGCGAGCCGATGTGGAAATGCACGAGGCGCAGCGTGGACTGGAGCTTGGCGGCCTTGAGCTTTTCGCAGGCGAAGAGGATTTCCGCGGTGTTGAGGCCGAACTTGGCGTTGTCGCCGCTGGAGAGGGCCCACTTGCCTTCGCCGCGGGTCTGGAGTTTCACGCGGAAACCGATCATCGGCTTCACCCCGGTCTCGGCGGAGAGGCGGATGATGTCGTCCAGCTCGGAAAGCTGCTCGACGACGAGGATGATTTTTTTGCCGAGTTTGCGGCCGAGGAGCACCAGGCGGATGTAATCGTGGTCCTTGTAGCCGTTGCAGATGATGAGGCGCTGGCTGCCCTCGTGCATGGCGAGTGCGATCATCAGCTCGGGTTTCGAGCCGGCCTCGAGGCCGTAGTTGAAGTCCTTGCCTGCGGCGATGATCTCATCGACGACCTCGCGGAGCTGGTTGACCTTGATCGGGAAGACCCCGCGGTATTCGCCCTTGTAGCCTTCCTGCTTGATGGCCTGGTTGAACAGTTCGTTGAGCTGCACGACGCGATGGCGCAGCAAGTCCTGGAACCGGATGACCATCGGCGCCTTCAGGCCCATGCCGAGCGCCTCGTTGATGACATCGAGCACGCGGATGCCGCGGCCATCGGCGCGCGGCTGCACGCAGACGCAACCCTCGGCGTCCACGGAGTAATGGCCTGCGCCCCAGCGTTTGAGGCCGTAAAGTTCCTCGGCTTTCTCGACGGACCAGGCAGTTGAGGCTTTATTTTTCAATGAGGGCGGGCGGCGGCGGAGGGTTGTGCTTGCATTCGGGGGGTGAGATTGGATTAAGTGGCTCTTTTCTTTTTTCAAATCAATCAACAAGCAATGACGAAAGCACTCACTTTGTTTCTCGCCCAGCAACCGGCCGCCCCCGCCGCCCAGCCGCAAGGTGGCGCCGGGATGACCATGCTGATGGTCTATGGCCTCTTTGCCGCCGGCATGTATTTCCTGCTTTTCGCGCCGCAGCGCAAAAAACAGAAGGAACTCGCCAACATGATCAGCGCGCTCGCCACCGGTGACGAAGTGGTCACCACGGGTGGCATCTATGGCGTTATTGCCGCGGTGAAATCCGACCGTTTCGTGGTCCGCATTGCCGACAACACCAAGATCGAGGTCGGCAAGGGCTTCATCCAGGCGGTGGTGAAAAAAGACAGCGAAGAAAAATCCAAGTGACCCCCCGCGCGACCTCGCGCGCCACCAGTGTAGAATAGATTCTTAATCAACCCCGACATGTTTAAACGCAATCTCTGGAAGATCGCCCTGAGTATCCTTATCGTGGCCTTTTCGGTCAGCGAACTGCTGCCGCTCAAGGACCGGCCGTTTGCCGGCTACGCCCGCACGCACGTCACGGCGAAAGCGTCCGAATTCAACAAGCTGCTCGACGAAGCCGGTGCCCGCTATAAAGCCGGCCAGTCGCTGAGCGAATTCGTTGCCCTCAAGCAAATCGCCTCGGAGCGAAAGATCGACCTCACGGAGTTTTTTCCCGACATCAACATCGAGAGCGCGCTGAAGAACATCGAGAAGCGCAACGACATCCTGTTGAACGAACTGCTCCAGCGTTCCAAGAGCAAGCTCCAGCTCGGCCTCGACCTTAAAGGTGGCGTCGCGGTCACGCTCGAGGTCGATTCCAAGGCGGCGGGCAACGATCCCGCCAGCATCCGCCAGGACAAACTGGCCAAGGCCATCGAGATCATCAGCGCCCGCATCAATGCCTTTGGCGTGGCCGAGCCCGTCATCCGCCCGGTCGGCAACAACCGCATCGAGATCGAACTGCCCGGCATCAACACGAAGGACAATCCCGAGATTCTCGACAACATCAAGAAACCGGCCCAGCTCAGTTTCCATATCGTCCATTCCACGCTCTCGCCGCGCGACGTCGCGCCGGGCGAAGTTCCGCCCGGCTATGAAGTGATGACGCTCGATACCGAAGGCCGCAACGGCGAGTCGGGTACCGAGGAATTGTTTGTGAAGCGCATCCCCGAGATGACCGGCAAGGATATTGCCACGTCCTACGCCCGGCCCGACATGTACGGCAAACCCGAGGTGGATATGCAGTTTACCACCGATGGACGAAAGCGTTTTGCCGAAGTCACCGGTGAAATCGCCGCGGAAGGCCAGCGCTCCGGCCATCTCGGCCGCCTCGCCATTGTGCTCGACGGCAAGCTTTACTCCGCCCCCACCGTCCGGGAGGAGATCGACAGCAATGCCGCCGTCATCACCGGCAACTTCACCGACCGTGAGGCCATGGACCTCGCCAATGTCCTCAACAACCCGCTCGACCTGCCGCTCGTCGTGAAAGAACAGTACGAGGTCGGCCCCACGCTGGCCAAGGATGCCATTTCCAGCGGCGTGCTCGCAGCAGAAATCGGGGCCGCCGCCGTGGCGATTTTCATGATCATTTATTACATGGTCGGTGGTGTCATTGCGGTGGGCACGCTTGTGATCAATATCGTTACCATCCTCGCCGTCATGGCCAGCCTTGGCGCGACGATGACGCTGCCCGGGCTCGCCGGCATCGTGCTCACCATCGGCATGGCGGTGGATGCGAACATCCTCATTTTCGAGCGCATGCGCGAGGAACTGAACCTCGGCAAATCGCTCAAGGCCGCGCTCTCCGCCGGCTACGACAAGGCGTTCGTGACGATCATCGACGCGCACGTCACGCAGCTCGCCATCTGCGCCGTCATGATTTTCTGGGGCAACGGCCCGATCAAGGGCTTCGGCATCACCCTCGCCATCGGCGTGTTCTCAACGATGTTCTCCGTGCTCATCACCGGGCACCTGGTCATGGAATGGCTCATCGAGAAGGACATCGTCAAAAAATTCCCGATGCTGCACTTCCTCTCGAAGCCCAACATGGACTTCGTGAAATGGGCCAAACCCGCCTTCATTACCTCGTGGTGCATCGTGGCGCTCGGCGTGGCGGTCGTGGTCTCCAAAGGCGACCGGATCTACGGCATCGATTTTGCGGGTGGCGACGTCATGAACATCACCTTCCGCGAGCACCTGGATCTCTCGAAGATCCGCGCCACGGCCGCGGCCGCCGGCATCGGCGAAATCAACCCCGCTTACGTCAGCGAACTCGGCAGCGGCAAGGAAACGCTCAAGATCGAGACGGTCTTCGGCAAGTCCGACGCGTTTTTCTCCGTCCTGCAGAGCGCCTACCCGCAGGCCGGCCTCGAGAAGATTGGCGAGAGCCAGATCGAGGGAGCCTCCATCGGCAAGGAGGTCAAGTGGAACGCCTTCATCTCGCTCGCGCTTTCCATGGTCGTCATCCTTATTTACGTCGCCTTCCGCTTTGAATTCGGCTTCGGGGTGGGCGCGGTGGTCGCCTCGGTCCACGATATTTTGATGACCATCGGCGTGTTCGTCCTTTGCGGCCGCCAGTTTTCCGCGCCCATGGTCGCGGCCATCCTGTGTATCGCGGGCTATTCGATCAACGACACCATCGTCGTGTTCGACCGCATCCGCGAGGAACTGAAGCTCAACCCGAACATGAAGCTGCGCGACGTCATCAACCTCGCCATCAACCGCGTGTTCTCGCGGTCCATCATGACGAGCTTGACGGCCTTTCTCGCCGCGCTCGCGCTCTTCCTCTTCGGCGGCGGCGTGCTCAACGACATTTCCTTCACCTTCCTCGTGGGCATCATCACGGGCACGTTCTCGTCGATCTTCATCGCCTCGCCGGTTTTCTACTGGTGGCACAAGGGCGACCGCATGCACGTCGAGGCGCATTCCGATATCGCGCCGAAATACGAGTGGCAGGGCGCCAGCCGGGCGTCGAAGTGAGCTGCTCACCGCGACGCCCGGATTACAAATTACAGATTACAGATAACAAATTGCCGGGTAGGGTCGGTTGACCCAACCGACCGGGTTGCTCATCCAAGAGCATTTTCAATCCGCAAGGACACTATCAGTAATTTGTAATCTGCTATCTGTAATTATCCCCCATGCATTGGAACTACACGCCGCTCCCCGCTGCGGAGGTCGAGGCGCTCGGCCGCAGTGCCGGCGTCAGCCCGGTGCTGGCCGAGCTGCTCCTGCGGCTCGATCTGCCTGAAGCCGGTGCGGTGGAAAAATTTCTCCGGCCCGCGCTCGCCGGGCTGGCCGACCCGTTCCTGCTAAAAAACCTCGATGCCGCGGTGGCGCGCCTGCGCACGGCCCTGGCGAACGGCGAGGATATCGTCGTGCTCGGCGACTACGACGTGGATGGCGTCACCAGCACCGCCCTGCTTGTGAGCATCCTGCGGCGCTTTGGCGCCAACCCGCACTTCATCGTGCCGCGCCGCATGGAGGACGGCTACGGGCTCTCGCGCAGCGCCATCGATCGCGCGCTGGAGCAGGGGAAGCCGCGCCTGTTCATCGCGCTCGATTGCGGCACCAACTCCCACGAGGAGATCGCCTACCTCTACGCGCAGGGCGTCGATGTCCTCGTCATCGACCACCATCGCTCGAAGGAGCTTCCGCCCGGGCAGGGCCTGCTCGTCAATCCGCACGTCAACGCCTGCACCGATGGCGCGGACGCCGCCTGGCGGCATCTCTGCACCGTGGGCCTCGTCTTCAAGCTCGCCCACGGCCTGCTCAAGCAGCTGCGCGCGGAAAAAGACCCGGTCGCGCTCGGCATCAAGCTCAGCGACTATCTCGATCTGGTCGCCCTCGGCACGGTGGCCGACCTCGTGCTGCTCACCGGAGAGAACCGGATTCTTGCCTGCCACGGGTTGAAAATCCTCCAGGCCGCGGCGCGGCCCGGACTGCGCGCGCTCATGCAGGTCGCCGGCGTGAAGACCAACCAGGAAATTTTGCCGGTGGACGTTTCCTACCGTCTCGGGCCGCGCATCAACGCCAGCGGACGCCTCGCCGACGCCGCGCTCTCGGTCGAGCTGATGCTCAGCGAGGATGAAAAATTCTGCACCGACACCGCGCAGGCGCTCGATGCCTTCAATCGTGAACGGCAGGACATCGAGCGCGCGATCACGGAAGAGGCGGAGCGGATCATCGAGAAAGACTTTGCCGACGCGCCCGGCGTCGTGCTCTTCGGCGAGAACTGGCATCCCGGCGTCGTCGGCATCGTTGCCGGCCGCGTTTCGCGCAAATACCACCGTCCCTGCATTGTGCTCGGCAATGAGGCCGGCCTGGCCAAGGGCTCCGGCCGCAGCGTGAACGGCATCAACCTCGTCGAGATTCTCGGCACCTGCGACGAACACCTTGCCAGTTGGGGCGGCCATCCGATGGCGGTTGGCGTTTCCCTGTCGCCGGGAAAAATCGACGCCTTCCGCGCGCAGTTTGCCGACGCCGTGCGCACTGGCGGCGGACCCCTGGTCGAACCCCAGCTTGCCATCGCTGCCTGGCTCACGCCTGCGGAGGTCAATGGAGCGCTCATGGACGAGCTGGCGGTGATGCATCCCTACGGCCAGGGCAACCCCGAGCCGGTTTTCGGCCTGCGCCATGTCGTGTTATCCGCGCCGCCCGAGATCTTCAAGGGGCTGCACTTTCGCTTCCAAATTGCCGCCAACCCTGCTGGACGTGGCGCCGCCGAGCCCGGCCACCGTCTCCACGGCGTGGCGTGGAAAATGGCCCACCGGCTGCCGCCCGCCGGCGTTCCGCTCGACCTCGCGGTCGAACTGTCGTGGAATTATTTCAACCACCGCAAGCTGCTGCAGCTCACCCTTGTCGACTGGCGCTTGGCCGCGGCGGCCGGCGACTGGCCTTGAACGTCGAACGCTGAATTCCGAAGTACCAATCACCAACCACCAAACCCGGATTTTGAACAGAAGATAACGAAGCGTCGCTGGATTTCAGCCATCAAAGGCAAAAGCAGAGCCGTTTGATATGAGCTAACCCCAGTCGCTTCATTGCCTTTGTTACCTTCTGTGAAAATGCATTGGGGATAATCCTGCTTCCCCGGTTTTTTGGCGTTTGGGTATTGGCGTTTGCGATTTGCGCGTCTCGCGCCCAAGGAACCGTCAATTGCCCATCGTCTTGCGAAGAAAAATTGGTGCACCCGGAGGGAGTCGAACCCCCAACCTCCAGATTCGTAGTCTGGCGCTCTATCCAGTTGAGCTACGGGTGCAAATGTGAAGGCGAGAACAAGCAAAGTTTGCGCGTCGGGCGCAAGCGCGAAGTTTGGCACACTTTCGGGCGGTTTGAGGAAGCATGGACGAAGCGACCCGAATTTGCATTATATCAAGTCACTCAATGAATGAACCGCCTCCTCGCGTGACGCCGTGCTCGTGCAAGGTAGTTGCCCCCATTATCGCATTGCTCGTGCTTTTCGTGGGGTTGTGCCTCGGATCCGGGTGGAACACCTCGCCGACGTTCGATGAGACGTTTTTAATCGGGGCCGGCTATTCCTTTCTCAAGGGGGACGTGCACGCGCAGCCCACGGCGAACCTCGTGCTGGCGGAGAAATGGGTCGCCCTGCCATTGCTCGCGATGAAGGTCGATGAGCCGACGGCAGAAGAGCGTCGCGATTCTGAGGCAAAACGGGAAAACGCCTACTGGGTTTCCCTGTTTAGAAACGAGACCCACATGTTTGCCATGCTGCGGGCCACCCGGGCCATGGCCACCTTGCTCGGGGTGGCGCTGGCCCTGGTGGTGTTTTTTTGGTCGCGGCGCCTGCATGGCGATGGCGCCGGTTTGATCTCCCTCGCCTTTTGCTGTTTGTGCCCGGTGGTCATCGCCAACAGCGGGCTGGCCACGACCGACATCGCCGTGACGCTCTTTTTTGCGCTGGCGGTCTGGTCTTTCTGGACGCTGCTCCACCGGATCTCGGGGTGGACTGTCCTGTGGTGCGGCCTGGCGGTGGGCGGACTGATGGCCACCAAGATTTCCGGGGTGCTGTTCGTGCCCATGGCCGGCCTGATGATGGGGATAAAACTTGCGCTGCGGCATCCGGTGGCCGTGGCCCTTCCCGGCGGCGTTGCCCGGGAAGAAGCCAATGCGTCCAAGCAGTTTTTTTTACTGGCCCCCGCATCCCTGGCGGCCGCTTTGGTGGGTTATCTTACCCTGTGGGCAATCTATGGATTTCATTATTCTTTTGGCGTGCAGACGCCTGATGGTTCGGCGCTCTGGTATATTTTCAACCGGCAGCCTGAAGGCTTGGTTTCCAATTATATCGCCTGGTGCCGGGCGCTCCGGCTTTTCCCGGAACATTTTCTCATCGATATCCGCCTGTTCACGCTGACCATCGATCATCGCCGGGCATTTCTCCTGGGTCACGCTTCCCGGACGGGCTGGTGGTATTTTTTCCCCGTGGCCTGGTTTTTCAAAACCCCGATTCCGTTCCTGGTCGCATTCCTGGCCAGTCTGGCCGTGGTGATGGTTGCTGGCTGGCAGCGATTGGCCAAAGGCGCAGGCGCGGCGGCCATCAATTTTTATGAATTCACGCCGTTGGCGGTATTGTTTGCCGTCTATCTGGGAGCGATGATGTCAGGCACCCTTAATATCGGCATCCGCCATTTGCTGCCGGTCTATCCGGCGCTGTTTATTTTTGTCGGCGTGCTGGTCCGGGCCAGGTGGTGGCATCGTCGGTCGGGAACGATCCTGATGGGTGCGCTGATGGCATGGTCGGCCGGCGAGGTCTGGGCCGTCTATCCGCAAACGCTGGCTTACTTTAATGAATTCGCCGGTGGCGCCAGGAATGGCTATCATGTCCTGGTTGATAGCTCCTATGAGTGGGGGCAGGATTTGCCGGCGGTTGAAAGATGGGTCGCCCGGCGCGCCGGGCGACCGGGGCCCAAGCTGCCGGTCTACTTTTCTTATTTTGGGACCGGGGTACTCAGCCTGTTTAAATTGGATGAGGTGGTTATGCTGCCTTCGTGGTTTGATCAGCCGAGAAGTTTCCAGCTCACCCTCAAGCCGGGGACGTATATGATCAGCGCGACCATGCTGCAGTCGGTCTATAATCACACGGCTTTTGGGTCATGGAACGCGTCTTATGAAGCCGAATATCAAAACCTGACATCAGTGATTGACCAAATAACGCAACGGCATGATTCGGCCGCATTCGCCCATTTGGCCAAGACGGGGGTCATGACCCGTTATGATAATCTCAGGCTGGCCCGGCTTTGTGCCTGGCTGCGGAAACGCGAGCCCGATGAGCGCATCACCTATGGCGTATTGGTGTACGAGTTGAACCAAGCCCAGCTGGACGAGGCGTTGCGGGGCCCCCCGGCTGAACTTCAATCGAATTAGGATTTTTTTTTACACCAAGGTCGCAAAGGGCGCAAAGCCGGTTTGAATTCATTGATCCCGATCTGTTTCAACAGAAGATAACGAAGCGTCGCTGGATTTCAGCCATCAAAGGCAAAAGCAGAGCTGTTTGATATGAGCTAATCCCAGTCGCTTTGTTGCCTTTGTTACCTTCTGTGGAAATATTTTTTAACCGCGAATGGACGCTAATGAACGCGAATATGCTTTTACCCCGGATTGCACGGATCGGCTTCGATATCAGTGATCATCAGTGTGCATCAGTGGTTAAAATGCTTTAAACTCCGAAATAAAAAGCCCGCCATTTGCAACGGCGGGCGCGACGCGGAGAAAACCTGTTTTAGCTTCACACCGCTTCGGGCAGCATGGCGTCGATCTCGACGGCGTGCGGGTGCTTGCGCTTCACCTTGAAGAGGCGGGCGCGGCGGCGGAGCATGCGGTCAAGCTTGTCGATGAGCATGTCCACGGCCTTGTGCATTTCATGGGAAGCGACGCTGGCATTCATGTCGGGCCCATGGATCTCGATGTGTCCCTTGGCGACAAATCGGGTGCTCACGGCCTGTTTCGCATCGCTCTCAAGTTCGATGCGCACCCTCACGATGCGCTCTTCGTGGCGGAATAATCGCTCCGCTTTCTCCTGGACGAAGGTTTTTAACGATGGCGTGAGCTCGAGGTGGATGCCGGAAACGATCAGATCGTGAGTGTGATTTTGTCTGTTCATGTTTCTTCCTTTGGGTTGAGCTAACTGGTGAAAAATGGTTCTCCCCTCGACATGGCCTCGCTAAGCGAAGCACTTTCTGAATTCGGCACCGTCGTCGTGACGGGCGGATCTTCCGGTATTGGAAAATCGTTCATTAGCACGATGGGAAGCCTGCGGCCTGAACTTGAATTTTTCAATCTTTCTCGGCGCGCACCGGACATAAATGATTCCAAGCTTAATTTGCGCCACTTCCCGTGCGATCTTGCACAACCGTTACAAGTTGAGACGGTGGCTGCCCAGTTAGAAGAAATTCTTAATCACGGCCAGCCTGCAGGGAAAATTCTACTCATCAACAACAGCGGCTTTGGTTCCTACGGGGCGTTCCCCGAACCGAACCTGGCGCACCAGCTGGGGATGATCGATGTGAACATGCGTGCGCTGGTGCAACTTACTGGACTGTTGCTGCCGGTGCTGCGTGCGCGGGGCGGGGTCATCATGAATATCGCCTCGACCGCGGCTTTCCAGCCCACGCCCTGGATGGCGACGTACGGGGCGACCAAGGCCTTCGTGCTGCACTGGAGCCTCGCGCTCGACGAGGATCTGCGCGGCAGCGGGGTGCGCGCACTGGCGGTGTGCCCGGGGCCGACCGCGACAAATTTTTTCAAGGCCGCCGGTCTCAGGCAATCATTGCTGCCCGCCGACTCGCGTGAAACCTGCGAACAGGTGGTGATGAACTCGCTGCATGCGCTGGCGGCGGGCAAGGGCCAGGTCGTCAGCGGCTGGCGCAACAAAATCCTGGCTTCAATTGGCGCCAGGGTGCCCAAGCCCCTGGCCACGCGCATTGCGGCCAAGGTTATTGCGCATTACCGGCCATCGCCCCATTCGACGGGCTCAGGGCAGGCGGAAAAGCCATGATGGTCGTGGGCGAGGGCACGCAGTGGGGCCGCCTGCCGCAGGGGCCGGTGCGGATGATCGAATCCACCGAACTCCGTGCCTGGGTGATTTTCGAGGACGCGCGCCTGCTGGTCATTAACAAGCCGGGCGACGTCGTTTGTCATCCGTCGAAGGCCGGGCCGTGGTCGAGCCTGGTGGGCGCGATCCGTGAGGAATTTGGTCTGGCGGCAGCGCACCTCATCTTTCGCCTCGACCGCGAGACGAGCGGGGTGGTCGTGTTTGCCAAGGACGCCGTCACGGCCGGACGCCTGCAGAAAGCAGTGCAGCGCCAGCGCGTGAAGAAAAGCTACCTGGCGATCTTGACCGGCGCGCTGCGAGAGTCCGTGACCGTCAATCAACCGCTGGGCGACGACGAGGCGGGCCCGGTTTTCGTGAAGTCGATGGTGCGGCCGGATGGCCAGGTGGCCGTGACGCATTTTGAGCCGCTGACCGTAACCGACGCTTTCACGCTTGCCCGGGTGGTGCTCGAAACCGGCCGCAAGCACCAGATCCGTGCGCATGCGCAATGGCTCTGGCACAGTGTCGTCGGCGACAAAATCTACGGGCCGGATGCCCGACTGTTCCTGGAATTTATCGCGACCG
>Ga0210392_10000367_pt1 | contig 29450 bp, 29 predicted proteins | sample IncBWC30OmetaG_FD_161057 | JGI IMG/M metagenome (GOLD analysis project Ga0210392, IMG submission 161057) | Forest soil microbial communities from Barre Woods Harvard Forest LTER site, Petersham, Massachusetts, United States - Inc-BW-C-30-O ... | reverse complement strand
CGAGAACTCATAGAACAAAGCAGCCTGCTCAACCTTCTGATGCCCCATCATGATTCAGTCCCCTCTCGACGACTGAATCAGCGAATTTCACCCAGCGCAACCGCAGACTTTTTCAACAAAATCGACCATAACCGGAAATAACTTTCTTCACTCGATCACCTCGTCTGCGCGACCGGACAGGGGGAGCGGAACTTTGATGCCAAGCGCCTTCGCCGATTTTGCGTTAATGAACAATTCGAGCTTGGTGTCTTGCTGCACGGGCTATCGAGGGCCGGCAACCAACCAACACGAGCGGCTAAATCCGCTTCAGTGGCAGGGGTGATACATGGCCTCCAGCTGCCTGCCTCGCAGAAAGATCATGCGTTGAGTCAGGCCGCCTTGACTAGCGATCCAGTGTCGGACCTGCGATGGGTACATGGAATAAAGTGTCCGGGTTGCTTCCGGGTTCGCAGTGGCACGTCCGTTGGCTCCCAAATCCCACGTTGCGTGAAAACCGAGGTTGGCGTTTGGAGTTACACAGATTTTGTCGTGAGGGATCGTGGCGAGGATAATTGTACAGGCCGAGGCGCAAAGGCCATCGATGATTATTGTTTGGCCTGAGGCTCGCAAATGTTGGTAGCGATCTAAATAACGGCCGATCTGTCCGCCGTGATCACCACTAATTCGGACTTCCGCATGGCTTACGCCGGCACCCGCAAGCAAGAGAACTGCGGCAACCAAACTCGTTACGAACTTCATGTCCCACCCTGGCCCGAGCAAACCGAGTTGATCGTTTCGCGCGCTGCGCGAAACAGCAAGAGCCTCGTTCGAGTTCGTGGCATTATCTAGGCACCCATCCGAGAAGCTCGTCTTCTCGGGACCAGCAAAGGCGGGGTCCGGCGATCTCGCAAATCATTCCTTCCATTCGTCAATCCGTTCGAACGCCGCTCGCGTCGCTCCAGCGCTTCAATCCGCTTACTGCCACAGAGAGCCGCCGCCTCATCCCGGCGGGTTTCCACCTCTCAAAGGATAGACACATGGGAATTGCAGACGCCCTTTCTGATGCCGTGGAAGCTCTTCAGGAATATCTGAGCAAGTCAGATGAAGACGCGACGAAGCCTCTGCGGTCAAAATTTGAAAAATTGCTCGCCGATATGGACGCGATGCGCGCCGAGCTTGACGCCATTTCCCCGAAGGGTCCTAGCGAAGGCAGCTCCTAGCCCTTAGCCAACAGCCGCCGGGTTGCCATAGAGGCCGCCTCAGAGTTGGCGGGCTCTTTTGGTTAGAACGCCCGCCGGCCCGGTTAATATTTAGTGGGTTATTTCTGGCGAGGCTGCTTACCCAATGCTTACCCGTTGGTTTTCTTGGAGCGTCTGTTTACAAAGAACTATTATATATCAATATGATAATTGGCAATTTCAGCGCTTTGTCTCATAATGCATAAATATCAGACTCCTACCGCAAGTGCTTGGCCAATTCCGGTCAATATGGTATCCCGCGAGCACTCTTTGACCGCTGCGTTTGACCGCCCGCCAACCCGCTATCCGGTTGCGGCGGTGGAGATTTTTCGCCCATGAGCTCTTCTTCCATTTCTACCAAGGCCGGCGCAAAGACCGCTTCCGCGCCCGACTCGTTCTTCACCGCCCGACTGGCGGAGGCCGACCCTGATATCGCCGCCGCCATTTCCGGCGAGCTCGGTCGTCAGCGCCACGAGATCGAGTTGATCGCCTCGGAAAACATCGTCAGCCGCGCGGTGCTGGAAGCCCAAGGTTCGGTGCTGACCAACAAATATGCCGAAGGCTATCCCGGCAATCGCTACTACGGCGGCTGCGAATGGGTCGACGTGGTGGAGAGCCTTGCAATCGAGCGCGCCAAGAAATTGTTCGGCGCGAACTTCGCCAACGTGCAGGCCAATTCCGGCAGCCAGATGAACCAGGCCGTGTTCCTGGCGCTGCTGCAGCCCGGTGATACCTTCATGGGCCTCGATCTCGCCGCCGGTGGTCATCTCACCCACGGTTCGCCGGTCAACATGTCCGGCAAATGGTTCAAGGCACAGCACTACACCGTGCGCCGCGAGGACCAGATCATCGACATGGAGGCGGTTGCACGACAAGCCGAACAGGTTCGGCCAAAACTGATCATCGCCGGCGGATCGGCCTATTCCCGCCCATGGGATTTCAAGCGTTTCCGCGAAATTGCCGACTCTATCGGCGCCTACCTGATGGTCGACATGGCGCATTTCGCAGGCCTGGTGGCCGGTGGCGTCCACGCTTCGCCCGTACCGCATGCGCATGTCACCACGACCACCACGCACAAATCGCTGCGCGGCCCGCGCGGCGGCCTGATCCTGTGCAACGACGAGGCGCTGGCCAAGAAGTTCAATTCGGCGATCTTCCCCGGCCTGCAGGGCGGCCCGTTGATGCATGTGATCGCGGCCAAAGCGGTGGCGTTTGCCGAAGCGCTGCGCCCGGACTTCAAGATCTATGCAAGGAACGTGGTCGAGAACGCGAGGGCGCTGGCCGAAAGCCTGCGGGCCGAGGGCCTCGACATCGTTTCGGGCGGCACCGATAACCACCTGATGCTGGTCGATCTCAGGCCCAAGGGATTGAAAGGCAACATTTCGGAAAAGGCGCTGGTGCGCGCAGCCATCACCTGCAACAAAAACGGCATCCCCTTCGATCCGGAAAAGCCGTTCGTCACCTCCGGCTTGCGTCTGGGCACGCCGGCTGCCACCACGCGCGGCTTCGGTGTCGCCGAATTCAAGCAGGTCGGCGGCATGATCGCCGAAGTGCTGAATGCGGTTGCCCAGTCCGAGGACGGCACGGCGCCCAAAGCGGAAGCCGCCATCAAGGAGCGGGCGCGCTCGCTCACCGATCGTTTCCCGATCTACCAATAAGGGTCGCTTCCGAATGCGTTGCCCCAGCTGCAACAGTCTCGATACGCAAGTGAAAGACTCACGGCCGACCGAGGATTCCGCCGTGATCCGGCGGCGGAGGGTGTGTATTGCCTGCAATTTCCGTTTCACGACTTTCGAGCGGGTGCAGCTGCGCGAATTGACGGTCATCAAGCGCAACGGCCGCAGGGTGCCGTTCGACCGCGACAAGCTGGTGCGCTCGCTGCAAATCTCCTTGCGCAAGCGGCCGGTCGATCCGGAGCGGGTCGAGAAGATGGTTTCCGCAATCGTGCGCGAACTGGAAAGCGGCGGCGAGGCCGAGATATCCTCGGAAGCGATCGGCGAGATTGTGATGGAGCATCTGCGCCAGGTCGACGACGTCGCCTATGTGCGCTTCGCCTCGGTCTACCGCAATTTCCGCGAAGCCAAGGATTTCGAAGCGGTGCTCGGCGAGCTTTCCGGCGACGAGGACGCGCGGATCACCTTGTTACGCAAATGATCTTCCGTATTTTGGAAGAGCAGCTCGCGCAAAAAACCAGGGAAACGAAGGCTGCCGATCAGCGCTTCATGCAGCTCGCCCTGACGCTCGGCCGGCGCGGGCAGGGCCGCACCTGGCCCAATCCCGCCGTCGGTGCTGTGGTCGTCAATGACGGCATCATTGTCGGGCGCGGCTGGACGCAACCGGGCGGCCGTCCCCACGCCGAGCCCGTGGCGCTTGCGCAAGCCGGCGAGGCCGCGCGCGGAGCGACGCTCTACGTTACCTTGGAGCCCTGTTCGCATGTCGGCAAATCGCCGCCCTGTACCGACGCCGTCATCGCCGCAGGCATCAAGCGCGTGGTCTCAGCCATCGAGGATCCAAATCCGGAAGTTGCCGGCCAGGGGCACGCGAGGCTGCGTGCCGCCGGGATTATGGTCGATGTCGGGCTTTGTGCGCTTGAGGCGGCGCGCGACCACGCCGGGCATTTCGCCCGCGTCCGCGATCACCGCCCGCATGTGATGCTCAAGCTCGCGGTCTCACGCGATGACAAGATTGCCGGCGCGGAACGCAAGCGAGTCACGATCACGGGCGAGGCCGCAAAAGCGCGCATGCACCTTTTGCGCGCTCAGAGCGATGCGATCCTGGTCGGGATCGGAACCGTGCTCGCCGACGACCCGCTGTTGACCTGCCGCCTTCCCGGTATGGAGGCACGCTCCCCGGTGCGGGTGGTGCTCGATCGCGCCTTGCGGATGCAGGGCAATAGCCGCCTGGTTCGTTCGGCCCGCGCCACGCCCTTGTGGGTGATGACTTCAGACCTTGCCGAGGCGCCCGCCGCCACGATGCTGGGCGCGGCCGGGGCCGAGGTGATCCGCCTCGAGACCACGGCCATGCCGCGGTCCGGGCTGGATCTGCAGGCCGTGCTGCACGCGCTCGCCGGAAAGGGCATTACGCGGCTTTTGGTCGAAGGAGGCGCGCGCATTGCCTCCGCCTTTGTCTCGGCAGGCCTTGTCGACGAATTCTGGCTGCTGCGGGGTCCGGACAATATCGGTGGTGACGGTGTCGCGGCGCTGGAAGGCCTGCCGCTCACCTCGCTGACGCAGTCGCCGGGCCTTCGCATTCGTGCTAGCGAGAACCTCGATCAGGATATTCTCACCGTGTACGAGCGCGTCTGATGTTCACCGGGATCGTCACCGACATCGGCGAGGTCAAAAGCCTGACGCCAACCGCGCAAGGCCAGCTGCACCGGCTTCGCGTCGGCTGCCATTACGACCGCTCCACCATCGCAGACGGCGCCTCGATCGCCTGCAACGGCGTCTGCCTCACCGTGGTCGCATCGGGCGTCGAGGGCGGCAAAACCTGGTTCGACGTCGATGCCGCTGCCGAAACGCTTCGCATGACGACCGCAAGACACTGGACCCTCGGCACGAAACTCAACTTGGAACGCGCCTTGAAAATCGGCGACGAACTCGGTGGCCACATTGTCGCGGGGCATGCGGACGGGATCGCCACGATCCTTGCGCGTGACGATCTGCCCGACATGGCCCGGTTCGACCTGCGCACCACGCGCGAGCTCGCGCGTTTCATCGCGCCAAAGGGTTCAGTGACGCTCGATGGCGTGTCGCTGACGGTGAATACGGTCGATGACCTCGCCTTTTCGGTGCTGATCATCCCACATACGTTAAATGTTACTACGTTGTCGTCCTGGCGCGCGGGCAGTGAGGTTAATATCGAGATTGATCTCATGGCCCGCTATGCGGCGCGATTGACGGAAATGAAGTGACGGCGTAGCCGTCATTCCGGGGCGATGCGTTAGCATCGAAGTATGATGTGCAGTTGCACATCAGAGAATCTCGAGATTCCGGGTCCGGTCCTTCGGACCATCCCGGAATGACGAAAACCGGTGGATTGAAGGATGGCAGAGCCGCGGCGCGCACCATCAAACGAGAGTATCGACATTTCCGGCGCGCGCGCGCTGATCGTCGAGGCGCGCTTCTATGACGACATTCAGGACGAGCTGCTCGAAGGCGCGGTTGCCGAACTGAAGGCGGCCGGCGTCACGCATGAGGTAATTACCGTGCCGGGCGCGCTGGAAATCCCGGCCGCGATCGCGATCGCGCTCGATGCGGGCGAGAGCAAAGGCAAACCGTTCGACCTGGTGGTCGCGCTGGGTTGTGTCATCAGGGGTGAAACCATCCATTTTGAAATCGTATCGATGGAATCCTCGCGCAGCCTGATGGATCTGGCGGTGGCGCGAAGGATACCGCTGGGTAACGGCATCATCACGGTCAATACCGAAGCGCAGGCATGGGCTCGCGCGCGCGCAAGCGAACTCGACAAGGGCGGCGACGCCGCGCGCGCAGCTATCGCGATGTTGCGGATCAAACGCACCCTGGCGCGGGCCTGATCATGGCGGAAGACAAGAAACCGGCAAGAAAGCCTAAAAAGGGGGCGGAAAGGAAAGCCAACCGGCGCGGTGCCGCGCGTCTTGCCGCCGTGCAGGCGCTCTACCAGATGGATATTGCCGGCGCGGGCATCAACGACATTTTCGCCGAGTTCGAAAGTCATTGGCTCGGCGGCGAGGTCGAAGGGGAGAAATATCTGCCGGCGGAAGCTGCCTTCTTCCGCGACATCGTCTCGGGCGTGGTGCGCGATCAGGCGAACCTCGATCCCTTGATCGACGACGCGCTGTCGCGAGGCTGGCCGCTTAAGCGGATCGATGCCATCCTGCGCGCGGTGTTGCGCGCCGGCGCCTATGAACTGGAACGTCGCAAGGACGTGCCGGGCCGCGTCGTGGTCTCGGAATATGTCGACGTCGCCCACGCCTTTGTCGAAACCGAGGAGACGGGCATGGTGAATGCGGTGCTCGATCAGATCGCGCGACGGTTCCGCGCCGATGAGTTCGCACGGGCCGGTGGCTGAATATGACCGCTCCCGGCGCAGGTCCATCCGGTGAGGACGCGTTGATCGCGCGGTATTTCAAGCCGCTCGCGACCGACCCGGGGGCATTCGGCCTGCTCGACGATGCAGCGATCCTCAAACCGTCACGCGACGATCTCGTGTTGAAGACCGATGCGATCGTGGAAGGCGTGCATTTTCTCTCCGATGATCCACCGGAGGCGGTCGCGCGCAAAGCGCTGCGAAGGAATTTGTCCGACCTCGCCGCCAAGGGCGCAGCGCCTGCGGGTTTTCTGCTGACACTGGCATTGCGCGAGGCCGACGAGGCCTGGCTCACGCCTTTCGCGCGCGGGCTCGGCGAGGACGCCAGGCAATATGGCTGTCCGCTGCTCGGCGGCGAGACGGTCTCGACGCCAGGTCCGATCATGGTTTCGATCTCGGCGTTCGGGCATGTGCCGCCTGGCAGCATCGTCCACCGCAGCGGTGCCAGACCCGGCGATCGCATCGCTGTGACGGGAACGATCGGCGATGCCGCGCTTGGCCTCGACATCATCAGGGGCGGCGCGGCGGCGTCGGTCCTGGCGGACAATGCCGGTGCCAGGGAAATGCTGGTTGGGCGCTATCGGGTTCCCCAACCGCGCAACTCCCTCGCAAAGGCGGTCCGCGATCATGCCAGCGCTGCGATCGACGTGTCCGATGGTCTTGCCGGCGATCTCGCCAAGCTCTGTGCCGCATCTGGCGTTTCAGCCGCCATCGATGTCGCGAGCATCCCCCTGTCGGCGGCTGCAGCCGCAGTGCTCGCGCGCCGCGCCGTCGGCATCGAGGCCCTTGTCTCGGGCGGCGACGACTATGAGATCTTGTGCGCCATACCGGAAAGCCGCTTCGATGCCTTCGCGGAAGCCGCCGGGCTTGCCGGAGTGGCGGTGAGTTCGATCGGGATCGTGATTTCCGGGGCATCGGAGCCGAAATTTCTGGACGCGCAGGGCCGGGACGTCCCGCTGGCCCATCTCGCCTACAGCCATTTCTAGGATTTTACCGAAAACGGCCGGCTCGCGCGCAAATACCTGCCGAAATCGGTCGTTTTAACGCTGCATGACGTTGCGCCGGGGATACGATTTTGGCATGGTCCGGCCCGATTTGAGGCCGCCTTGTTGGGCAGGGCAGGCCTTTCTTTTTATGCGCCCGCCGCCTCCCGCGGCGAATGGCGTCAGGTGGGCATCAAGATAGATCCGAGGCAAATTCAATGACAGCATTATGGTTGATTGTGCTCTGTGGAGCGCTTTCCATCGTCTACGCCATCTGGGCGACTTCGTCCGTTTTGAAATCGGATGCCGGCAGTCCGCGCATGCAGGAGATTGCGAGTGCCGTGCGCGAGGGCGCGCAGGCCTATCTCCGTCGCCAGTATCTGACGATCGCGATGGTGGGAATCGTCATCTTCGCGCTGCTCGTCTACTTCCTCGGCACGCTGGTCGCGGTCGGATACGCCATCGGCGCGGTACTGTCGGGCGCGGCCGGCTTCATCGGCATGAACGTCTCGGTGCGCGCCAACGTGCGCACCGCGCAGGCCGCGACCACCTCGCTTGCTGGCGGGCTTGAACTCGCCTTCAAGGCGGGCGCTATCACCGGCCTTCTGGTTGCCGGTCTCGCCTTGCTGGGCGTGACGCTTTATTTCGGCTTCCTCACCTTCTCGCGGCACCTTGCACCGGACAGCCGCACCGTGGTCGATGCGCTGGTGGCGCTGGGTTTCGGCGCTTCGCTGATTTCGATCTTCGCCCGTCTCGGTGGCGGCATCTTCACCAAGGGTGCTGACGTCGGCGGCGATCTCGTCGGCAAGGTCGAGGCCGGAATCCCCGAGGACGATCCGCGCAACCCTGCCACCATTGCCGACAACGTCGGTGACAATGTCGGCGACTGCGCCGGCATGGCCGCCGACCTGTTCGAAACCTACGCGGTGACCACGGTCGCCACCATGGTGCTGGCGGCGATCTTCTTTGCCAAGACGCCGGTTCTGCTGAACATGATGACGCTGCCGCTCGCGATCGGCGGCATCTGCATCATCACCTCGATCATCGGCACCTTTTTCGTCAAGCTCGGCGCCAACCAGTCGATCATGGGCGCACTTTACAAAGGGCTGATCGCGACCGGCGTATTCTCGCTCGCGGGCGTCGCTGGCGTCATCTACTGGCTGATCGGGTTCGGCAAGCTCCCCGGCGTCGAGTACACCGGCATGGCGCTGTTTGAATGTGGCATCGTCGGCCTTGTCGTCACCGGCCTGATCATCTGGATCACCGAATACTACACCGGCACCGACTTTCGCCCGGTCAAGTCGATCGCAGCGGCTTCCGTCACCGGTCACGGCACCAACGTGATCCAGGGGCTGGCGATCTCGATGGAAGCAACGGCCATGCCCGCGATCGTCATCATCGCCGGCATTCTCGTCACCTACAGCCTTTGTGGCCTGTTCGGGATTGCGATCGCGACCACGACGATGCTGGCGCTGGCCGGCATGATCGTCGCGCTCGACGCCTTCGGCCCGGTCACCGACAATGCCGGCGGCATCGCCGAAATGGCCGGCTTGCCGAAGGAGGTCCGCAAGGCAACGGATGCGCTTGACGCGGTCGGCAACACCACCAAAGCGGTGACCAAGGGTTATGCGATCGGCTCCGCCGGTCTTGGCGCGCTGGTTTTGTTTGCTGCCTATAACCAGGACCTCAAATTCTTCATCGGGGGAGGGGCCGGCAACGCCTACTTCAACGGGGTCAATCCGGATTTCTCGCTGAACAACCCCTACGTCGTCGTGGGTCTGTTGTTCGGCGGGTTGTTGCCTTATCTGTTCGGCGCGCTCGGCATGACCGCGGTCGGCCGCGCGGCTGGTGCGATCGTCGAGGAAGTGCGCCGTCAGTTCCGCGACAAGCCCGGCATCATGCAGGGCACCGACAAGCCGGATTACGGCAAGGCCGTCGACCTCCTGACCAAGGCGGCGATCAAGGAAATGATCGTTCCCTCATTGCTGCCCGTGCTGTCACCGATCGTCGTCTATTTTGTGATCTACTGGATTGCGGGCGGCGGCGCGGCTGGCAAGTCGGCGGCATTCTCTGCGGTCGGCGCGATGCTGTTAGGCGTGATCGTGACCGGCCTGTTCGTCGCGATCTCGATGACCTCGGGCGGCGGCGCCTGGGATAACGCGAAAAAGTACATCGAGGACGGTCATTACGGCGGCAAGGGGTCGGATGCCCACAAGGCGGCCGTGACGGGCGATACCGTCGGCGATCCCTACAAGGACACGGCTGGTCCGGCCGTGAACCCCATGATCAAGATCACCAACATCGTTGCGCTGCTGCTGCTGGCCGTCCTCGCGCACTGAACGGATTCAAATGCATGACAAAAACCCCGCGGGACGCAAGCCCGCGGGGTTTTATTAAACGAGGACGAGGACGACGAGGACAGAGGGGCGACGGGCGGATCAACCCCGCTGCGAGAAGCTTGAATTTACCTCATTGACCCTGGCCGATGTTGAGGGCCTTGAACAATGGTGCCACATAGTTGATTTCCTGGCCCGAGGTCGGTGTCGTGCGGCTGATGAAGTCGAAGATCGCGCCGTCCTTCAGTCCATAGTTGGCGATCCGTCGCACCTGGCGCTTCTTGTCGAAATAGATCGCGATGACACGCTGGTCGACGATCTTGTCGTTCATGAACGCGATCGGCCGTTCGGAGCGCTGGGAAATGTAATAGAAAACCTCGCCGTTGAGGGTTGCGACCGTGGAGGGTGTCCCCATCACGATGAGCACCTGATCCTGGCTCGCCCCGATCGGTATTTGCTCAAGCGCGCCCGGTGCCAGGACGTAGCCTTTCTGGAACTGCTCGCCGCAGCCGCTCAGCACGGCACACGCCAAGGTGATCGCCGCGACCATTCGCAGGCGGCGCCAGGTGGCCGCAGGGCCAAGCCGAGAACACGTATGACTGGGTTCGATCATGCCGGAAACGGTCCCATCCCCTTGCGTCACCCGACGCGTTGACGTACCGGGCGCGACGTACGATTGCAATAGAAGCGGGCCCGGAGGGCTCGCTTGCGGAACCCACAATGCTTTGGCCCTTCAATCACTTCAGGAAATCCCGGACGCCCCTGCACGGCACCATTGAGGCCATCTATGGCATGATCGTGACGCAAGCGCGAGAACCGTCGTTCTACCGGGATCTGGGTGTACCGGACACAGTTAATGGTCGTTTCGATGTCCTGGTGCTGCATTTATGGATGATTTTGCGGCGGTTGAGGACCACCGGCAGCGGTACGACCATCTCTCAGGCGCTCTTTGACCGGTTTTGCGAGGACATGGATGCCAATCTGCGAGAGATGGGCGTCGGCGATCTCGCGGTTCCCAGGAGAATGCGGAGCTTCGGAGAAGCCTTCTACGGGCGCTGCGCGGCCTACGACGTGGCTTTTGCATCGACCAAGGAACCGCTCGCGCAGGCCTTGTGCAGGAATATCCTCGACGGAGAGGGCATGGAAAACGCCCGACGGCTTGCCACTTATGTCGAAAGTGCGATTGAAGGTTTGACCAATCTCGACGAGGCAACGATCTTTGGCGCGGCCTGGAAGTTTCCCTGCCCGGTGCAGTCGGGCAATGAGAGCGACGGGCAGAAACGGCTGGAAGGATGAACACGAAAGATCCCTGGAGCGTCCCTGTCACGGTCGCGCAAATACCGGACACCGGCTTGCACAGCGAATTCGAGGCTGATCGAGCCGAGCGAGAGGCGATGGCCGAGGTCGCAGGTTTGCGCAATGTTTTGTCGGCGAGCGCCTCGCTCGATCTGATGCTCAAGCGTGGCGATCGCGTCCATGTGACGGGCCGGGTGCGGGCACGGATTGGCCAGACCTGCGTGGTCACGCTCGATCCGATAGAGAGCGAAATCGACGAAGACATTGATTTAATGTTCGCTCCGCCTGAGCAGATTTCTCAGCTCTCCGATCTGGTCGAGGAGGCTGCCGAGAGCGATACCGAAATTCCGGATCCGCCGGAGCCGATCATCAATGGCGTGATCGATCTTGGCCGGCTCGCCACCGACGCGTTGTTCCTTGCGGTGGATCCGTACCCGCGCAAGCCCGGCGCGGTTTTTGAACCGCATGTGGAGGCCGCCGATCCCGAGGATCACCCGTTTGCGGCGCTCAAGGCGCTGCGCGGTGATTCCAACCCACCGGGCTCCGGGAAACAGCCCAAGACGCCCGACCGCGGCAAGGACGGCTAGTTCGCGCAAAGGACCCTGCGCCGCGGACCCGATTTCGGGGGCTCGTTCGAAATCTCCATTAGTGTGTTGAATTATTTGGTTTTATTCACATATTCCGGTTCTGCCCCGGCGCCGATCGGCCCGTAAAAGGACATGGTGAAGAGGTTGTGTCGGGACGGGGAAACGCTATTGTCGCGGCCCGGCCGGGGTACAGCGTGGCGCTTGGCCGATTGCCGCAAACCGCGGCGATTTCCGCGGCCCAATATTTTAAGCCCGCAAGAGAGTAGGTTTCCGGGACGTTCATGCCTCAAAAGGTTCGAATCGCGCTTGACGCCATGGGTGGCGACGTCGGCGCATCCGTCGTCATTCCCGGCGCCGCGATTTTTTTGACACGACATCCTGACGCCGAATTCCTGCTGTTCGGCGATCGTGCAGTCATCGAGCCGCAACTGGCGCATCATGCCGGATTGAAGAAGGTAGCCCGCATTATTCATACCGATGTTGCCGTGAGCATGCACGACAAGCCGAGCCAGGCGTTGCGCCGTGGCCGCAAGATCGGCGCGCGCGCCTCCTCGATGTGGCTTGCGATCGAATCCGTGAAAAAAGGCGAGGCCGATGTCGCGGTTTCCGCCGGCAACACAGGCGCCCTGATGGCGATGGCGCGGTTCTGCCTGCGCACGCTGCCCGGCGTCGACAGTCCGGCGATCGCCGCCGTTTGGCCCACGATGCGCGGCGACTCGGTCGTGCTTGACCTCGGTGCGACCATCGGAGGGGATGCGCGGCATCTGGTGACGCTGGCGGTGCTCGGCAGCGCCATGGCGAGCGTGCTGTTCAATCTCGAGAGGCCGACCGTCGGCCTGCTCAATATCGGGGTCGAGGAAATCAAAGGACGCGAGGAAATTCGGGAAGCCGCCGAACTGTTGCGCGCGATGAATCTGCCCCAGCTCGAATATGTCGGTTTCGTCGAAGGCGATGGGATCGGCCAGGGCGCCGCCGACGTCATCGTCGCCGAAGGCTTCAGCGGCAATATCGCCTTGAAAGCGGCCGAGGGCACCGCGCGCCAGATTAACGAATTCCTGCGCGGCGCGCTCTCGCGCAGCCTTATCTCCAAAATCGGTTATTTGCTCGCCAAAAATGCTTTCAAGGCGCTGCGCGACAAGCTCGATCCCAACAAATCCAACGGCGGCGTGATGCTCGGTCTCAAAGGCGTGGTCGTCAAAAGCCACGGCGGAACCGACGCCGAAGGCTTTGCCTACGCCGTCGATGTTGGCTATGAGATGGTCCGCTACGACCTCATCAACAAGATCATTCAGATGCTCAACCGCGACGGCAGCGCGCTTGCCCAAGCGCCGACCGCTCAGGAGGCTGTCTCGTGACTGCACTACGCTCGGTCGTGCTCGGCTGCGGCGCTTATTTGCCGGAGCGGATCCTGACCAATGCTGAACTGGCACAGCGCATAGACACTTACGACGAGTGGATCGTGCAGCGCACCGGCATTCGCCAGCGCCATATTGCTGCCGAGGGCGAATTCACCTCGCACCTTGCGATTCATGCCGCGCGATCGGCGCTCGCGGATGCGAAAGTGGATGCACAGTCGATTGATCTCATTGTGCTGGCGACCTCGACGCCCGACAGCACCTTCCCGGCGACGGCGGTAACGGTCCAGGACGGACTTGGGATTCACCACGGCGCAGCGTTCGATCTGCAAGCGGTCTGCTCGGGATTTGTCTTCGCGCTCGCCACCGCTGATAATTTCCTGCGTACCGGCTCGTTCAAGCGCGCGCTGGTGATCGGCGCGGAGACGTTCTCACGCATTCTTGACTGGAGCGACCGCGGCACCTGCGTGCTGTTCGGTGACGGCGCGGGCGCCGTCGTGCTCGAGGCCCAGCCGCAGCCGGGGCTGTCCTCAGATCGTGGCGTTTTGACCACCCATTTGCGCTCCGACGGGCGGCACAAATCGAAGCTCTATGTCGACGGCGGCCCATCCTCGACGCGCACGGTGGGTTACCTGCGCATGGAGGGCCGTGAAGTGTTCAAGCACGCGGTGGGCATGATCACCGACGTGATCGTCGATGCCTTCGAGGCCACGGGCACGAGCGCAGACGACCTCGACTGGTTCATACCCCACCAGGCCAACAAGCGAATCATCGATGCTTCGGCCCATAAGCTGCATATTGCGCCGCAGAAAGTCGTGCTCACAGTGGATCAGCACGGCAACACCTCCGCCGCCTCGATTCCGCTGGCGCTGTGCGTTGCGGTCGCGGACGGACGCGTGAAGAAGGGGGATCTGGTCCTGTTCGAAGCCATGGGAGGCGGTTTCACATGGGGTTCGGCGCTGGTGCGCTGGTGAGCGGGTGCTTAAAATTGGATATAGTTTACCTGCCTTCTTTCATGCTAATGCATTGATGTGCGCTGTTGACCGTCGGTGGTTAAGCTCTTAATTTCAGATACGAATTGATCTTGTTCGCCGTGAGGGGCAGGCGATGAGTGGAACCGGAAAAACCGTCACACGTGTCGATCTGTGCGAAGCCGTCTACCAGAAGGTGGGCTTATCGCGCACGGAATCATCTGCGTTTGTCGAGCTTGTATTGAAGGAGATTACCGATTGCCTTGAGAAGGGCGAGACGGTGAAGCTCTCTTCATTCGGCTCGTTCATGGTTCGCAAGAAGGGACAGCGGATCGGCCGCAATCCGAAGACCGGCACCGAGGTGCCGATCTCGCCGCGTCGCGTGATGGTGTTCAAACCATCGGCCATCCTGAAACAGCGAATCAATGGCCACAAAACCGGCAACGGCGAAGGTTAGGGCGGACAGTTCGGTCCTTTCACCGGAGCGAGCGAAAGAGGAGGGGAGCGTTTGGACAAGGCGCCGGATGCGTTCCGAACCATCAGCGAGGTCGCCGAAGACCTCGATATTCCCCAGCACGTGCTGCGTTTCTGGGAGACGCGGTTTTCTCAGATCAAACCGATGAAGCGGAGCGGCGGACGCCGCTATTATCGCCCCGATGATATCGATCTTTTGCGGGGCATCCGCCGTCTGCTCTACGGCGAGGGTTACACCATTCGCGGCGTGCAGCGCATTCTTAAAGAACACGGCATCGCCTCGGTGCAGCGGCTGGCGGATGCGTCCGCAGTAGCCTCGTTCGGCGCAATCGAAGAGGTCATCGGGCAAAGCATCCTCGAGGATGACGACGCGGCGACTCCAGCCGATCTCGATGACGATGATTATGAAAGCGCCGAGGAGAGCGGGGTTCCCCGCCTGGCCCGCCGTGCCCGAAACCTCGAGGCTGATGGCGAGGATTTTGACGAAGACGCGATCCCGGGCGTGGTCGAACTGTCACCCGCATTTGACGCGGTACGCCTCAAGGCCGTGCTGGAGGATCTGATCGCCTGCCGGCAAATGCTCGATGCGGTGCTCAAGGACGGTTGAGGGGTCCGAACCGGATCGTCGACCCGCTGGGGGCTGCCGCGTGTGGCCCATCGCCTGTCTTGCGCGCCGGCCTGATCGAAGCTAAGGGAACGGCAACGGAGCGTGGCGCAGCCCGGTTAGCGCACTAGTCTGGGAGACTAGGGGTCGCGAGTTCAAATCTCGCCGCTCCGACCAGTTAGATCAAACTTAGATGGTTTTGAGTGTCAAATCTTCCCTAGCATTGCCGTCGGGAAGACCATGGGAAGCGACGAATGTCGCGGCGTGAACTTTGGCGAGGGAGTTTTGACCCTCTCGCCCACTATTTTTTCTGCATAGTGATTTTTGAGGTTTGTATGTCTGCCCACCGATATCGCCAGTTAGCCAAGGAGTGCCTTGACCGGGCTACTCATGCTCGAACGCCGGAAGATCGCGATGCTTGGCTATTGATTGCCGAAGATTGGCTTAGGCTCGCCGTGGAATTTGACGCGGCGGCAGATCAGACGAGCGTGAGCGCAGGACTAGTTCCCTAGCGATAGATCAAGATCGGGCTAGCTGCTGACCTTTGCGCACGTCCCACGTTGCTGGCGCATGCCAAGGGGCTTGCACCAAAGTCCATTCGCCGCAGATACGCCATGGCAGAGGCGACAATCGTGCTACCGCATCCAAGCCGCGAAAACCCACGGGGAAATCTGCGGGTCTGAGCGATCCACCAGCGGCGCGCGTCGGTGGGAGTCTCGTAGATCGGGAACGTCTCGTCGTCAGCGATCAGCGCAGCCATGGCTGGCGCGACTAGCCCTGGACGTGCGCACCTTGATCTCCCGTCATTTCGGGAACGTGCCGCCGTGGCATCTTGGCAATCGTCCTCCCATCCTCCTTCGCTGCCAGCGGCAGCATCCTCGGGCATGCCATCGTTTGGCATCGGCCGCGAAACGATATCGGGGAACCTGAGGATTTGGCTGATGGTAAGCCCGTGTTCGGCGGCTCGGCACACCGCCCACCGCCGCAGCGTGCCGAGCCTGGCCAGTGCGCTGGAGTGAACTGGTTGGGATCGATGATGGCAACAACGGGCGATTCTTAGAACATGCGTGGCTGCAACACTGTCGAATTTATCTCTCGCTTGGTGTGCCGGTTCATACTTTCATGGCGTAGGTCCTGCTAGATCTGGTGACGCTGGGGACCGCAGGGTCCGGTAGCAGGGCGCCGCCGGCACAAGACATTTCGAGCCCGACGGCGTATTTTTTTGACTCAACGAGAACAAAAGCTCGCCCTGTTGCCGCCACACACTATCGGAATCGTTCCAATCCCGAGATAAAGCTGGGGTACGCCAGTTAGAGGGGTGGCAATGGCGAGCAGCAGATCAAAGTTGCGTATCGCACTGCGGACACTCGTTAAGACGCGCGAGCGGATTCGACGTCGCATTCGTCGGCGCAATTTGCCGGCGCAGCGATAGTCAGCGGTTCCAGGGAAAAGCAGAGCACGGGACCAGCCGGCGTCCGTTGCGAGCCTTGAGGCTCCGCGCTCATCATCGTGTGTTGCAGATCTGCACCGCTTGTCCGCAGGTCGCGCGTTTCACTCCACGGCTTGTGGCAGTCCAAGGCGTTCGGCCGGACTTCGATTGGAAGTTAACGGCGCTTGCCGGCGGGACGCTTAGATACGCGGCGAGTGCTCTTCTTGCGGTTCCGGGGCTGCACCAGACCAGCAACGCTAACTTTGGCTCGATCAAACCTACGAAGGGCTTCCGCCTGCTGGAGACGGAAGCGGGTCATGCGGAGGTCACGTCGCGCGGCCTCCACCTCGTGCAACACAAGGTCGATTGCCTCAGCAGCGATGTCCTTTTCAGCTGGTTCTGGATGGATTTCGCTCACAGCGCGGCAGGCCTGCGTTGACCAACCATTGAATTACTTGCTCCATATAGTGCTCGTCCGTCCAAGATCGGCGGTTGGAATCGATGATGGCAACAACGGACGATTCTGAGAACGGGCGCGGCTGCAACACTGCCGAATTATCTCTCGCTTGGCGTGAAGCCCGCGCCTTAAATCGGCGAGGCCGCCGCCGTATTCAGCCGCGAAAGGCCCGCCATCGATGATGGTGATTTCGTTATCTAACCGCGCGATCAACACGCTCGCGTCACAAGGGGCCTGGGAGAGATTTAAGTTCCGCAGTCAATCTTCCCCGATGCGCCTCAAGTCGTCGAGCGCCCCTCAATTGCGAAGGCTGACGTAGGCATCCGGGAAGAAACGGTGCGAGCGCTATTGCGGGCAATAAGTCGCGGAAAGACGATACTGGTAGCGCTGGAGAACGAGCATGGGCGCGGGACCGAAGCCCCACGCCTGATTTTGAGCCAACGTCAAAAGCGTCATTTCTTGTTCGCGGCGGCCTCGTTCTTGAGCTGGTCTATCACCGGCCCAAGTTCTTTCAGCGCGGCGGCGTCCTCGGCGCTGAGCTGCTCCGGCGGGCAACGCAGATCGGTGTGCTGGATGGCGTGGAACATTTGGCGTGAGAGCGGCAACGGAGCACAGCCATGATCTTGCTCGCAGACGAGGTCAAATTCCGTCCGCACCGCCTTGTGGCATTCGAAGCAATTGAGTCCCAGGAAGTTGTTAACTTCCTCCGCTCCGCGGCTGACAATTTTCGTGCCGTTCTTGTCGGTTTCGAGGGCGAAGAACTCCCAATCGTTCGTCCCCGGGCTGAATCCCTTCTGTTGTTTGATCATGGCCTCGTTAGGGATTAGCTGCAGCAAGGTTCCCTCGGGAAATTGGCCCTTTCCCGCTCGGGCCACATCGACGGTGCCTGCCAGATTGCCGGCCAGATTGTCGACAAAGAAGTGCTTTACCGGCGTCATCTTGGTGATGCATTGGAACGTGGAAGCGTCGACCTTGTATTGCGGTTCGCCGGCCTGCACACTGCCCGCGCACAGCAAAAACACGGCAAAGCATGAAAGCTTGCCTGTCTCGGCTAAAATTTTCATACGGCTCTGCTTCATCGATTTCCTCCCAGCAGTTTGACTTAGTTTCGCCCACGCTTTTATAGCGCGCAATCTGCAGAATTTAAATTAGGGCTGTAGGTGTGATCAGCTACCACGCCCCTTGGCATCCATCACCACCATTCTGCCCTTGCCACGCGGGGACTGAAGTACCGCCGGCGTTGTCCTGCTGAAAGTTTGCACCGGCCGTCCACAAGCCAGTGGCGACGGATTGGCGACGGAGCGGCATGCCTCGGCGTATCCTGCTCTTTTGCAAATTAGGCGGAGCTGGGCCGTACCATGGGCATTGAATTTTTATCTGACGAAAGCATTTTGCGTTTCTATGAAGATATCCGGCAACAGGTCGCTGCGGATCTGGCCACGGGAAATCGCTATCGCTTTGCAGGCGAAGCCGCCAGGCAACAGGCAGAGCGTTTGCGGATAGAGATCGACCGGCGGCGCCTGCGCTGTAATCTGATTGAGTGGCGCGATTTCTGAGAATTGCGCGCTGTGTATGGCACGCATCAGCTTCAATCGTGGCTTAAGCCTTGCCTGTAACTGAGGTTAGGCCCAGCGCAGAAATTGAGCATTCCCACTGGCCGCCGACTTTCGAACATTGGCGTCTATCCAAATTTCGGCATCAATCCCCAGCGGCTTCGCTCTGGGGTTGATCGGCGCAATCATGGGGCATGTCAGCCCGCGCACAAAAGACCACCTTCGCTGAAGATGCGCAGCTCCGGTGTACGCGGGATCCTGGTCTATTGCGCGGATAATCGCTGTAGCCATCACAACGCGATCAGCGCTGACCAATGACCCGATGATGTTCGATTGTCTCATCTCGAGCCCAGTTTATTTGCTCAGCCTGCGGCAAGCGAGGCGCTGATGTTCGCTTGGGACGGGAAATCTGCCACGATGGTCGGCTGTTGGTGGACCAAATTGTCGCGTTGACTTAACGGTGGGGAGATGGGCGAAATTAGACGCTTATGAGCCGTTCACTCATGGGGGATTCAATGCATCGGATTCCGGCATTCATCGTCGCAATGCTTGCGCTGGGAATCGCCAGCGTCACGCCGGCATCGGCTCAAGGCACTTCCCAAAAGAGCGGCTTTTCAATGGATAAGTGCATGGCGACATGCCAGAAATCAACTATCGCGCAAAGCTGCGAACAGTATTGCCAGAGAATGTCGAGAACGAACCGCTAGCGAGGGTCCCACTAACGCCGCCGAACCACTTCCCTTTGCGCTCGTGATAGACGCACCGGGAACACTGCTACCGAACAAGCTAAGTCTACAGTACTCATTCTTGTACCACTGAGGCCCCGGTGCAGCGCAGGCCGGGGCTGTTTTGCAGCTCTCGCCTTCAAGCGATCACACAGGCGGAGACATGCGCAAGCATCAAGCGATTAGCCGGGTGATCCAGGTGTTGGCGTGGACTGGAACCTTTATCGAGTCACCGCTTGGTGTTGCGACTGCCCAGGTTTCGGTTCCTGAACGGTATCGCAGGCCGCTCTTGGCGAAGACCTCGGTCTGGACTGTCTTGCGTTAGGCGGTCTGCCGGACAGGAGAATGATGATTGATCATGCCGGCTGGTTTCGGAGGATTTAGTAATGCATACCTCGCCATCCATCGCGCCCCATCATGGGCCAGAACAGGATACTTACCTCGTGCTGGAGGATTTTGGCCGTCTCGGCAGATCGTGGCGCGAGACTGACGAAGACGCCACTGATCGTGAGACGCTGATCCGTGATCTGGTAGAGGGCGAGTTCAGCAACCCGGTCCGCATCGTCGCCTTCAATACCGCTGAAGGCTGGTGCCGGGATGTAACCGTCGATATTGCCGACGAATTGCGCCGCCGCGTCGTTGAGTACGGCGAGATATCGGAGTCGGCTATCCAATTTATGGATGCCAACCGGCATTGAGTCGTTCAGGCATTAAGCCGACTACTTCAACCTGTTACAATTTGCCTCGTTGGCTGATTCGCGGATCGCGGGCTTGAGGGAGCAGCGGCATGTCATGGCATGAGTTGCGGGCCGGGGTAGGTTTGGTTTTGGCGGTTGCGTTAATCATTGGCTGGTCGTTGGGTATCGGCCTCCCGCTTGCCGCGGCGATCATCTGGCTTCTCGATTAACGCCCATCGTCTCTGGCGGCTTCCACCAAATTTTGAATTGCGCCAGGCGCACTGGGGGCCTTTAGAGAATTCAGACTAGTTCATTTGCCCTCAGCAAGCGCATGTCGCCTGACGTATATTGGGGCCTCCTCCTCGGAACAAAGATGCCTCGTCCCTGGGGGGAGACTGACGGCTCCGGTGCTCTCCCTGGGCGGCCGGGGCCGTTTTTTGCTGTACTTAATTTCCTGAAGGGCGCCAATCCGCCCATGCTCCGATCGGTGGTTGACACATCGTTGGCTGACACACCGCGCGAGGAGTGAAATGGTCCGTCATTTTCGGGAGCTGAGGATCGGCGCTATGCGGCATTATCGGCCTATTTCTCGATGAGAACGGGCGTATTTCGAATGCCATCGATATGGAATGAACGCGTCAATGCCCAAGGCGTCACCGCAAGTAACTCAGCATCCATTAATCGGCACGCCGGCGATCTCGCTCAGGTTTGCAGAGCCCCCGTCGGATGAGGGGACCGGAGGCGGGCACATGGGTGAGGAAGCGCCGGGCGCTGTCGCGGTGGTGCTCGCCGCCTGCGTGGAGGTGTCCGGTATCTCACCGGGCAATATCAGCGGTGACTGAGGGTTCGTCGACGCAGGCGCGCTTATTGCTCCCGTGCCTCCGACCGCCGATCCATTCGTCGTTGTCGATCCCGATGTAGTGCCGGATGCCGATCTTGACGAAGGCGATGACACCGGCGGCAATGCCAATGTCGGTACGCTGAGTGGATCGGCGGTCACTCCACCCACGGGCGCACCGGTTTGAGCGTGGGCTGTCGTGGTGCCGAGGAGCATGATGGCAAAGATGAAGCAACGTCGCATCGTGTTCTCCTGCGTTGAATTCAACCGCAAAGCTGCGCCGTCGCCCTTGCCACAAGACAACGCCCGATCTTCAAAAAATGAAAATGAACATTAGGTAAGATGCAGCAGGAACCGCGAGGAGGCCGATAGGCACGCAAGCCTAACGTTCACTTGCAAGCCTCACGTTCACTTGAATGCAGGAACGCCTTTCATAGAGCCGGGTTTTGCAAAGGGAACGCCCCAGGAAGGTCTCGCCAGGTTAACGGAGTAATCCGATGAACATCAAAACACTCAGCGCGATGGCTATCGTTACCGCAGCCCTCACGGGCCCGGCATCCGCGCAATATGATCGCGGGTACGGGCCGAGCTATTACGGGCCAGCCTACGGCTATGGCCCAGCCTACGCCCCAAGGGTCTATCGCGGAGCCCGCGTCTACCATCAGGTGCTGCCTTTCTATTACGGCGACGGCTGGGTCCCCGAGAGCATTTGGGATCCTTCGAGGGTCGGCAGCATAGACCCGACGATCCGCCCCTCCGGAAACTAGTATTGCGATGGCATCTTGAGATTGGCTCTACTCACCAGATCAAAGCCGCGAGCGCGGCGACAAGTGCCGGCGGGCTCACCAACGCACCGATCTGCAGGAAGCGCCAGGCGGTTACCTCGATTTTCTGGCGTCGCAACGCCACGAGCCACAGGATGGTCGCGAGGGAACCGGTAACCGACAAATTCGGTCCGAGATCGACGCCGATCAGCATGGCGCCTACGACCTGTGGAGGAAGATGATTCTGGGCCGCAACCGAGCCGGCAACAAGACCGACGGGCAGGTTGTTGGCGATGTTGTCGGCAATCGACGTGATGAGGCCTGCGCCCCACGCGGTCCGTGCCGGCGATTGCGCGACGGCGTCGCGCAGCAGGACACTGAGATGGCCGATCACGCCGGTTCGCACCAGCGCTTCCACCATCACGAACAGCCCCGCCACCAGGGGAATCACGCTCCACGAAACTCCTTTCAGGACGGGCCAAGGCGACTGGCGGCTGAGCGCAAGCACCGTCGCCGTCGTGATCAGGCCGCAGATGAAGGTGGGCAAGCCGAGCCGAATGTCGAGTGCGGAAGCCGTTACCAGCACCGCGCCGATGGCCGCAATTCCGATCGCGGCAAGCTTGCCGCCGTGGCTCAAATGCGGGGTGGGGACGCTGGCTTCAATCCTCTCCTCCTTGAGCGCGCGATGCTGAGTCAGCCGGAGCACGATAAAGGTCGCGAGAATGGCGGCGAGTGATGGCAAGGCGAACTGGCGCAACCATTCCCCCAGATGCGGCATGCGGTCGCCGAACACCACGAGGTTCGCAGGATTGGAGATGGGCAGCACGAAGCTCGCCGCGTTCGCAATAAACGCGCAAACGAAAAGATAGGGCAGGGGCTTTGCGCCGGCGGCCCGCGTTGCCGCATAGACCGCAGGTGTCAGCACAATGGCGGTGGCGTCATTCGACAGGAACACTGTGACGAGGATACCCACCGCGTAGACCAGCAGAAACAGCCGCTGTGGAGAGCCGCGCGCATGCTCGACCGCAAAGGCCGCGAGATAATCGAACAGACCCTCGCGTTGCGCGAGTTCTGCAATCAACATCATGCCGATCAGGAACAGATAGACGTCGATTCCCTTGGCGACACCCCTTACCGCATCGTCAAGGGGCAACAATCCGAACAACAACAACGCGACCGCGCCCGCGAGCGCCCAGACCGCTTCCGGAAGACGAAAAGGTCTGATGATGACGCCGGCGGTGGCCAGGACCACGACGCTAAAGGACGGGATTGCTTCGTGCGGCGACATCGTCGCTTTGGCTCCATAGCGGGTTGAAAATCATAAGGCAGCGATAGCCGAGAGCGTCAGCGCCGTCTGCCCCCGACCGGGCTATATGCCCATCGGCGCGCGTTTTCGGTAGGGCAAACCAGCAGACGGGAAAACCGACCGCGGCCACCGCACCGAGCGCCAGGAAAACAAAGACTTAATGCATACGAACTTCATGCTTGCGGCGGTTGGCTCGCGCATCGTCTCCGTTCGCTTCGCTCGGTTAGATCCAGTAGAGCGCGGTTGGCGCTGGGCCTGCTCCTGTTCACCGGCGCCAGGATATGGTGACGTTCGGCAAGCAGCACGTAAAGGGCGACTGGTTGCAATACGTCCAGCGAAGTCGTTTTCTAGTTGCTGTTTAAGGCATGCAATTCAGTCGATCACCAGCCTCAGCCCCCGATTTGATTCTTGCACCTAGCGTCGCCTTTAGCCGCGGAACGTTCACGCGCGTCAAGACGACCGGCTGATCCGATCCCACCTTGAAGCTTGATGGGCGAAATCCGTGAGAGCTCGGATTCCGCTAGTGTGCGGCGCTCAGCCCTTTGTTCTCAAAGCCGCGCGATGCGCGCGGGGATGCATATAGGCCTTGGGAGCAACATAAACAGGGCAATGATCATTCCATTGATATTGCTGCCAATTCCATCTCCAGCAGCCGGACTGGATCTGGGGCCAGTGGTCCCAGTAGGGGAAATAACCCCAATCGAGCGTGTAGGGCTCGTCGCCGAAGGGATAGCTGCTTGCGCTTGTGGCCCCATTGCTTGACAGAATTAGCGCCGAAAACGCTGCGGCCAAGATGGGGCCGGAGCTCACCAGCCCCAAGTCCGCGGCAGCGGCCTGTCGCAGATTGATTCACGGCAAATCCAATGAAAATGGCCGCCGCTAAAAACCGGCCAAGCGCGTTGCGCATCGATGCCCCCAAGCTGAAAAGCCTCTGCTAGACCAGACGGAAGCGATGATAGCCTCTGTGCTGGTTGCCAAATACGCCTGGCACTTGCCGCTCTATCGGCAAGCCCAAATGCTGGGCGCCCAGGGTATCGACATCAAGCGGGCCGTGCTGGCGTTCTGGGTGGGCTATGCCGCCGCCGAGCTCAAACCGGTCTATCTTCGCCTGCGCGAGTTCATCCTGACCTCCGCCAAGATCGCGGTCGATGAGACGATCGCACCCGTGCTCGATCCCGGTCGCGGCCGTACTAAGCAGGGTTACTTCTGGGCAGTCGCCCGGGACGACCGGCCCTGGGGCGGGGCCGATCCGCCGGCTATCGCCTTTAGCTACGCGCCCGGGCGCGGCGCGGTCCACGGGCTCAAGCTGCTCGAGGGCTATCGCGGCATCGTGCAATGCGACGGCTATGCCGCCTACAAGAAGATTGCCGCCACCCCCGGCGAGGCCATTACGCTCGCCTTCTGCTGGACGCATCTACGCCGCCGGTTCTTCGACATCGCCAAGGGTGGCGATGCGCCGATCGCGAGCGACGCGCTGGAACGGATCGCTGCGCTCTATGCGATCGAGAAGACGATCCGCGGGATGAGCGCAGATGATCGGCGCCAGGTGCGCCAGGACAAGAGCAAGCCGCTGGTGGCATCGCTCAAAGCCTCGTTTGAGCAGCAGCTTGCGCGCGTCTCCGTCAAGGCAAAGATCGCCGACGAGATCCGTTACGGCCTCAACCACTGGGACGGGCTTACCCGCTTCCTGGACGATGGCTGCATCGAGCTCGACACCAACATTGTCGAGCGCGGCATCCGCCCCATCGTGCTCAATCGCAAGAACGCACTCTTCGCCGGTCACGATCATGGAGCCGAGAACTGGGCCTGCATCGCCTCACTCATTGAGACCTGCAAACTAACCGGCGTCGAGCCGCAAGCCTACCTCACCGATGTGCTGACCAAGCTCCTCAATCTGTGGCCCGCCTCGCGCCTCGACGAGCTCATGCCATGGGCTTGGGCGGCAGAGCATTCAGCCAGAAAACTCGCGGCCTAACGTCACCTTCGGCCCGAAAAACAAGCCATCAGTACCGTGGGGCCAGAAGACCGCTTGCATCTGCACCATCACGATGATTGCATCGTCGTATAGGACGAAGCCCTTCATCGTGGTCTCGCCGTCCGTATAGGTGACCGGCTCTTCCCTGATCGCAGCGTTTGCACTCGCTGCCATTCCTATGGCGCAAAGTGCTCCCACTATAACATTCCGGCTTTCTTCTTGCGGTGCGCCCGGCAACCGATCTAAAGTTTTCGGTGTGTTTCAAAAGGGAGTGCGGACGTGGCGACTGGTACAGTGAAGTGGTTTAACGCGACGAAGGGTTACGGCTTCATCCAGCCGGACGGCGGTGGAGGCAAGGACGTGTTCGTTCACATCTCGGCCGTCGAGAGGGCTGGGCTCAGCGACTTGCGCGAGGGCGCTAAGGTTACGTTCGACATCGTCTCGAACAGGGGCAAAGAAGCGGCTGAAAATCTGAAGTGAAGTAAGGTTGACCCGCAGGTTGGAAATTTAGCACAGCACAAGCTAAAGCACCTCAGCGCGAACTTGGGCCACGCCACGATCCGTGATCCCTAGGCTGCGCGCGGCGCCGAGCGAAAGGTCGAGGACGCGGCCGCGAACCCACGGTCCGCGGTCGGTGATGCGAACTACTACTGATTTGCTGGTCGCAGGATCGGTGACGCGAACTCTGGTGCCGAACGGCAAACTGCGGTGGGCTGCAGTTGGCAAATTCCGATCGAATGAGGAACCGCTCGCTGTTTTTCCTCTCGAATACGAATAGTATGAGGCCTTTCCAGAAAAAACACGGTTGAAGGATCGATGCGCTGAGCGATCTTCCGAACCACGTGTCGGCTCTTCTCCGACCGGAGGTTGCGCGTGCGGATCCTGCTTAGTTTGGCCGGGTGCCTCCGGAGCCGGCTCTGCGTGTGCCTTCGGAATGATGGACCATCTCTCATCGAACGACTGTGCTGCAGCAGAATCTGCATGTATCCCAATCCAAGCTGGGATAGTGGCAATCGCGATTATTTTCGAAAGGATACGCATGATGGCCTCACAAACAAATGGACAATGCAAACTCATGAGGCTGCGTTCCGACAAATGAGGAAGTTCCAGCTTCTCAAGCTGGTAAAGGTGAAAAAGTACCAACTGTGATGTAGCCGATACATTTGGCGCACCGCAGCAAGAAACACAGGCCGACTGCTCAGGTACTCGGAAACCTAAACGGCCGCCGAGCAAAAACGTGCTTCGCAGCAAAACACGCCGAGCGGTCGGCCTTTGATGATTAAGTTCGCGCTGTTTTGCAGCGCGCACTCTCTCGGGAGTTACACCCGTAGTCGCGGCTACCAAAATTTAGCATCCTGCCGTCGGACGCACCGCATTTGGGGAGGTTGGCATGGCTACAGGGCTGTTCGGAGTGAGCTGGACCGAAATCATCGACTTCCTTTTGAAACTCGCACCAGCCGCCTCCATCGTGGGTGGCATTTTGGCAGCGCGGGTACAATTGAGGAGCAATCGGCAGATCAATGCCGTAATGATAGCGAAGAACCACTATCGAGAGATGCTGGACGCTTTTCTAAAAAATAGCGACATACTCTACTTGGGGTCAAATCCAACAGCGTTTGCGGAGTTGAAGAAGGATATCCCGCGCTATCGTCGCTATCGAACGCTCTTCACGCTTATGTCCTTCGCGATGCAGGAGCTTTATCTGGCGATGGACCTGAAGCGTGAGAAAAATTGGGAGCATATGATCCGAGTGTTTATTTCGCTCTTCAGGAATTACATTCTGTCGCCAGAAGATTACGGCCCCTACAATCAGCAGGCTCTGACGCCGAGCTTCCTCGCATTCTTGATGGACACTGCACAGAATTTCGAGCACTCCGCAGCGCGGACGAGCGTGGCGCAGTATCTGAAGGATGAGACGCGGCTGACATAGTCGAAGGCCGACTAGTTAGCCATTCGATGTCGCCTAAACAACCCGGATATGCTGGAGTGGTCCGACAACGTCTGCTGTTGGGGATAGAACGGACATGCCGTTCAGGCGGGCCGACTTCCGAGTTTGACCCTAACCGGAAGGTGATCCAAGCCTCTGAACGGGTCTGCGAGAGAGTCCATGGTCCGGTCAGCCGACGCCGATGGACAATCTAACAAGCGGAGAGCACAATCGCTGCGTTTCCTCTTGATTGATCATGAGAAGGAGAACGCGACATGTCCAAGGTCGTTTGTGTGCTCTATGATGATCCCGTCGAAGGATACCCGAAGTCCTATCCGCGGGATGATATTCCGAAGATCAGCCACTATCCCGGCGGCCAGACTCTTCCGACACCGAAGGCCATCGACTTCAAACCCGGCACACTGCTCGGCAGCGTGTCAGGTGAGCTCGGATTGCGGAAGTATCTCGAATCCAACGGTCATACCCTGATCGTCACCTCCGACAAGGATGGTCCCGATTCCGTGCTTGAGCGTGAGCTGCCATCGCCGAGATCGTTATTTCACAGCCCTTCTGGCCGGCCTATCTCACGGCCGAGCGTATCGCCAAGGCCAAGAAACTGAAGCTCGCGCTGACCGCGGGCATCGGCTCCGACCATGTCGACCTTCAGGCGGCGATTGATCGCGGCATCACTGTGGCCGAAGTGACTTACTGCAACTCCATCAGCGTCGCCGAGCACGTCGTGATGATGATCCTCGGGCTCGTTCGTAACTACATTCCCTCCTACCAATGGGTCGTGAAGGGTGGTTGGAACATCGCGGACTGTGTCGCGCGTTCCTACGACGTCGAGGGCATGCACGTCGGGACCGTTGGGGCCGGCCGTATCGGTCTTGCCGTTTTACGTCGCCTCAAACCTTTCGATATGCACCTGCATTATTACGATCGACATCGGCTGCCTGAGGCCGTGGAGAAGGAACTGAATCTTGTCTGGCACCCCAATGTCGAGGACATGGTCAAGGTCTGCGACGTTGTAACCATCAACGCGCCGCTCCACCCCGAAACCGAGAACCTCTTTAACGACAAGCTTATCGCCAAGATGAAGCGCGGCGCTTACCTCGTGAACACCGCGCGTGGTAAGAATCTGCGATCGCGACGCCATTGTTCGTGCTTTGGAAAGTGGCCAGCTTGCCGGATATGCCGGAGACGTCTGGTTTCCCCAGCCAGCGCCCAAGGATCATCCTTGGAGGACCATGCCGCATCATGGCATGACGCCACACATCTCAGGAACCTCACTTTCGGCGCAGGCGCGTTATGCCGCCGGAACCCGTGAGATCCTCGAATGCTGGTTCGAGGGTCGACCGATCCGTGACGAATATTTGATTGTCGATGGCGGCAAGCTCGCCGGCACCGGCGCGCATTCCTACAGCGCCGGCGACGCAACGAAGGGCTCGGACATGCCACGCGGTTCAAGGGCGCCTAGGCACTGAAGAACCACTGCCAACAAATGGACTGAGCGGCTGGATGTGGCGAGCCGTGGTCTAGGACTGGCATGGCCGCTCCTGGCACGAAACCGACATGTCGACGCAGTTGCCCCATGTCGGCTGTTGGGGGACAAACGGACTTGGCTGGTACGCGGCTCGAGGTCCGAGTTGGACCCAAAGCGGAAGTAGCACCTTTTGACGAACGGTCTGTCGTGTCGCAAAATACTGCGGTCGCGAAACGGCGGTTGTGCGACACTTGAGAATGGCTCTACTGAGCCATATTCCCTCCCGTGTGTACCGAACACTCAAACCCGGACGTAATGATGGTGAACCCGCAGATCAACCGACATCGCCGCTAGCAATTCGCGTCGGCCGGATGCAGACTGTGCAGCGAAAAAATGCGGATCGGGGGAAACAATGACTGTTCCTCGCCCAGGTGAAGCGGCACACACCAAAGGTCTTCCGATTGTCGCCACACTGGGCGCGCTCGGTGTCGTCTATGGCGACATCGGCACCAGTCCTCTTTATGCCCTGAAGGAAGCGGTCAAGGCGGCCGCCCATGGCGGGCCGCTCATCCCTGAGGCGATCCTCGGGGTGGTGTCGCTGATCCTCTGGGCGCTGATCCTGATCATTTCAGTCAAGTATGCGCTGCTTATTTTGCGCGCCGACAACCGCGGCGAAGGCGGGATCGTTGCGTTGCTGGCGCTGCTTCACGCCCGCAACGCAAAGCCGGGAACGTGGCGTGCGCAGCTTCTGGTCGTCGGCCTTGTCGGCGCTGCGCTGCTCTATGGCGACGGCGCCATCACGCCGGCCATCTCCGTGCTCAGCGCCCTTGAAGGCCTGAAGGTCGATGCGCCGTCGCTGGCGCCCGCCGTGGTGCCGCTCACCCTCATCATCCTGATCGGGCTTTTCGTCATGCAACGGAAAGGCACTGGCTTCATCGGCAATATATTCGGGCCGGTGATGCTTGCCTGGTTCGTGGTGCTCGCATTACTCGGCATCCACGGTATAGTGCAGGCGCCCGGGGTGCTCGTTGCCGTGAGCCCGCTTTACGCTTTCGATTTTCTGATCCACGGGGATTTCCACATCAGTTTCGCCGTCCTGGGCGCAGCCTTTCTCGCGGTGACCGGCGGCGAAGCGATGTATGCCGACATGGGCCATTTCGGCCAGGTTCCCATCCGGCTCGCATGGTTCGCGGTGGCACTTCCTGCGCTCGTGCTCAACTACTTCGGACAGGCCGCGCTGCTGATCACTGACGCCAGCGCGCTCGACAATCCGTTCTATCAGCTTGCGCCAGACTGGGCGCACTACCCGCTCGTTGCGTTCGCGACCGTGGCCACCGTGATCGCCTCGCAGGCAATTATCTCAGGCGTGTTTTCATTGACGCAACAGTCGATCCAGCTCGGCTTCCTGCCGCGCATGCAGATT
>Ga0210392_10000366_pt1 | contig 29498 bp, 32 predicted proteins | sample IncBWC30OmetaG_FD_161057 | JGI IMG/M metagenome (GOLD analysis project Ga0210392, IMG submission 161057) | Forest soil microbial communities from Barre Woods Harvard Forest LTER site, Petersham, Massachusetts, United States - Inc-BW-C-30-O ... | reverse complement strand
ACGGGCGACCACGGTCTCCGGTGTGGGCGGCGGCAGCGCTGCTGCTTGCGGTGGTGGTGGTGGCGGCGGGGTTTTATTACAACCGGCCGGCAGCGCGATGAGCGCGGCACTCGTGATGAGCAGAAGCAAAAAGGGGTGTTTCATGGTGGGAGGTGGGAAGGAAAGCACGCCGGGGGTTTTTCACGCTGGGCGGGAAAACCTTCCGAGCAAAGCCAGGTTACGCCAATTGCGCGGATTTACCAACCGTTTATCACCATGCAGAAAATGAGATGCAAAACGCTGCGCGCAGTATACTGCGCTTCGCGGGAAAAGCCAGCATGCAGTGCCGAAGCCCCGCGATCCCTGCGCCGGTCACGGCTTGGCGGGCGGTTTGTCGGTGTTGTCCACCGGCCGCAAGGTAAGCACGTGTGTCTCGGTTTTGCCGTTCAGCCGCAGGGTGACGGTCACCGGAATTTCCAGTGAGGTTACCCCGAGGCGGGAAATCATGGGTTCGGCTTCGACCGACTGTCCGGGGGTGAGTGCGACCTGCTCCGGTTGCACGGCGAAACTGCCGAGGTCGGATTTGAAATCGACGATTTCGACCTTGAGCGGTTGGCCGGCCGTGCTGGTCAGCTGCAGCCACATCACAATGGGAGGGAGGGGGCTCTCCGCCCTGCGGGTGCGCATCTCGTCGATCATTTCCGGCGTGATTTTTATGTCATCATTGGAGGCGGAATCGTCATCGGCCGCGGGCAGGCCATGGACGGGCGCCGGATGAAAGCCGCCTCGTCCCCGGCTTTGGCTGAGCAAGATTTCGGCGAGGAGACTTCCATTAAAAAAACCGCCCTTTGCCATCATCAGCGGCAGTGGCTTGCCATTTGGACCAAGGGCGACTGCCGGTTCGGATTCGAGCTGGCGCCCGCCGCCGCAGCCGGCGAGAAAAAAAGACAGGGCGAATGCAAACAGGGCAAAGGGGATAAAGCGGGAGGATGGATGCATGAAGATATCGGGGCGAGGGGCTTCGTTTGGTGCGGTCGCGTGGCGTGCGGGAAAAACTCGCCGGTAACTCGTCGTACTTCAAGCCCAGTTGTAATTAAAACTAATGCTGATGCGCTCCGCGTCCACCCGGTTGGGCGGCACTTCGTGGCGCAGCCAGCTTTCGAAAAGGATGACCTGGCCCGTCTCGGCGGGGTAGGTGACGTGGGTTTTGTTTTCTGCGCGTGCGTCCGGCCGGCGCGGTGGCGCAGCCATGAAGCGATCGAGCCGCGGATCCTCGAACTTCAGGCCGGGGCAGCCCGGCGGCGTGGCGACATAGTAAGTGCCGCTGATAAAAGAGAGCGGATGGAGGTGCAGCGAATGTGCAGCGGAGGGCGGCATGATATTGGCCCAGCAGTCGGTCAGGCGGATCTCGCGGCCGCGCAGGTCGAGCTCGAGCGCGCGGGCGAACGCGCGCACATGCCGCGTGAGCTTTTTTTCAAGCGTGGCAAAGGTGCTGGAAAATTTCTGCAGGTGCGCCATCGAGCCATAGCTCGTGTAGCCGCCGGGATAATTCTTGGCCGACCAGGCGCGGCCGGCGGCGTCAAATTCGCGCAGGCGGCGGCATTCTTCAGCCAGCTCGGTGCTGAAGCGCGCGCCGCCGCGCTGCAGAGGCTCGCAGTAGATGAAGGTCGGAAACCACGCACGGATGGGCATGCGCACAGGTTTGGGAGCGCACGGACTTTGGCAAAGCGTAAAAAAGCCGGCCCCGGCACTACGGAAGAACAGGCCTATCGCAGTTTCCCGCCCGCGAACTTTTTGTACACCGCGTGGTCTAGCGGGCCAAACTCAACCCAAGGAGTAGTCATGAAAACCCCACATATGCTTAGAGTTTCAGCTTTGTTCGCGTTGGGCGCATTCACCCTCGCGCCATTCGTCCGCGCCGATGCGGACGATGCCATCAAGGAAGAAGCCACCACATTCGACACCGATGCTTCCACCCGGGGTGGAGCCAAGGTTACGGATGCCATGGCCGACGAATTTACGACGTTTGCCGGCTCCGAGGCCAACGCCCAGGCGCTGGTCACCGGCCTGCGCACTGGCGACGAAGTCACGCTTACCTCGACCGTCAATGGCCAGGTCACGACAACCACCTTTACGCCCTCCACCGGTTTGAAGGGCTACGGCAATGTGTTCATCTCGCTGGCGCTTGCTCAGCAGGAGCTCGCCGCACAAGGCATCACCCATCCCACCTCTGCTGACATTCAGGCTGCGCTCAACGGTGGCAGCGTTATCGTCGGAACCGGCGCAAATGCGAAGACCGTGCAACTCAGCGGGGTGCTCGTCCTTCGCGCGAGCGGCGAAGGCTGGGGCCAGATTGCGCATCAACTCGACGTGAAACTCGGGCGCGTTGTCAGCGACCTCCATGCTGCGAACGAACGCATCGAGCGTAACGAGCGCATCGATCGCGATCACGATGCGGGCAAACCGGATCGCGACGTCATTCCGGACAATGTGGACCGGCCCGAACACCTCGACCGACCCGACCGGCCGGTGCAGATTGACCGACCCGAGCGACCCCTGCAGGTCGATCGGCCTGACCTGCCGCTGCACCACTAATTCACCCCAATATGAAGCTAAAACACCCCGCCTTGCTGGTGGCCTTGCTTGGTGTCGGCGCGCTTTTTACCGTGCGTGCCGACACCAGCGCTGCCGTCGCCACCACGCCCGCCGGCCAGTGGACGCTCGCCACCGGTTTCGATTACACCACGGGTAAATATGGCCAGCCATCGTCGACCGACATCCTCACGATTCCCTTCATCGGCCGGTATGACTACGACCTCTGGACGTTCAAACTCATCGTGCCGTGGACGCACATCTCCGGACCGGCCGATGTGGTCCAGGGCATCGGCCTGCTTCGCCGCGGAGCTTCGCGCCCGACCAGGCAGTCAGAGTCTGGTCTCGGCGATGTTGTCGTGGCGGCCACCCGTAATATACTGAACGAGTCGAATGCGGTCAGCCTGGATCTGACCGGTAAAATCAAGTTCGGCACCGCCAACCGGAACGAAGGCCTTGGCACCGGCGAAAACGACTATTCGTTGCAGGCCGATGTTTACAAAGTCATCAACGACTTCACGCCTTTTGCCACGCTCGGCTATCGCATTCTCGGGAGCCCGCCGGGCCTGAGCCTCAACAATGTCTGGTTTGCCTCCGGCGGCGTGACTTACCGCATTACTGCGCCCACCGCCGTCGGTGCGGTGCTGGATCTGCAGGAAAGATCCAGCGATACGGTCGAGAACGTCTCTGAATTGACGGCCTTCATCACGCACGAGCTTGATCGGCACTGGAAACTCCAAGGCTACGTGCTTACAGGCTTTACCACCTCCAGCCCCGATTTCGGCATCGGCGGCATCGTGAGCCACGCATTCTAACGCACGAAAAAATTGTGCCGATAATATCCGCGCGCCTGCCGCGCAGGCATGATTGGTGTAAGTTGTTTCATGGAAGCGACAAAGCGCGCCCGTGGAAACTTGTGCCGGTTGTCCGCGTCTAATCTATCATCATGAAAACACTCTCCCTTTCCCTTGTTGCTCTCGTGCTCGGAGTCGCGCCGGTAAAGGCGCAGATCTTCCAACCCAATATCGTCAACGGTGCCATCCTTGGCGGCATTGCCGGAGCCATCATTGGCAACAACAGCGGCCACCACACGGGCGAAGGCGCGCTCATCGGCACGGCGGCCGGCGCACTGGTCGGCAGCCTCGTCGAACCGCAGCAGCCCACGGTGGTTTATACCCGGCCCGCTCCCGTCGTTTATGAATACGAAACTCCCGCACCGGTCGTGATTGAGCAGCGGTGTGCCCCGGCGCCGGTGTATTACGGTTATGGTTATGGCTATCGGTCCTACTATGATGGGCCGCGCTGGGATCTCTCGTTCGGCTATGGTTATCGTGGTGGCTGGGGCTGGCGCGACCGCGATGACGACCGGCGTTGGCGCGACCGCGATGACGGCTGGCACCGGCACGATCGTCGGTGACTTGAACGAAGAATTTTGCAATGCACGGCCACCCGATCGGGTGGCCTTTTTGCGAAAAGGCCCGCGACCCCACAATAAGGGTTGTTGACCTCGCTGGCGGCCAACTTTTTAACGCATGGCATATGTCTGCTGCCCTGACCATCAATTTAGGTGAACGCAGTTATCCGATCTCATTCGGCTCCACGATCACGAATGAAGTTCAGGCCAAGGTGGCCGCACTCATTTCAGCCGGTCGTCGCGTGGTCGTGTTGACCGACCAAAACATCATCGATCACCAGTTTGGTGCATTGCATGAGATGTTTCCCGATCTGCCGATGCATATTGTGGCCCCGGGCGAAGCGACCAAGTCGCTGGCTGAGTTTGGCCGCGTGCTTGATTTTCTCGCGGAGCAAAAAATGGATCGCAAGGGGGTGCTTTTTACCGTGGGCGGCGGGGTGATCGGCGACCTCGGTGGCTTTGCGGCGGCGAGCTACCTGCGCGGCATCGACTATTTCCAGGTGCCCACGACCCTGCTCGCGATGGTGGACAGCTCGGTGGGCGGCAAGACGGGCATCAACCTCCCGGTGGGCAAGAATTTGGTCGGGGCGTTCCACCAGCCGCGCGGGGTTTTCATTTCAACGAACCTGCTCGCGACGCTGCCGTCGCGCGAATTTTCCGCGGGGATGGCCGAAGTGATCAAATACGGCCTGCTGGGTGATGCCGCGCTTTTCGGGCAACTTGAGCATACGCCACTCACGCCATCCAGCCCTTCGCTGGCCGCGATCATCCACCGCTGCTGCTCGCTGAAGGGCCGCATTGTCGAACTCGACGAGAAAGAACGGGCGAAGGAAGGCGGACGCGCGCTGCTCAACCTTGGGCACACTTTTGGCCACGCCATCGAACAGGTCACGGGCTACGGGACGTATTTGCATGGCGAGGCCGTCGCGATCGGCCTCTGTGCGGCGGCCCGGCTGTCGCTAAAACTTGAACTCATCACTGCGGCCGATGTTAAACGCATCGAGGCGGTGGTCGCGGCGCATACGTTGTCGGTGCGCCTGCGGGCGCCGTTGCCGCTGGCTGACCTGGTGGCGGCCATGAGGCGCGACAAAAAAGCCCGCGACGGGCTGCCGCGTTTCATTGTGCTTAAAAAAATCGGCAGTGCATTCACCCTGGACAGCGTGTCTCCCGTGCTCGTCGAGTCGAGTTTTCGCGAGGTGGGAGCGGAATAAAGCGCGCGCAGCGCTTCGCGCGAAAATCCCAAACGCCAAAGGTTCAAATTCCAAAGAACAGTGCGGCCCTCCGGGCCGCCTATTTTTTGTGATTGTCTGCTGTCGGCTTCGCCTCGGTAGGCGTTTGGATGTTTGTGATTTTGGCTGTGACAAAGGCCTTCCGTCTTCATAGACTGGCCTTTCCCATGTCCGCCATCGACGAAGGCATTGTCCGCGAGTATTTCGAGCAAAACGGTTTTCTCGTCCGGCAGGTGCGCAAATACCAGGTGCAGGCACGCCGCAAGACCGGCGACGAGGAGATTGATCTGCTCGTTTACAACCCGGCCTGGCAGCACCACACGCGGCGCCCTGATTTCTTCCTGTTTTCAAACGAGCTGCAGTATGTCCACCGCGCCATCGTCGCGGTCAAGGGCTGGCATAGCGGCCGCTTTACCCCGGCCACGCTCAAAAACTCGCCGGAGATTTTCCGCTTCCTCGAGGAGAACGTGCTCAAGGAAGTCACTCGCTTTTTCCCGATGGATGCCGACGAGCCCGGGGCTGCGCCCGACCTGGTGAAGATCCTGGTGCTGCCCGGCCTGCCCACGGCCGAGCCCTATCGCACGCAGAGCGTGCAAATGCTCAAGGAACGCGGCGTGGATGCCATCGTCTCCTTCCGCGCGATGCTGCTCGACATCATCGACAAGGTTGAAATCAACAAAAACTACCGCAAGAGCGACACGCTCCAGGTCATGCGCATCCTGAAAAACTATGACCTGCTGAAGGACGCCCAGCTCGACCTGCTGCCCGAACGCTCCGCTCCGGCAAGGCGGAGCAAGTAACAAGTAACAGGTATAAGGCAACAAGAGGTTCCCGGAAAGTTTTGCTCTCTGTCTTGATACTTGCTACCTGATACTTGTTACTTTTTCTCCCCAATGATTCACCCCATGGCCATTATCGAGGACGGCGTGCAGCTCGGCGCAGACTGCGAAATTCACGCGTATGCCATCATCAAGCGCGGCGCCGTCCTCGGCGAGCGTGTCATCGTGCATCCGTTTGCCGTGGTTGGCGGCGACCCGCAGGACTTGAAATTCACGCATGGCACGCAGTCGGGTGTGCGCATTGGTTCGGACACCACGATTCGCGAAAACGTCACGATCAACCGATCGACCAGCCCCGGCGGGTTTACGGCAATCGGCAAAAACTGCCTCCTGATGGCGGCGTGTCACATTGCGCACGACTGTGTCATCGGCTCCCATGTGGTGCTGGCCAATAATGCCATGATCGCCGGCCATGTGGCGATCGGCGACCACGCGTTCTTCGGCGGCGGCGTGGGCATCCACCAATTTTGCCGCATCGGTGATAGTGTAATGATCTCGGGCCACGCCTCCATCACGCGCGACGTGCCACCTTACGTGATGGCGGCGGAGCGCGATGACGTGATCGGCTTGAACCTGCTTGGCCTCAAGCGCCGCGGTTTCAGTCGTGTCGCCATCGTCGAGCTGAAGGACGCGTTTCGCGTGGTCTATTTCACGCTCGGCAACATTCGTGATGTCGCTGCGCAAGCGCTCGCGGGCGGTGAGTTCTCGACCGCTGAGGCCCGGCATTTCCTGGAATTTTTCACCGGCGGCAAACGCGGCTTTGTCCGCGCCCGCCGCGACGCCGAACCAAAGCAGGAAGTTGAAATGCTGTGACGTTTCCCCCGCGTGCCCCGAGGTGAAAAAACCGTCTTCCAAAAAACGCGCCCTCACTTGCGGTGACCCGGCCGGCATCGGCCCGGAGGTCCTGGCGGCGTGGCTGGCCGCGCATCCGGCCGAGGCGCGGGACGTCGCCGTGCTCGGCCCGGCGCGCTGGCTCGAGACGCTCGGTTCTGCCGCGGAAAAAATCGCCGTCGGTTCGCCCGATTTTCTCGCGCTGCCCGGCTCGCCGACCCTTGATGGCGCGCGGGTGGCCCTCGCCGCGATGGAACGCGCGGCCGCCGGCTGCACGCAGGGCGAGTTTGCCGGTGTCGTCACCGGCCCGGTCAGCAAAAGCTGGCTCGCACAGGCCGGCTTCGCGTTTCCCGGCCAGACGGAATTTTTTGCCGCGCGCTGGGGCGGCGAGCCGACGATGGCGTTTTGCGGGGGCCGGCTTCGCGTCGTGCTGCTGACGTGGCACGTGCCGCTGCGCGAGGTGTTTTCGCACCTGACCAGGGAAAAGCTTGCCCGGGCGGTGCGGGCGGCCGACGAACTCGCGCGGGCGGGGGACATCGCGGCGCCCCGGATCGGCATGTGCGGCCTGAATCCGCATGCGGGCGAGGACGGCTTGCTCGGCGATGAGGAGCAGCGCATCATCAACCCGATGCTCGACGGGCTGAGGCCACAGTTTCCCGGCCTTTCGCGCTGCGAACCGGGCGATACGCTCTTTGCACGGGCGCTGCGCGGGGAGTTCGATGTGATTATTGCCCTTTATCACGATCAGGGGCTGGCGCCGCTCAAGACGGTCGAGTTCGACGAATCGGTGAACGTCACCCTCGGCCTGCCCCACGTGCGCACGAGCCCCGACCATGGCACGGCGTTTGGTATCGCAGGGCAGGGCCGGGCCAGTGCGCGTAGTTTTACCAACGCCGTGGGTGTCGCGCGGCGCTTGCTTCGGGCGCGGATTGAGCGATAGTTTTCATCCATGTCCGCCACTGAAACCGCCGCCGCACCGCCCGCCGAGATCCGCCTCGGCAACGAGAATCTCGTGCGCCTGACCGAGCCCGCGGCGGAAAAGGTGCGCGCGCTCATCGCCCGCGAACAGCAGGGTGAGTTTCTGCGCATCGCCATCACTGGCGGAGGCTGCAACGGCCTCAGTTACAAGCTGCGTTTCACCCCCGAGCCGAGGCGCGGCGACATCCTGGTGCGCACAGCCGGCGCCGCGGTGCTGGTCGATCCGAAGACCGCACTCTACCTCAAAGGCACGGTGCTCGACTACTCGAACAAGCTGGTGGCCGGCGGTTTCAAGTTTGCCAACCCCAATTCCAAGGCCAGCTGCTCCTGCGGCGAGAGTTTCAGCATCTGAACCGAGCGATGTGCGGAAAATTTCAGGCGCCCGGAGGCCAAAAACAGCCCCTGAGGGATTTCCCTTGGGGATCCTGGCCTTTTGGGCTTTTGCTCCCCGGGATTTTCCTGTTGTCAATGTAGCGTAATCCCGCGAGAACTCCCTTCCGCTTAAATCATGTCACTTCCTTATTGATGGCCTCTCCTTTCCCTCCTGCCGGTGGCGGACGCCCCGGCCAGTTTCAACGTCGCAACACGGATCCGTTTTCCAACATCCGTCGAAACTATCGTATCAAGGTCCCGCAGGTTCGCGTGATTTCGCCCGAGGGGAAGCAGCTTGGCATCCTGGATACGGCGAAAGCCATCAGCCTCGCGCTCGAAGTCGGCCTCGACCTCGTCGAGGTCGCGCCCAACGCCACGCCGCCGGTTTGCCGCATCATGGACTTCGGCAAATACGTTTATGAGGAGCAGAAGAAGCACTCCCATTCGAAAACCACCGCGAGCAAGATCAAGGAAATCGAGTTCAGCGCGCGCATTGCGGAGAACGATTTTTTCACCAAGATCCGCCACGGCGAGGAGTTTCTCTCGCATGGCAACAAGGTGAAGCTGCGCCTGAAGTTCCGCGGACGCGAGATGGCGCACACCGAGATCGGTTTCGATGTGATGAAACGCGCCGTCGCCGAGCTCGCCGGCATGGGGCATCCCGACAACGATCCCCGATTGATCGGCCGCAACATCCACGTGATGCTGACGCCGTTGCCGGTCAACAAGCGCAAGCCGAAGTTTCACGTGGCGGCAGAAGAAGACGACGAGGAGCCGGACGAGCGGCCCACGTCGCAAAGCGCGTGAGGAGGAGCCATGTGGCGAAAACTCATGGCGCGTCTCGCCCTGGCGATGGCGCTGGTTGCCGCGGGTTTCACAGCGCAGTCGAAGGCCGCCTTTGAGACGGCCAGGGTCGATGGCGTGAAATGCATCGACGCCGTGGCGTTGGGCGAAGGTTTCGGTTTGCACGCGTCCTGGACCGAGCCGGGGAAACGCCTCTTGTTGCAGAACGCGACCACGCGGGTTGAATTTGAGGTCAACCAGCGCGAGGCGATTTTTGACGGCCGGCATGTGTTCCTGGGCAACCTGCCGGTTTATCACCAGCGCAGCATATGGATCAGCTGGATCGACACGGAAACCCTGCTTGCACCCCTCCTGCGCCTTGGGCGTGACCGCCCGCTGCCCGTGCACACCATTGTCATCGATCCGGGCCACGGCATCCCGGACAATGGCGCCGAAAACAAACACCTCGGCCTGAAGGAGAGGGAGCTCACGCTCGACACGGCATTCTGCCTGAAGAAAATCCTCGAGCTGCAGGGCTACAAAGTCGTGCTGACACGCACCACCAACTTTGGAATCAGCCCGGACAAGAAGCTGGATTTGCGGCGGCGCGACGAGATCGCCGCGGAGGTGAAGGCCGATTTGTTCATCAGCATTCATTTCAACTCAGCCGGGCAATACGTTCCGGGCGAAAATGTCGGCGCCGTGCACGGCACGGAAACGTTTCGTTTCACGCCGCGTTATCAAATCCCCGTCAGCCGCTCGGTGCATAAAGCCGAGGACGACGACATCAACCCCGGCAACAAATACGACCAGTGGAATGCCTTGCTCGGCTACTGCATTCATCGCGCACTGCTGGATGGAATCGGCTCCTACGACCGCGGTCTGCGCCACGACAATCTTGCGGTGCTCCGCCTTGCGCCATGCCCGGCGGTGCTGGTCGAATCAGGTTACCTCACCAATGACGCTGAAGCGCGGAAACTCGCCACGCCCGCCTACCGCCAGCAAATCGCCGAGGCCATCGCCAACGGCGTGCGCGCCTATGCCAGCCTGGGGCCGCCGCCACCCGCGCCAGCGGCCGTGAACGCTGTGTCACCGCCAGCAACGGTGAAACCGGCGTCACCGCCAGTGACCACGAAACCCGTCGCTGCCCCGCCTTCGGCCGGCATCCCGTCGCCGTTGCCGGCGCAGAAATAAATCATTTGGCCGGCTGGCTGCCGTCGCGGTAGTGGATGACGCGCACTTTTTCGAGGGTTACCAAGCCGCCGCCCATCAGGTTGTCGAGCGTGGACAGGAAGGCGTTGATTTTTTCCTCCGTGTCCACGATTTCAATTATGAGCGGAAGATCGGCGGACAGGCGGAGGATTTTGCTCGTGTGCAGGCGGCTGCTCGCGCCGAAACCCATCGCGCCGCGCAGCACGGTGGCGCCGGCCAGGCCGGCTTCGCGAGCCTTGAGCACGATGATTTCGTAGAGCGGGTCGCTGTCATGGCGGTCGGACTCGCCGAGGAAAATGCGGAGCAGGAACGAATCGGTGGGCAGGTGCATGTGGTGGAAAGTACCAGGTGCCAAGTATCAGGTGCCAAGAGGGGCTGCGCTAGCGGAAATTGCAAATCGCGAGACATCAAATCTCAAAGAAAATTCAAGCCGCCGAATCCCCAGAAAACTGGCGAATACAAGGAGTGCACCGCGCACGTATTTGGAGCAGGGAGCTTTTATCTTCTGGAATTTTTTGGAGTTTGGCGTCTTGAAATTTGGAGTTTCCCGGCACTCGGTTGCAAGTTGGGTGGCTGAAATAAGACAGGCAATGCTCATCGCAGTTGATTGATTGCTGCCGCGAGGGCGTGGCCGAGCCAGACGGCGACCAGGCAGAGTGTGACCGAGCCGACGATGTTGCCGCCGGCTTTCAGCCATTCGCCATCCTGGGTGAGGGTGAGGGTTTGCAAGCTAAACGACGAGAATGTCGTGTAGCCGCCGCAAACGCCGGTCATGAAAAACAGGCGGCCGTTGGCGGGCACGAACCAGCGGCCATCCGGCCCGGTCAGGGTCGAGAAGAAGCCGATGACAAATGAGCCGGTGATGTTGATGACGAGCGTCCCCATGGGAAAAGTTTCCCAATGCATGGCGACAACGCCGTTCAGCCAGAAACGCAGCACGCTGCCGAGCGCGCCGCCGAGTGCGATGAGGAGATATAATTGCATGACGGATCCTGTTTATAAACTATAAGCAGGAGTCATCAGCGCCAGCCGGGCCGGTGCGGTTTATCCGTCAGAAAACGGATTTACCCTTGCGGGAAGGCGGAATCCATCGCCAGCGTGAGAGTGAAAACGCCGTGAGAATTTTGGCAAGAACGTTTGTGCTCCTGGTCATGCTGGCGGGCGGGTTCGCCCGACCGGTGCTTGGTGCCGGGGAATCGCCGGCGGCGAGCGTGATCATCCTGGCCAACAGCGCCGATCCCGACTCTTTGCGGTTGGCGGCGCATTACGCCGCGGCCCGCGGCGTGCCGGTGGAAAACCTGGTCGCATTGCCCATGCCGACTGGTGAAACGATCTCGTGGACGGAGTTTATCGGCGAAATCTGGCAGCCGTTGCAGGATGAACTCGTGCGTCGCGACTGGATCGACGCCATCAAAACGCCGAGTGTGGATACCATCGGCCGAAAAAAATATGTCATGGTCAGCCACCACATTGCCTATCTCGTCGTGTGCCGCGGCGTGCCGCTGCGCATTGCCGACGACCCGAGGTTGCTTTCAGCGGATGCGCCTCCAGCCGGCCAGGCCCAGTTTCGCACCAACCAGGGCGCGGTGGACTCCGAGTTGAGCCTGTTGGCCCGGAGCGGCTACAATATCAACGGCTGGGTGCCCAATCCGCTTTTCCACAACGAGCACCCGACGCCGTTCGATCTTTCTGATATCGTCAGAGTCGGCCGGCTGGACGGGCCGACGCTCGAAGACGCCGAGCGGCTGGTGGACAATGCCCTCATCGCCGAGCGCACGGGCTTGCTTGGCCGTAGTTATGTGGATCTGGGCGGGCCGGCGCCCGAAGGCGACCAATGGCTCAAGGCAACTGCCGCGCAGCTCACTGCGCTCGGGTTCGATGGCGACGTTGACCGCGCGCCCACCACGATGCCGGTGACCGCACGATTCGACGCGCCCGTGCTCTATTTTGGCTGGTATGCCGGCGACCTGAACGGCCCGTTTGCCCTGCCTCATTTCGAATTTCCGCCCGGCGCCATCGCGCTGCATATCCACAGTTTCTCGGCGCACACCTTGCGGTCGCCGACCGAGGGTTGGTGCGGGCCGCTCGTAGCGCGCGGCGTCACGGCGACCATGGGCAATGTTTACGAACCCTATCTCGAATTCACGCACCGCCCCGATTTGTTGCTCCATGCGCTCGCCCGCGGCTGGACGCTGGGCGAAGCGGCCTACTACGCGCTGCCGGTGCTGAGCTGGCAATGCGTGCTCATCGGCGATCCGCTCTACCGGCCGTTTCGGGTGGATATTTCGGAACAGTGGAAAAACCGGAAAGACCTGCCGCCGTCGCTCGCGCCTTATGTGGTGCTGCGGGAGATGCACTTGCTCGATGCTGAAAAAAAATCCGCGGACGCGCTGGCCATCGCGCACGCCAGCATGGACGAGTCGCCCAGTCTAGCCATCGGCCTCGCGCTGGCGCAGCGGCTCGCCGCGGCGGGCGATGCGACTGGCGCGGCGCGCGAGGTGGAGTTTGCGCGGTTCATCAAGACCTTTCGTCCGCAGGAATGGGCGCTCGCCGTCGAGGCGGCCCGCCTGCTGGTGGCTGGCGGGCGGGCGCAATGGGCCGAGGAGGTTTTCAAAAATCTGTTGGCTTTGGATGGCCTGCCGCCTCAGGCGCGGGCCGCATGGCTGCACGAGGCAAGGGATGCCGCACTGGCGGCACACGACTCCGCCCAGGCGGTGCAATGGGAAGTGGACGCGTCGGCCCCCGGGCCTCCTTGAACATTCAACGCTCAACATTGAACGTCCAACATCGAAGTAAGACCAAGCCACCAACTACTAACTACCAACTACAACCAATGACTAAGGACTAATGACCAAAGTCAGATTTTCTCCACGATTTTGTCTGCCAGTCCGTACGCGATGGCTTCCTTGGCGTTCAGATAAAAATCGCGGTCGCTGTCGTGGGCGACTTTTTCCAGCGTCTGGCCCGAGGCGGTGGCGAGGATCTCGTTTAACTCGGCGCGGAGTTTTTCCATTTCCTGGGCCTGGATGTTGATATCCGTGGCCGGGCCGATGAAGCGGCCGGAGATGAGTGGCTGGTGGATGAGCACGCGGGCGTGCGGGTAGAGCAGGCGGCGGCCCTTGGCGGGGGCGAAAAGAAGGATGGAGCCCATCGAGGCGGCCATGCCCGTGACGACGATGGTGACAGGGGAGGTGACGAGCCTCATCGTGTCGTAAACAGCCATGCCGGCGGTAATGGAGCCACCCGGCGTGTTCATGTAGAAGATGATTTCCTTGCCGGGGCCGGTGCCCTCGAGATAGAGCAGCTTTTCGGTGATATCCTTGGCCGACTCGTCGGTGACGGCGCCCCACAGGAAAATCTTCCGCTGATCGAGAAATTTTTTCTGGATTTGTGCGCCGATGGCCGCGGGCGACTTCGATGCCTTGTCGCCTTCTTCGGGCTTATCGTCGTCATCATCATCGTCATCGAGACGGGGAAGTGGAGCGGAAAGACCGGGATGGAGATTGTTGAATGACATAAGGTGCAACGATGTTCGCGAGTGCGCGCGTGGCAAGTCGTTTGGAGAAATTAAAGGCAATTGCTTGATGTTGAAAATTGAATTTCGTTTTTGTTTTAACCACGGATTACACGGATAAACACGGATAATTTTACTGTCATTCCGAGCCCAGCGAGGAATCCCTTTTTAGCAAACTGTAGCCTATTGGGTTTCTAAATGGCCTGCTTTGCTGTGCTTCCTGTTCGGCCTGCGTTTTGGACGATGGACTACAGTCTGGATATGCCGAAACGGTTTAATTTCGACATCGATGAACGGTTCGGCCTAAACATGGTTAGGTAAAGATAAAATCCTTAACCCAGTATCCCCAATGAGCGACGAAGACGATGATGAACCTCAGAATCAGCTTTGGGTCATGATCAAGATCGACGAGTTTTTCCGATCAGAGATTCACAGCCAAATTGAAGACGAGCTGATCGAGCTGATGGTAAGCCAGAATCTCGGGGTGAGTGATGGCCATAGTAGCGGTGCGCACCAGTTTGATGTGAATTTTTACGACGTGCAGGACTTCGAAAAAGCGAAGGCCGCTGTCTCCGGCTTCCTCAAAAAGAAATACCCGCAGATTCAATTTGTGATATCGGATGACTACGAATCTACGTTTGATCAGCTGTAGTCCGTTGGAGCAGAAACCGCCTACTCAGCCGTCAGAGCTAACCTCACCGTGGCTCACCTGTAAAGTTACCCGAACTCGTAGCCGTTGGTGTAGGCGATGTAGATGTCGAGGTGGTCTTGGAGCGCCCACATGCGCTTGATCGTCGCCTAGGTCTTCCGGGCCATTCTCGAAAGGTCGGCTCGGGTCTTCGCACAGGTACACTACGAGTGAGATTCCCCGCTCGGCTCGGAATGACAGGGAGGTTATCCGTGCTCATCCGCGTAATCCGCGGTTTCCGGCGGCTTAAACCAGCCCGAGCTTCATTTTGCCTTCCTCGGAAATCATTTGCTGGTTCCACGGCGGATCCCAGGTGATGCGCACATCGGCGTCGGACACGCCGGGGACGAGGAGAATTTTTGATTTGGCGTCTTCCGCAATGGCCGGGCCCATGCCGCAGCCGGGCGCGGTGAGCGTCATCGTCACATCGACGCGGTAGCCGCCTTCGGGTTTCGGCCCGACATCCATCGAGTAAACGAGTCCGAGGTCCACGATGTTCACGGGGATTTCCGGATCGTAAACTTTCTTGAGCTGGTCCCAGACCGCCGCGGGATCGGGCACACCGCTGGTGGTCGGGGCGGAAGCGACCGTCGTGTCTGCCAACTGCTCGCCGATCGCATCGGCATCCTTGCCGTCGAGGCGGAAGAGGCCGAAGTCGGCCTGCACGGTGTAGCTGCCGCCGAGCGTCTGGTGGATGAAGAGGCGCGTCCCGGCAGGGAGCAGTTGTTTGTCGCCACTGGGAATCTGCGTGGCGGGAACGTCGCGGGAGAGGGTGCGTTCGCGATTGGGCATGATGAAGGTTTACCACGAAGACACAAAGAACACGAAGCAAACTTTGAGCGGCTTTGAGGCCTTCGTGCCTTTGTAGCGAGTTATTTTTTAAATTTGCTTTGGATTAACTCACGCAGGGCGGCGTGGAGTTCGTCGTTTTCGAGTTTATTGAGGACTTCCTCGAAGAAGCCGAAGACGATCAGTTCGCGGGCCAGGGCGGGGCGGATGCCGCGCGATTCGAGATAAAACATCTGTTCATCGTCCACGTGGCCGGTGGTGGCGCCGTGCGTGCAGCGGACGTCGTTGGCCTGGATCTCGAGGCCGGGGAGCGAGCTGGCCTCGGCCTCGGGCGAGAGCACGAGGTTGCGGTTGCTCTGGTAGGCGTCGGTTTTTTGCGCGTCGGGATCGACGACGATGAGGCCGGAGAAAATGGTGCGGGCCCGGTCGAGGAGGGCGTTTTTGTAGAGGAGGTTCGAGCTGGTGTGCGGCGCCTGGTGCGTCTGGAGCGTGCGCTGGTCGAATTCCTGCGCGTCCTGCGCGACGGTGAGGGCGAGCATCTCGCTGTGCGCGCCGGGGCCTTGCAGCCGGCTGTGCGACTCGTGGCGCGACTGGCGGCCGCCGAGGTGGACGTTGAGCGAGAGCACGCGCGCGTCGCGCTGCACGGTGGTGGCGTTGCTTTGGATCGAAAGCGTGTCGCGCGACCAGTTTTGTGCGCCGACATAAGTGAGCTGCGCGCCGTCGCCGGCGTGGAGGTCGTTCACGCCGGAGGCAAAGTTCGCGGTGTCATCCGTTGAGAGGAAAAACTCGACGAGGGTGACCTTGGCGTGGTCCTCGGCGATGACGATGGTGTGGGGAAACACAGCCGAGCCTGCGCCGGCCGCGGCATGGGTGGCCACGAAGGTAGCGGGGATTTCGACACCGCGCGGCACGTAAAGAAACGCGCCGCTGGTGGTGAGCGCGGCGTTGAGCGCGGCAAGCTTGTCGGCGCCGAGATTGGCCGCCTGGGCCTGGAAGTAGCGGCGCACGAGGTCCGCATGTTTCACCAGGGCGTCCTCGAGCGAGGTGAAGATGACGCCGCGCGCGGCGAGATCGGCCGACAAGGCCGAAGCAGAGGCGAGGCGGTTGTTCGCAAATACAAGCTCGGCCGCCCGCGGAATGGCCAATGACCCATGACCAATGACCAATGACTCAGGCGCTGATGGAGGCAGCGCGTAGCCGTCGAGCTTTATCCCGGCGGTGTTGCTGAAGCGCCAGAGTTCATCCGTGCGTTTGGGCAGGGGCAACGCGATGAAGCGGTTCCAGGCCTCGCGCTTGAGGTCGAGCCACCATTTAGGGAGGTGGCTGAGCGACGCGAGGTGCGCGGCGAAGACGTCGGTGGTGAAGCTCCCGTTGGGGGAGGAGGTTTGGGTTTCGGGCAGGGCGGACATTTGTTTGGAAAAGGCTGAAGGCTGAAAACTGAAGGCTGAGGATAGGACTGATCGTTTCAGCCTTTAGTCTTCAGTTTTCAGTTTTTTTGCGTCGGCTTACCCGACCGACCCTTCCATCTCGAGGTCGATGAGGCGCTTGAGTTCGACCGAGTATTCCATCGGGAACTGGCGCACGAGGTCGTTGATGAAACCGTTCACGGCGAGGCTCATGGCCTGCCCTTCGGTCAGGCCGCGCGACTGCATGTAGAAAATCATTTCCTCGCTGACCTTCGACACGCTGGCCTCGTGCTGCACGGCGTTGGCGTCGCCGCGCACGGTGATGGCCGGGTAGGTGTCGGTGCGCGAGTTGGTATTGATGAGCAGTGCGTCGCACTCGGTGTTGTTTTTGCAGCCCTTCAAATGCTTCGGGATGTGCACGAGGCCGCGGTAGGTGGAGCGGCCCTGGCCGACGGAGATGGATTTCGCGATGATGGTCGAGGTGGTCTCATCGGCGGCGTGGACCATCTTTGCGCCGGTGTCCTGGTGCTGGCCGTCGTTGGCCAGGGCGATGGAAATGACTTCGCCGCGGGCCTTGCGGCCTTTCAGTACGACGCCGGGATACTTCATCGTGAGGCGCGAGCCGATGTTGCAGTCGATCCACTTGATCTCGGCTTCCTCGTGGGCGAGGCCGCGCTTGGTGACGAGGTTGAAGACGTTGGCCGACCAGTTCTGGACGGTGATGTACTGGATTTTCGCGCCCTTGAGCGCGACGAGCTCGACCACGGCGCTGTGCAGCGTGCTGGTGGAGAACTTTGGCGCGGTGCAGCCTTCCATGTAGGTGACCTCGGCGCCCTCGTCGGCGATGATGAGGGTGCGTTCGAACTGGCCGAAGTTTTCCGCGTTGATGCGGAAGTAGGCCTGCAGCGGATGCGAGACTTTCACGCCGGGCGGCACGTAAATGAACGAGCCGCCGGAGAACACGGCGCTGTTGAGCGCGGAAAATTTATTGTCGCCGGTCGGGATGACCTTGCCGAACCATTTGCGGAAAATCTCCGGGTGCTCGCGCAAGGCCTCGGTGGAATTGGCAAAAATGACGCCCTGTTTCGACACGGCCTCCTTGATGTTGGAGTAAGCGGCCTCGCTATCGAACTGGGCCTCGACGCCGGCGAGAAACTTGCGTTCCTGCTCGGGGATGCCAAGGCGTTCGAAGGTTTTCTTGATGTCGTCGGGCACCTCGTCCCAGGTGCGCTTCGGCTTCTGGCCGCTGGCGAGGTAGTAGCGGATTTTGTCGAAGTTGATGTTCTCGAGGTCGCGCGTGGCCCAGTGGGTCGGCAGCGGCCTCGATTCGAATACCTTCAGGGCGTTCCGGCGGAATTCCAGCAGCCACGGAGCTTCTTTTTTCGCCGCGGAAATATAGTCCACGGTCTTTTCGTTGAGGCCGGTGCCGGCATCGAGTTCGTACTTCACATCGTAGCTGAAGTCGCCGGCGGACTGGTCGATGCCGACGACGGGATTGTCGGCAGCGAACGGAACTTCAAGTTCAACGGGTGGTTTCATGGCAAAGTTTTCTGGTGGTTGTGGTTGGCTCAGGCGTGGGCGAGCTCTTTTTTCACCCAGTCGTAGCCCTTGGCCTCGAGCTCGAGGGCGAGGGACTTGTCGCCGCTTTTGACGATGCGGCCGTCGAACATGACGTGCACGTAGTCGGGCACGATGTAATCCAGCAGGCGCTGGTAGTGGGTGATGAGCAGCACGCCGAGGCCGGGGCCGCGCTGGTGGTTGACGCCCTCGGCGACAATGCGCAGCGCATCGATGTCGAGGCCGGAATCGGTCTCGTCCATGAGCGCAAACTTGGGTTCGAGCATGGCCATCTGCAAAATTTCGCAGCGTTTTTTCTCGCCGCCGGAGAAGCCTTCGTTGACGCCGCGCGAGGTGAACTTCCGGTCGATTTTCAGGAGGTCCATTTTCTCATAGAGCCGCTTGTAATAGGCGGTGGCGTCGAGCTCGCCGCCCTCGCCGAGGCGGGCCTGCTGGGCGGCGCGGAGAAAGTTGGCGATGGAGACGCCGGGGACCTCGTTCGGGTATTGGAAGGCGAGGAACAGGCCGGCGCGGGCGCGTTCGTCGGGCTCCAGCTCGAGGATCGACTTGCCGTCGAGCAGCACGTCGCCGCTGGTGATCGTATAGTCCGGGTGGCCGGCGATGGCCTTGGCCAGCGTGGACTTGCCGGTGCCATTGGGGCCCATGACGGCATGCACCTCGCCCTGGCTGATCGTGAGCGTGAGGCCCTTGACGATTTCTTTTTCGCCGATGGCGATGTGGAGATTTTTGATTTCGAGTTGGGACATGTGAGGAAATTTGCGGGCAGGGGAGCGAAATTCAGTCAACCGTGGCCTTGGCCCGGCCGCGGAAGGAGAGCTCGATGCTGGCGGCTTCGAAACCATCGGGCAGCAGGTGGCGCAGGCGCGAGGTCGCCTCGGCGGGCAGCTCGATGTCATGGATGCGGCCGGTGGATTCGTCGTGGAAATGGGCGTGCTCACTCAGGTTCGGGCAATAGCGCGTTGATTCGCGCTCGAAGTTGACCTGGCGCAAGAGCCCGCATTGCACGAGCGTTTCAAGGCAGTTGTAAACCGTGGCGAGCGAGATGCCGGGCAGGCGTGCTTTCACGCGGGAAAAAATCTCCTCGGCGGTGGGATGGTCGCGCTTGCCGAGGATGACGCTGTAAACCACTTCGCGTTGCCGGGTGGCGCGAAGGCCGTTGTCGGCCAGTTTCGCGCAGAGCGCGTCGTGGGTTTGTGCGGAGGCTTTCATCTTGATGAGCAGGTTAAACAAATTGGAATGGTTCCAAGTCGCAAGTCAGAATTAGAGTAATTCAAGCATTCGCTGGCTGAGAACGTCGTTGCCTTACCAATTGTCGGGCATAAGATTGCCCTGCAATCATTAGCAGGCAAAATCGCCCGTGTAAACCCTGTCATGAAAAAAATCTCTAACCTCCTCGCCTTGGCCAGCTGCCTCGCCCTTTGTGCACCGTTGGCTCGTGCCGATCAACTCGATGACCTGATTTCCGGCCTGAGAAAGGGAGTCGCCGTCGATGCAGACAAGCGGAAAGAAATTATCCATACGACCGGCGAGGCCGCGTTCAACTCCTACTGTGAGGGCATGGCCACTCTTTACCTCCAGGAGATTAAAACAGCCATTGTCGATCCAGACCACAACGGCGGCTGGCCCGTTCGCTCCTTTCTGACGGAAGGAGCTGACCCCTATTTGCGAAAGGGCCTCACCAAGGCGCTCCAGGATCGTTTCGATAAGAAACCCTATTCGGTTTTGGCCTACGCCTTGATCTGTCCTGCCCTCTACACCGGGGACGACAAGCTGGTCGATGAAGCGCAAATGTATCTCAAGGACCACGATTCATTCCTCTACAAAATGGAACAGACCCAGATCGGCTCGTATTGGCGTCCTTACGTCAAAAGCGTCCTGGCTAAAGAGGCGCCACCACCAGCCGCAAAATAGGAAAGTGACCGCCTGGTGGGAGGGGCTTTATGCCCCGACGTTTTCAGCCCAGCACCAGTGCCACGGCTCAAACGCGATGCCGTGGGGATTTCCGCGTGGGAACGACAGGCGAAACCCAAATCTTGCCGCATGTTGGGTGAGCCAGTGAAAGGCGTCGGTTTCAGCAAACCCCTCGGTCAATGGCGCGCAGCCGGGCGTGGTGAGGTCGAGTGCGCGGCCTGTGTGATGCTCGCTGTAGCCCGGCGCCGCATTGACGGCGAGAATGGCCTCGATCGTTTTGCCGCGCGCGAGCTTGGTGCGAATGATTTCGGCCTGGCGCGCAATGCTGCGAAAGGCGGATACGACTTCCAGTTCGATGCCGTCGGTTGCCGCCGCCTGTTGCATCTGTTCCCAAGCCGTGGCCGCGGGCGGCGTGAGCAAAAGCTCGCGCCCATCGGTCGTTGCACCGATGCGGATGAGTTCGTCCGCTTCGGGTTGCGGCAAAAGCCCGTGGCGCGCGGCGTAATCGGCCGGAATGCCCAGTTCGGCCCAGATTTGCGGCAGGCTAATAGGTGGGAGGGGCTTTATGCCCCGAAGTTTGTTCGACACTGCAACGAACCTGCCAAAGAGATTCGCTTTCAAGGGCCTCTTTTAAGGTGGAGATTTTCTCAAGCAATGGCGGGGCACAGAGACTTGTCTTTCGGAGGTGGGTATTAAGCGTGAGAAAATATTCTGCATTGGATATTGAATATCGATTTCGACGAAGGGCGGCGTAGCCAGCTTTGTTCATCGGGGTGGCGAAGGAAGTACTGTCGGGGCATAAAGCCCCTCCCACAAAGTGAAATCTCGTTCAAGCCTGATGTTCGGCCAGCCAGCGCTCGGCCTCGATGGCGGCCTGGCAGCCCATGCCGGCGGCCGTTATCGCCTGCCGGTAAACGTGATCGGCGCAGTCGCCCGCGACGTAAACGCCGGGCACCTTGGTCCTGATCTGCGAACCATTCACAGGCAGGAAATAACCGTTTTCATCGACGTCGAGCGCGGCCGCAAACGGCGCGGTGTTGGGCATGTGGCCGATGGCGACGAAAACGCCCTTCACCGGCAGCACCGACTCGGCGTTGCTCTTGAGATTTTTAACTTTCAGGCCGCTGACGGCGCCCTGGCCGACACCTTCGACCGAGACGGGCACGCTGTCCCACACGGGTTGGATTTTCGGGTGCGACATGGCGCGGTCGGCCATGATCTTCGAGGCGCGCAGCGAGTCGCGGCGGTGGACGAGATAGACTTTGCTGGCGAATCGCGTGAGAAAAAGCGCCTCCTCGGCCGCGCTGTCGCCGCCGCCGATGACCGCGACTTCCATATTGCGATAAAATGCGCCGTCGCACGTTGCGCAGGTGGTCACGCCCTTGCCGCCGTAGAGTTCCTTTTCGCCGGGTATGCCGGTCAGGCGCGGCGATGCGCCGGTGGCGATGATGACCCCCTTGGCGAGAATTGTGCGGTCCGTGCAGATGAGCTTGCGCGGGGAAGTGGTGAAATCGACCGACTGCACCTGCGCCTGTTCGAAGCGCGCGCCGAATTTGGCGGCCTGCTTGCGCAGGTTGTCCATGAGCTGGAAGCCGTCCACGCCCTCGGGGAAGCCGGGGAAATTTTCCACCTCGCTGGTCGTCGTGAGCTGGCCGCCGGGCAGCGAACCCTCGATCACGAGCGGCGAGAGATTGGCGCGCGCGGTGTAGATGGCGGCGGTGAGACCGGCGCAGCCGGTGCCGACGATGACGACGTTTTCAACAGTGGAGGAGGACATGAAGCGAAGAGTTCAGCTACAAGTTAACACACTTGGAAAGGGCAAAGTAGCAAATGGAGGATAAAAGGTGGAGCGCGTTGACCTCAACGCGCTCGAGCGTCTTGGGTCAAGCCACTCGGCAAGCCCTTCGGCTGGCTCAGGGCCTTGAGCTTGTCGAATGGGCCGCTCCACCTCGGCCGTCTATTCGTCCAATATTCCGAGCCGGGCGAGGAATCTCTGCTTGTAACCTAATCTTCGATGACGGTCTCGGACGACGGGCTTTTGTCGCCGGGCCTGTCCTGAGCCTGCTTGCCCTGAGCTTGTCGAATGGGTCGAATGGGATCGCTTGGAAAGTGCGCGGCGAGCAGTTCGCCGGCGCGGGCGATGCCGTGGAGCAGGCCGTCGGTGAATTGGCCCTGCTTGAAATGGCCGCTCATGGCCGCGGTCAGCTCCGTCCAGAAGGCATCGCCGCATTTCTCATGCACGGCCTGGTCGCCGATCACGGCGAAGCGGTGGCTGCGTGGCGCCACAAAGATCAGCACGGCATTGCGCAGAGGTGTGCGGTGCAGGCCGAGGCGCTGGAATTGCTTGCCCGCTGCGGCCACGGGATCGTCAACCGCGCGGTGGCTGACCAGCACACGGATCTGGCCGGAAGTTTTTTGCTCGGCGTCGGCAATCGTGGACACGATGCGGTCGTGCTCAAGTTGTTTGAGAAAATGGCGTGGTTTCATGGGTCGTGGGTGTTACCAGCTCCCGCCCGCACCACCGCCACCTCCGCCGCCACCCCCGCCCGAAAATCCACCACCTCCTCCTCCGCCGCCGCCGCCGAAGCCTCCACCTCCGCCAAATCCACCAAACCAGACCATGCTGCTGCCCGAACTGCCGTAAAGACGCGCGCGGCGGCGACTCGACCAGACGGAAAATGCAATCAAGGCTACAAACAGCGCCAACCTGAGTAAAAGGGCATGGTTTTGGCTGATCGAATCACCCGCGGTCTGGCCCGTGCCTTTGTATTCGCCGCGCGTGGCCTGCATGATGGCGGTGACGCCGGCACGCAGGCCGCCGTCATAATCATCGGCGCGGAAGCGCGGCTTGATTTCGTTTTCGATAATCTGATGGCACGTTGCATCGGGCAGCGCGCCTTCGAGGCCGTAGCCCACCTGGATATACATCTGTCGGTCCTGCGTGAAAACAAAGAGCACGGCTCCGTTGTTGAGGCCTTTCTGGCCCACGCCCCAGCTTTGCTTGACGCGTACGGTGTAGTCCTCGATCGAGGAGTCCGACTGCATCTGCGGGTAAATCGCGACCACGATCTGATTGGAAGTGTCGCGTTCGAATTGTATGAGCTGTGCATCGAGGTCGGCCGCGGTGCCGGAGGAAACGACGCCGGCATAATCGTTGAAATAATGCTCGGGCGCCGACGGAATGACCTCGCTGGCACGAGCGAGGGTCGCCGCCAGCACGAAAGCAGCGAGCAGAGCAGAGTTTTTCAATAGCCTGCCAAACCAAGACAAAACTGTGGCGAAGCGCGACACGCGATCAATGCTGGTTGGCGGCGGCGGGCTGGGAGAAATCGAACTGCACCTTCGGCGCGGTTTCGGCGCCGGCCGTCGCCTGGAAATACGGATGGTCCTTGAAGCCAAACGCGGCCGCGAAGAAGACGGCCGGCACGCGCTTGATGGCGCTGTCGTACGCTTGCACAATGTCGTTGTACCGCCCGCGCTCGACGGAAATGCGGTTTTCCGTGCCTTCGAGCTGCGCTTGCAGCGTCTGGAAGTTCTCCGTGGCCCTGAGCTGGGGATAGTTCTCGGAAACGACGAGCAGCCGCGACAGTGCGGAGGTCAGCTGGCCCTGCGCCTGGTCGAACTGCGCCAGTTGTTGTGGATCGGTCGGCGCCTTGCTCGCGTCGATGTTGACCCGGCCGACGGACGCGCGCGCATCGGTGACGGCGATGAGCGTGGATTTCTCGAAGTTGGCCGCACCGGAGACCGTGCTCACCAGGTTGGGAATGAGGTCGGCGCGCCGTTGGTAAACGTTTTCCACCTGGGCCCATTGGGCATCGACCCCCTGCTGCAGGTTGACGAGTCTGTTGTAGGAGCCGACGGCGTACATCACGATGCCGAGTACGAACACGGCGATGACGCCAAGAGTGATGAGGAGAGTTTTCATAAAACGCGAAAAGGCTAAAGCGGTTTGCCCCGCGACACAAGCGAACCGACGTTACAAGAACGGGCCTTGTTTCCAATGGGGCGGGTTTGCGGGAAATTGGAAAGGATAGGTGGAGTGCGTTGACCGTTCGACTGAGCTCACGGCCGAAGCCTCAACGCGCTTGTCTTTTCCCTGTCATTCCGAGCCTAGCTTCGTAGCCCTGAGCCTGTCGAATGGGCGAGGATTCTCAACTTGCAACCTAGTGACGTGTTGTCAAAATCCGACCGGCTGCCCAATGATTGCTCCGGTGAAGCAGAAGCCTGACCAGTTGCCAAACCTAGCGTCGGAGTTTCCACATGTCCAATATTCATGTCTCCTTTGATAGGCGCATCATGACGATTGCGTCAGACGGAATTTGTTCAGCCGATGATATGGTTCAGGGCATCAACGAATATTACCCATCCTCCGGTGATCGGTTTATCTTGTGGGATCTGACGCGAGCCGATGTTAGTTCCATAACCGAGGAGGGTTTGGCGCGCATCGCATCGGCTGCCCTGAAAACCCTTCCTCCGAGAGAGTCGCGAAAGACGGCTATTGCGGTTGCGAATCGTTCGAATTACTTAATAATGTCCAAATATATCAATCAGGCCGTATCCGCGCGGCTGCCCGCCGAATATTCTGTCTTTACCAGCTTCGACGCCGCGAAACAGTGGCTTGAGAAGCGGTGAACACTGGGAAAGATTGCTCAGAATGACAAACCAGTGAAAACACGCTTCAAGGATATCACCAAGCGTAGCTTCGTCTGATTTTCAGCGGCTGGTAGAGTTCGGGCGAGAGTTCCAGCAGGAAGCGGCTGGGGGTCATCAGCATCGTGGGGCCGCCTTTGGTGTTCACTTTCGGAAAGCAGAGGTAGAGTTCATCGCGGGCGCGCGTGACCGCCACATAGAACAGCCGGCGTTCTTCCTCGAGATCGCCACTTTCGATGGCGCGGCGGAGCGGGAACATGCCTTCGGCGAGGCCAATGAGGAACACCACGCCGTATTCGAGGCCTTTCGCCTGATGGACGGTGGTTAGCTTGAGCGCATCGCCATCAGGATCGATCCGGCGGTCGCTCACCTCGGAGTTGAGCAGCATGATTTGCGCGAGCATTTCCTGCATGTCCTCGAAGCGGCCGGCGAAACCGATAAGCGACTTCAAGTCGTCGAGGCGCGAGACGTAGTTGGCGTAGGCGCCTTTCAAATAATCCCCGTACCATCCGTCGATCGCGAGTTCGACCGCGTTGTGCGGCTTCAGGTTTTTCATCGTGTCGCCGACCTGCTGGAGCGAGGCGGTGAGCTTGGGCCATTCGTCGCGCGCGTCCTTGGCCACCTTGGCGGCGACTTCGGGCGAGGCGAGGGCGTCGAGGAAATTCATCGACCGGGCGCGGGCGAGTTCGAGCGCGGCGGCGTGGATCTTTTGCGCGCCCTTGTCGCCGACCTTCGGCAGGAGCACGGCGAGGCGCTGCCACGCGGCGGTGTCGGCCGGGTTATAAACGAAGCGCAGCAGCGCGACGAGATCGCGGATGTGCGCCTGCTCGAAGAAGCGCACGCCGCTGGTGATGACGTAGGGAATTTGCAGACGGGAAAGCTCGAGCTGGATGTCGAGCGCCTGGAAATGCGCCCGATAAAGCACGGCAATGTCGCCGAGCGAGCGGCCTTCCTCGACGAGGCCCTTGACGCGCTGCACGATGAACGAGGCCTGCTCGCGTCCATCCATCGACTGCACGAAATAGGGTTTCTCGTTGTTGGGGCGGGTGGCGTGAAGCTCCTTGTCGAAATGGCGGCCCTTGGGCTGCGCCGCGAGCACGCCGTTGGCGAGGGCGAGGATCTGCGGCGTCGAACGGTAGTTCAGCTCGATGCGGTGGATGACGGTGCCCGAGTGCCGGTCGGGAAACGTCATGATGTTCTCGAAATTCGCGCCGCGCCACGAGTAGATGCACTGGGCGTCGTCGCCCACGGCCATGACCTGGTGGTGCGCGCCGACGAGGTCGACGAGCTGCGACTGCAGCGTGTTGGTGTCCTGGTATTCATCGACGAGCACGTGGCGAAAACGATTCTGCAGGTAGGCGGCGACGTCGGGCGCGCGCTGCATGAGCTCGAGCCACGATTCGAGCAAGTCGTCGTAATCGACGACGTTCTGCGTGCGTTTGGTCGAGGCGTATTTCTTGGCAAAATCTGGCACGCGGTCGATCAGTCCGTCGTGCTGCGGGAAAAAGCGCGTGATGATCTCGGACAACGGCAGTTGGGTGTTGCGCGCGAGCGAGATGATCGAATGCAGCGGGCCGGGTCGCGGGTGGGTCTTGTCCTTGAAAAACCCTTTGTCGATGCCCTCGACCGCGTCGCGCAGCAGGCCCTCGGACTCGTCGGCATCGAGGATGGTGAAGTTGCGTGACAGGTTGACGGCCTCGCCGTGGATGCGCAGCAGGCGGTGGCCGATGGAATGGAAGGTGCCGCCCCAGAAGCGGCCGGGATCGAGGCCGGTGAGATCCTGCACGCGATGAAGCATTTCCTTGGACGCCTTGTTGGTGAAGGTGAGCAGCAGGATTTCGCCGGGCCGCACGCCCTGCGAAAGCAGCCACGCGACGCGGTAGGTGAGGGTGCGCGTCTTGCCCGAGCCTGCGCCGGCGAGCACGAGCAGCGGCCCGGGCGGCGCGGTGACGGCGGCGAACTGCTCGTCGTTGAGCTGCGCGCGGAAGTCGATCGGTGGAACACCGTCGGGCCCGCGCTGGTTTTCGAGAACAAATTCCATTTGGAACAGAAGCTACCTTAAAATTGAAAACAGGCAGCGCGACAGAGTTTTGGGCGAAGAGCAAGGCCCTCCGGGCATACCTCTCTCGCGGCCCGCCTGGCGCTGGCAGTTTCTGTGCGCAAACGATGCCTGTTTTGAATTTTAGGATAGCTTCTAACCCTCACGCAAATTGATCGGAGAGCAAAAGCTTTTTTAACCGCGAATGGAAAAGATACTTTTTAACCGCGGATGAACGCAGATAAACGCGGATACGGATTGGCTGAACAAAGATAGCTTGGCAAAAAGAGGTTATCGTAGGGGGCCTTTTCCACTAAACCGACCGCCGTCCTTCGTAGGCTGCGCTGTTTTCTATGAAGAAATCTGCGTCCATCCGCGTCCATCTGCGGTTAAAATCATAACAAGACGAGGTCGTCGCGGTGGACGACTTCGAGGTGCTTGCGGGTCGAGTAAAGCACGCGCATTTCGTCGCTTTTCTTGCCGGCGAGGTGCGCGGCCTCGCTGCTCGAAAACGAACTCGTGCCGCGGGCGACGACGAGGCCATCGGGTGCGGCGATGTTGACGACATCGCCGGCGGCGAATTCGCCGCTCACCCCGGTGATGCCGGCGGCGAGCAGGCTCGCGCCGCGTTCGCGGAGAGCGGCGCCGGCGCCGGCGTTGATGTGCAGCGTGCCGGCGGGGCGCTGATACCAGGCGAGCCAGCGTTTTTTTTCCGCGAGCGGCAGCCCGCTGGGCACGAAGAACGTGCCGGGGCCGCGGCCGGAGAAAAGTTTCTCCAAAATATCGGGCTCGGCGCCGCTGGCGATGAAGACGCCGCAGCCGGATTTGGTCGCCAGCTTCGCGGCGGAAATTTTTGAGATCATCCCGCCGGTGGCGGTTTCACTCGTGGTGCCGCCGGCCATGGCCTCGATCTCCGGCGTGATTTTCTCGACGACGGGCACGATTTGCTTCGTGCCGCGCAGGTCGACGAGGCCGGGCGCGGTGGAGAGAATGACGAGATGGTCGGCCTCGATCAGGCTGGCGACGAGCGCGGAGAGCGTGTCGTTGTCGCCAAACTTGATTTCGGCGGCGCTGACGGTGTCGTTTTCGTTGATGATGGGCACGACGCCGTAATCGAGCAGTTGGCGCAAGGTGGCCTTGACGCCGAGGTGGCGCTCGCGGGCGCGGAGATCCTCGTGGGTGAGGAGGACCTGCGCGACGGTGAGGGCGAGCGGGGCGAAGCCGCGCTGCCAGGTTTGCATGAGCAGCGACTGGCCGACGGCGGCGCAGGCTTGTTTGCGGGCGAGTTCGCCGGGGCGCTTGGCCAGGCCGAGCGCGCCCATGCCGAGCCCGACGGCGCCGGAGGAAACCACGAGCACCTCGGCGCCACGGGTGCGGAGCGCGGCGATTTGCGCGCAAACCGCCGCGATGCGCGGCTCGTCAAGCTGGCCGATGCCGTGGGTGAGCACGCCGGTGCCGAGTTTGATCACAACACGCTTGGGTGTGACTGAAGAAGAGTTTTTCACACTAAGTACTAAAAATCACAAACGCCAGAATCCAAACGCCAAAAAAACTGGAAATCCGATCCGCCCCTCTTTGCTCTTTGGTTATCTGAGATTTCTTTGGGATTTGGCGTTTGGGATTTGGCGTTTATATTAACCACAAATAAATTTGATGGGTTGGCCGTCAGGTTAAACGGCCAGCAATTCCTTTTCCTTGTGGGCGAGGTGCTCGTTGATGTCCTTGGTGAACTTGTCGGTGAGGGTCTGTACTTCCTTTTCGCTGCGTTTCATGTCGTCCTCGGGCAGGGCGGCTTTCTTGAGGGCTTCAAGCGATTCGCGGCGGACGTTGCGGATGTGCACGCGGCCGTCCTCGGCGAGTTTGTTGGCGGTCTTGACAAATTCCAGGCGACGTTCGCGGCTCATATCCGGGAGGGGAATGCGCACGATTGCGCCGTCCACAATGGGATTGAAGCCGAGGTTGGCCTGCTGGATGGCTTTCTCGATGGCTTTGAGCAGGGATTTGTCCCACGGCTGGATTTGGATGAGGCGCGCGTCGGGCGTGGAGATGGCGGCGCATTCCTTGAGGCGCATGTGCGAGCCGTAGGCTTCGACGGAGACGCTTTCGACCATGGCCGGTGTGGCCTTGCCGGTGTGGATGGTGCTGAACTCGTGCAGCGTGTGTTCAAAGGCCTTTTTCATCTTGGCCTGCATGTCGTTAATGATGGGGTGGGACATGGTGGGGGAGAAGTTGAGAGTTGAGGGTTAAGAGTTGAGAGAAAAATAGCCCAAGGGCGAGCGTGGAACGGCAATGGTCACTCAACTCTCAGCTCTCAACCCAAAACTAATTGTGCACCAGCGTGCCGACTTTTTCGCCGAAGATGGCGCGGCGGATGGCGTGTTTGTCGCTGAGGTTGAAGACGAGAATGGGCACGTTGTTGTCGAGGCAGAGGGAGAACGCGGTTGAGTCCATGACGTTGAGGCGCTGCTTGAGCGCGTCGAGGAAGGTGATGTCCTCGTATTTGACGGCGTCGGCGTGCTTTTTGGGATCCTTGTCGTAGATGCCGTCCACTTTGGTGGCCTTGATGATGATGTCGGCGTGGATCTCGCTGGCGCGAAGGGCGGCGGTGGTGTCGGTGGAAAAGTAGGGGTTGCCGGTGCCGGCGGCGAAGATGACGACGCGGCCTTTTTCGAGGTGGCGCACGGCGCGGCGCAGG
>Ga0210392_10000364_pt1 | contig 29591 bp, 25 predicted proteins | sample IncBWC30OmetaG_FD_161057 | JGI IMG/M metagenome (GOLD analysis project Ga0210392, IMG submission 161057) | Forest soil microbial communities from Barre Woods Harvard Forest LTER site, Petersham, Massachusetts, United States - Inc-BW-C-30-O ... | reverse complement strand
TCCTGGAAAAGATCATCGCCGCCGAACGCCCCTCCGCGCTGCTGCCCACGCTCGGCGGCCAGACCGCCCTCAACCTCTCGATGGAGCTGCACAAGCTGGGCATCCTCGACAAATACAGCGTGGAGATGATCGGCGCAAAGCCCGCCGCGATCAACAAGGGCGAGGACCGCGAACTTTTCAAGCAGGCCATGATCAAGATCGGCCTCGACGTCGCCAAGTCGCGCACCGTGCAAACCCTCGAGCAGGCGCGCGCCGCGACCGAGGAGATCGGCGTCTTCCCGCTCATCATCCGCCCGTCCTTCACCCTCGGCGGCCAGGGCGGCGGCATCGCCTACAACCGCGAGGAGTTCGAGCGCATCGTCGCCAACGGCCTCGACATCTCGCCCGTGCACGAGGTGCTCGTCGAGGAGTGCCTGCTCGGCTGGAAGGAATACGAGATGGAGGTCATGCGCGACCACAAGGACCAGTGCGTCGTCATCTGCTCCATCGAGAATTTCGATCCCATGGGCGTGCACACCGGCGATTCCATCACCGTCGCGCCGGCCATGACGCTCACCGACAAGGAATACCAGGTGATGCGCGACGCCTCGTTTGCCGTCATCCGCGAGGTCGGCGTCGAGACCGGCGGCTCGAACATCCAGTTCGCTGTCGATCCGCAAACCGGCCGCATGGTCGTGATCGAGATGAACCCGCGCGTCAGCCGCAGCTCCGCGCTCGCCTCGAAGGCCACGGGATTCCCCATTGCCAAGATCGCCGCCAAGCTGGCCGTCGGCTACACGCTCGACGAACTTCGGAACGACATCACGCGCCTCACCCCCGCCTCGTTCGAGCCCACCATCGACTACATCGTCACCAAGATACCCCGTTTCACTTTCGAGAAATTTCCCGATGCGGATACGACGCTCACCTCGTCGATGAAATCCGTCGGCGAGGCCATGGCCATCGGCCGCACGTTCAAGGAATCCCTGCAAAAGGCCCTGCGCTCGCTCGAGATCGGGGCCTGGGGTTTCGGCGCCGGTGGCAAGTACGGCGGGGACGAGCTGCCCGACCGCAAGGTTCTGACCGCGCGCCTCGGCACGCCCAACGCCGAGCGTATTTTCTACATCCGCTATGCCTTTCTCGCCGGCCTGGGCGTCGATGAAATCTTCGACCTGACCAAGATCGACCCGTGGTTCCTCCACCAACTGCGCGAGATTTTCGAGATGGAGCAGGAGCTGAGGAAATTTTCGCTCGCGACGCTCGACGCCGCGCTGCTGCGCCGGGCCAAGCAGTTCGGCTTCTCCGACGCGCAGCTCGCGCACCTGCTCAAGAGCGACCTCGCCACCGTGCGCGCGCATCGCAAGCAGGCGGGCGTCAACACGACCTACCGGCTGGTGGACACCTGCGCCGCCGAGTTCGAGGCCTTCACGCCATATTATTATTCCAGCTACGGCGACGAGAACGAAATCATCCCGTCGAAGAAGAAAAAGATCATGATCCTCGGCGGCGGCCCCAACCGCATCGGCCAGGGCATCGAGTTCGACTACTGCTGCGTCCATGCCAGCTTCGCGCTGCGTGAGATCGGCTTCGAGACCGTGATGGTCAACTCGAATCCCGAGACCGTCTCAACCGACTACGACACGAGCGACCGGCTCTATTTCGAGCCGCTGACGCTCGAGGACGTGCTGGAGATTTATCAGCAGGAAAACTGCGACGGTGTCATCGTGCAGTTTGGCGGCCAGACCCCGCTCAACCTCGCCACCGCACTGAAGGCCAATGGCGTGAACATCATCGGCACGTCGCCCGAGTCGATCGAGGCGGCCGAGGACCGGAAGCTTTTCTCCGCCATCCTCAGCAAGCTCGGGCTCAAGCAGCCGGCCAACCGCACCGCGCTCAGCGAGGGCGAGGCAGCGGCATTCGCCGGCGAGGTCGGCTATCCCGTGCTGCTGCGCCCGTCGTTCGTGCTCGGTGGCCGCGGCATGTTCATCGTTTACAGCGAGGAGGAGCTGAAGAACGTCGTGCGCCAGGTGTTCGACGTCATGCCGGGCAAGCCCGTGCTGATCGACAAATTCCTCGAGGACGCGATCGAGCTCGACGTGGATTGTATCAGTGACGGCACCACGTCGGTCATCGGCGGCATGCTGGAGCACATCGAGTTTGCCGGCGTGCACTCGGGCGACGCGGCGATGGTCATGCCGCCGCACACGCTCGGGAAGAACATGCTCACGACCGTCCGCACCGCCACGGCCGCGCTCGCAAAGGAATTGAACGTCATCGGCCTGATGAACGTCCAGTTCGCGATCAAGGACAGCATTCTCCATGTGCTCGAGGTCAACCCCCGTGCGTCGCGTACCGTCCCGTTCGTGGCCAAGGCCATTGGCGTGCCGCTGGCCAAGCTGGCCGCGAAGGTGATGACCGGCGCGAAGCTCAAGGACCTCGGCTTCACGCGCGAGCTCACGCCGAAGCACTGGTGCGTGAAGGAAGCCGTATTTCCCTTCGTGCGGTTTCCCGGCGCGACCATCATGCTCGGGCCCGAGATGCGCTCGACCGGCGAAGTCATGGGCCTGGATGAAGATCTCGGCATCGCCTTCGCCAAGGCCCAGGCCGCGGCCAAGCCCGGCCTGCCCACCGGCGGGAATGTTTTTCTCTCGGTCAAGGACGCCGACAAGGCGCGCGCGGTCGACCTCGCGCGCCAGCTCGAGGCGCTCGGCTTCACCATCTATTCGACGAGCGGCACCGCCGCCGAGCTCGCGGCCAACGGCGTCACCGTGAAGAAACTGGCCAAGATCAACGAAGGCCGCCCCAATGCCATCGATCTGATCAAGAACGGCCAGATTCAGATCGTCATCAATACGCCCGGTGGCATGATCCCCCGTCGCGACGAGAACCAGATCCGCTCCGCCGCCTACGCCTACAACGTCTGCATCATGACCACCATCACCGGAGCCTACGCCGCGCTCAACGGCATCAAGGCGCTGAAACAAAAACGCGTCGGCGTCCGCCCGATCCAGCAGTATCGGGGGAACGTTTCGACCGTGTAAGGAGCATTTTGAACAGACTGTAACCCTATCGCCTGGACCGCGGCGCGGATGTCGTTCCCTCCGCTCGGACGTCGGATAAGCGGCCAGCCGGATTTTTTGCCACGAAAGATCACATAGAGCTCAAAGAAAGATTATTCCCTGTGTTCTTTGTGATCCTTTGTGGCTACACTAATTTCTAAATCTCTCTAACCATGGACTCGCCAGCGACGCTGATCGCGCTCCTGCACGGCCCGGACAAACCGGGGCTGGTCGCGCGCGTGGCCGGATGGATTTTTGAGCGCGGCGGCAACATCCTGCATGCCGACCAGCACCGCGACATGGAGGCGGGCGTGTTTTTCCAACGGGTGGAGTGGGTTCCCTTCTTCGCTAAAGCTTCGAAGGGCACGTCTGCCGAAATGGAGCAGGCCGCGGAGGAGTTTCGCGTGTTTGCCACCACGCTCGGCATGCAGGCGCGCGTGGCGTCGTCGGCGCACCGGCCGCGCGTGGCGATTTTCGTTTCCAAGGCCGACCATTGCTTTCACGACCTCGTGCTGCGCGGCCAGGCCGGGGAGTTCAACGGCGAATTTTCGCTCGTCATCTCCAACCACGATGACTTGGCCGGCATCGCGCGCGGCTACGGGTTGCCGTTTCATCACCTTCCGGTGGATCCGAAAGCCAAGGCCGACGCCGAGGCGCGCCAGCTTGAATTGCTGAAGAAGCACGACATCGAGCTGGTTATCCTCGCACGCTACATGCAGGTGCTCTCGGGCGAGTTTCTCCGGGCGTTCGCCCGGCCCGTGATCAACATCCATCACTCGTTTCTGCCCGCCTTTGCCGGGGGCCGGCCCTATCATCAGGCGCACGAGCGCGGCGTGAAAATCATCGGCGCCACTGCGCACTATGCCACGAGCGACCTCGACGACGGGCCGATCATCCAGCAGGACGTCGCGGCCGTGACGCACCGCCATAATGTCGATGACCTCGTCCGCAAAGGGCGCGACCTCGAGAAGCGCGTCCTCGCCCAGGCGGTGCGCTGGCACCTCGACAACCGCGTCCTGGCCTATGGCCGCAAGACCGTGGTGTTTGACTGATGGGCAATGGCTCTGGGAGGGGCTCTGAACCTTTAGGATGTGGGCGGGGTGCCCTCACCCCGCCTACAACACCCACCGGCCGGTCAATTTTGAGGTAGCTTCCGGGGCTGTCATTTGCTTTCTTCACTGTTTCCCAAAAACGAACCCGCTCCATGACCACGCCAACCGACCCCATCGCCACCGAGACCGCCTTGCCCAATTTTGAAGCAAAACTGCACGGCTTCTGGCAGAAAAATCGCAACGCGGTTTTCGCCGTGTGTGCGGTCGCGCTGCTGGCCGTGGCCGGCAGGGGGGGGTGGCAGCTTTTTACCGCGCAGCGCGAGAAAGGCATCGCGGCCGACTATGTCGCGGCGACCACCCCGGAAAAGTTGCACGACTTTGCCCATGAGCACCAAGGCAGCCCGCTGGCCGGGGTCGCGCACCTGCGCCTTGCTGATGATGAGTATGCCGCCGGCAACTACGCCGATGCGACGGTTGATTACACGCAGGCTTCGACCGCGCTGGCGGGCACACCGTTCGCCGGCCGCGCCCAGCTCGGAGCCGCCATTGCCAAGATCCAGGCCGGCCGTGCGGCTGACGGCGAAGCCCAGCTTAAAGAGGTTGCGAACGACCTCACCCTGCTCAAGGCGGTGCGGGCCGAGGCGGCCTATGACCTGGCCAGTGCCGCGGCCGACGAAGGCCGGGCCGATGATGCGAAAAAATTTGCCGCGCAGGTGCAGCAGATCGATCCCGAAGGGCCATGGGCCATGCGTGCGACCGACCTGGCGGCGAAGCAGCCGTAATTCGGGGCATCAACGGCCGGGCCCTGCTTCGCCCGTTGGGCTACGCAGGGCCAGCATCGCAATGCGATGCTGGTCGGGGCGACAGGATTCGAACCTGCGACCTCCTGGTCCCAAACCAGGCGCTCTACCAGGCTAAGCTACACCCCGTTATGCGAAGGGGCAGACTCGCGCCTTTCCCCGCGGTGTCAACGTTCTGTCAACTTTAGGCTCTTATTCATGTCGGTATAATCTCTGCTTGCCATGCCCTGCAAATCCACCTACATCCACCCACTTACAAACCTTTCTCTGACTTAACTCTCATGGACACTATATCTCGTGAAAATAACAGTAACTACCTGCCCATCGCAGGAGTGCTTGTCGGCGTAATTGCGCTGATCGTTGGCAGCATCGCGCTCGTCAAAGCCTCCAGCGCCAGCAAAGCTATCGCCGCGGACAGTGACGAGATCGCCAAGATCGACACCATTGAGAGCACCGCCAATTCGGCTGCGCAGACGGCGCAGACGGCCAACGGGAGCATCAGCAAGCTGAACGATTCCCTGCGCGGTGATTTCGACCAAATCACCACCAAGTTCGGCAGCATCGATGCCACCATCGCCAAGCTGCAGGAGTCGGCCAAGCCGGCACCCAAGGCCGCCAAGTCCAAGTCCGCCCCGGCGGGCGAAGGTCCGGCTCCCGGCACGGTTTCTTCCGATGGCACCTACACCGTCAAATCGGGTGACAGCCTCGCCAAAATCGCCCGCGCCAACGGCGTCTCGCTCGCCGATCTGAAAGCGGCCAATCCCGAGGTTGATCCAAAGCGCCTCAAGGTCGGCCAAAAGATCAACCTGCCGACCAAATCACAGTAAGCGGCAATTTTTTTCATCGCGCCTCCTCGATTCATTGAGGAGGCGTTTTTTTTGCCCGTGAAAACATGAGCTCCCCCGAAGCCGCGCCTGCCCGCTGGGAAAAACTCGGCGAAGAATCGCTCGCCGCCACGCCCATTTTCGACCTGCGCCGGGCGCGCTACCGCCACCCGCGCCGCGGCCGTGAACGCGACTTCGTTGTCCTCGATGCGCCCGACTGGGTCAACGTCCTCGCGCTCACGCCCGATTACCGCCTCGTGCTCGTCAACCAGTTTCGCTTCGGCACGAATGATTTCTCGCTGGAGATTCCCGGCGGCGTGCTGGAGCGCGGCGAAGATCCCGTGGCGGGCGGCCTGCGCGAACTGCGCGAAGAGACGGGATATTCCGGGAAAAATGCGCGCGTCATCGGCCGCGTGCACGCCAATCCCGCGATGCAAAACAACACCCTCCACATCGTGCTCGTCGAGCATGCCACGCTCGCGGCGGCCACCCAATGGGACCATGACGAGGAGATCGCCGTCAGTGTCCTGCCGGTGGATGAGGTTTACGCGCTCGCCCACGCCGGCCGGATCACCCACGCCCTCGTGCTCAACGCACTGATGCAATTCATGCCGGTTTGGGCGGGGCTTCGCCCTATCAAATCTCAGATCTGAACCTTTGAATTTTGGATCTTGTCGGCGGGTACTGTCTAAGTTTGCCACAAACGATTGTAGGTCGGGGTTTATCCCCGACGTGTCGGGCGTAAAGCCCGACCTACCATGTTGAAAAATTACACACTATCTGTCCGGCGGCCCCATTTGACTTCGCCACCAGCCGGGCTTAGCTGTCATCTTTAAGCCATATGCCTGCCCCGACGTTTGCCAATAATCCCGCCGCGCTTAGTTTCGAGCACGCAGAGTTTTTGCCCGCGCCGCTGGAGACGGAGATTCGCAAGATTTACGGGCGCAGCCCGCTTTATGCGCAGCGGTTCCCGCTGCATGCCGAGCCGCTGCAGTGGTCGTGCTACCGCGAAATTCCGGCGCTTTCGAAAAAGGAAATCGTCGAGCGTGGGCACCAGGCGTTTTTTGCCGACTACCGCGCCATCGAGCGCGGCCTGCAGGACAAGCGCTACGAATACGAAAGCACCGCCGGCACCACGGCCGGCCCGATGACCGTCATCATGGAGGACGGCTGGTGGGCCGCGCAGACGCGCCGCGCCTACGAGGCGCATCCGCTGCTCGCACCGTTCGCGCACCGGGCTTACCGCAAGTGCGTGCTCGCGCCCGTCGGCTGTTCGAGCAACATCTGTCCGTATGAGGACCACCCGTTTCCGCACCGCTATTTCGACGGCACGGTGTATCTCAACCTTACGAGCGACCCGTTCGCCTTTCCCGAGAGCGAGTGGGATCGCATCGTCCTCGAGGTGCAGGCCGTGCAGCCTGAGATCCTCGAAGGCGAGCCGGTTTATCTTTCGCTGCTGGCGCGCGCGGCCCTCCGGCGCAAGGTGCGCGTGCCCAGCCTGCGCGTGGTCATCCTCACCTACGGCAAGGCGAGCCTCTCGCACAGCCGGCGCATCGCCGAGGCGTTTCCCGCGCCGCAGGTCGATCTCTACGGCTCGACCGAGGCCGGCTATCTTTTTGTCGGTGGCGCGTTCCAGGATGATTCGCGCGTGATCGACGCCAATGCGTTCATCGAACTTGCGCCCTGGCGCGAAAACCTGGCGGACGTCTTTCAAATCTACGTGACCACACGCGACCGCGAGGCCATGCCGCTCCTGCGTTACCACACGGGTGACATCGTGAAAAAACTACCAGCCGGGTTCCGCCTGCTCGGCCGCGAGCGCGACTTGTATTTCCGGCCCGACGGTTCGCTGGTGTCCGCGCACGAGATCGACGCCGTGCTGCCCGAAAGCTTTTCCTGCTGGCACTGGTCGCTGGTGCAGACCGGCGACAGGCGCTGGGATTTTCACTACGTGGCCGACCATGAGGCTGCGCCGGAAGTGGGGCCTGCGCTCGCGCGGGTGTTGGGCGAGGACGTGCGGGTCGCCCTGTTTCGCCGCCGGGTGATCGCGCCCGCCGCGAGCGGGAAATTTTCGCTGCTCAAGCCGCTGGCCAAATAACCCGGTTCGCCCAGCTCCTGCAGCTGGGCTTCTCTGCCGGTTTAGGCTCCCTAATAAGCAGGGTGTGCGGTTGGTGTCACCACCCGGAGTCTTTACTTGATTCGGGCGATGGCATTACTTCGTTGACCCCGTACAAGTTTAAACGCGTCCGTCTCCCCGCTTTGTAATGAGCCTCACCCGCAGATTATTTTGTTCCTCCATCGGCCGAAAGTTCCTGATGGCCGCGACCGGCCTCATTCTCGTTGGTTTCATCACCGGCCATCTGGTCGGCAACCTGCAGATTTTCCTGCATCCAGACCACATCAATGGTTATGCCCATTTTCTGCACCAGCTCGGGCCGGTGCTGTGGGTTGTGCGCATTGGGCTGCTGGTGAGCGTGGGCCTGCACATTTGGGCCGCGACCGTGCTCGCGCTCGAAAACAAAGCCGCCCGCGGTCATCAGCCCTATGGCGTGAAGACCTGGATCCAGGCCTCGTTTTCGTCGCGCTACGTGCGCTGGACCGGCTACATCGTGCTCGCGTTCCTCTTTTATCACCTCGCGCAATTCACGTTTGGTTACGCCCAGTCAGCGAGCTTCAAGGAAAATCTCCCGCTCTACACGATGGCGGCCGATTATCGCGTCATGGGCTTTCCCGTCGTCAGGGCCGGCACGCAGGTGCACGACGTGCACAGCATGGTTATCCTGGGATTCCAAAACCCCGTCGTGTCGATTTTCTACATCATCGCCGTCGGCCTGCTGTCGTTTCATTTGCTGCACGGCATGGACAGCCTGTTTCAGACCTTCGGCTGGCGCAGCGCCACGTGGGCGGGCCCGTTGCGCAAGGTCGTGGCCTTGTTTTGCCTGCTCTACTTTCTCGGCAACCTGATCATCCCCGGCTCGGTTCTCACTGGCATGAAAGGCCTGCGTGAAGGCTTCCAGTCGGCCGCCGCGCCCGCCGCGTCGCCCTGATCGGCTTTCAACTTTCAACTCCCAACCTGCGCGCCGCGCCCTGCCATGGCCCAACTCGACTCCAAAATCCCCCCCGGTCCGCTCGCCGACAAATGGCGCCGGCACAAGGCGGACATCAAGCTCGTCAACCCGGCCAACAAGCGGAAATACGAGGTCATCGTTGTGGGCGCGGGCCTGGCCGGCGCATCGGCCGCGGCCACGCTGGCCGAGCTTGGTTACCAGGTGAAGAATTTCGTGTTTCACGACAGCCCGCGCCGGGCGCACTCGATCGCCGCGCAGGGCGGCATCAATGCCGCAAAAAACTACCAGAACGACGGCGACAGCGTGCACCGGCTTTTCTACGACACGATCAAGGGCGGCGACTACCGCTCGCGCGAGGCCAACGTTCACCGCCTCGCCGAGGTCTCGGTCAACATCATCGACCAGTGCGCCGCGCAAGGTGTGCCGTTCGCGCGCGAATACGGTGGCCTGCTCGCGAACCGCTCGTTTGGCGGCGCGCAGGTCTCGCGCACGTTCTACGCCCGCGGCCAGACCGGCCAGCAGCTGCTGCTCGGCGCCTATTCCGCGCTCTCCCGCATGGTCGGCGCCGGTGGCGTGCAACTTTTTACCCAGAGCGAAATGCTCGATCTCGTCGTGATCGGCGGCCAGGCCAAGGGCATCATCGTCCGCGATCTCGTCACGGGTGAAATTTCGCGCCATGCGGCCGACGCGGTGATCCTGGCCACCGGCGGCTATGGTAATGTTTTCAACCTCTCGACCTATGCGCGCGGCTCCAACGCCACCGCCATCTGGCGCGCCTACAAGCGCGGCGCGTGCCTGGCCAATCCCTGCTACACGCAGATCCACCCGACGTGCATCCCCGTGACCGGCGATTACCAGTCGAAGCTCACGCTCATGAGCGAGTCGCTGCGCAACGACGGCCGTATCTGGGTTCCGAAGAAAAAAGAGGATCGCCGAAAGAATCCCGCCGCCGTCCCCGAGGCCGACCGCGATTATTACCTCGAGCGCATGTATCCGAGCTTCGGCAACCTCGCCCCGCGCGACATCGCCTCGCGCGCGGCCAAGCGCGTGTGCGACGAGGGCCGCGGGGCCGGCGAGAGCGGCCTCGGCGTGTACCTGGACTTCGGCGACGCCATCAAGCGTCTGGGTGAAGCCGGTGTGCGCGAGCGCTACGGCAATCTCTTCGACATCTACCACGAGATCACCAACGAGAGCGCCTACCAGACGCCGATGCGCATCTACCCGGCGGTGCACTACACCATGGGCGGCCTGTGGGTGGACTACAACCTGATGTCGAATCTTCCCGGCCTGTTCGTGCTGGGCGAGGCCAACTTCTCCGACCACGGTGCCAACCGCCTCGGCGCCAGCGCGCTCATGCAGGGCCTGGCGGACGGTTATTTTGTCATTCCTTACACCATTGGCGATTATCTCGCCACGCAGAAGCCCGGCTCGCGCCCATCGACCGATGCGCCGGAATTCAAGCAGGCCGAGGAAAATGTCCGCGGCCTGGTCGCGCGCTTGCTCGCCATCAAGGGCAGGGAACCGGTGAGCCATTTCCACAAGCGCCTTGGCAAGATCATGTGGGAATTCTGTGGCATGGCGCGCACCAAGGCCGGCCTTGAGAAGGCGCTGAAGGAAATTCCCGCGCTGCGCGAGGAATTCTGGCAGAACGTCAACGTCCCCGGCGCCGGCGGCACGCTCAACCAGTCGCTGGAGAACGCCGGCCGCGTGGCGGATTTTCTCGAGCTCGGCGAGCTCCTCTGCCTCGATGCGCTCGAGCGCGAGGAGAGCTGCGGTGGACATTTTCGCGAGGAGCACCAGTATCCCGACGGCGAATGCAAACGCGACGACGAGAAGTATGCGCATGTCGCCGCCTGGGAATTCCAGGGCGCGGGCAAAAAGCCGCTGCGCAACACCGAGCCGCTCAATTACGAGGCGGTCAAGATGAGCGTGCGGAATTATAAATAGGCGGGGCGAATTCCATGCTAATATACCCACACACAGACGATTTACGAAGGAAGGTTTACGAATTACGATTTCAGCAGCGATCACCATGACTAAAACCGAAATGCTTCAGCGCACCAAAGCTTTCGCCCTGCGGGTAATAAAGGCTGTGCGCGCCCTTCCGGAAAAAGACGACGTGGCTGGGGTTCTTGGCCGCCAATTGCTTCGTTCTGGCACGTCAGTGGGAGCCAACTACCGTGCCGTTTGCCGGGCAAAATCGACTGCGGATTTCATCAACAAACTGAAGATCGTCGAAGAGGAATGCGACGAATCACTTTATTGGATGGAGTTGCTTGTTGAATCCGGCTCGATGGTGGCTTCTCGCTTAGAAGCTCTGATGCAAGAGGCCGATGAGTTGCTGGCCATCACTGTGGCCGCCCTGCGTACTACGCGTGCGGCCCGCGCGACTTAATCGTAATTCGTAAATCGTGAAATCGTAAATCTCCTCCATGGTCGCCGAAAATTCCAAAAAGAACATTTCCGTCACCTTGCGCGTCTGGCGCCAGGCCGGCCCCAGCCAGCCGGGTCGGTTCGTCGATTATCCGGCGAAGGATCTCAATCCCGACATGTCCTTTCTCGAGATGCTCGACGTCGTGAACGACGGTCTGGCCGGGAAGGGGGAGGAGCCGATTGCCTTTGCGCACGACTGTCGCGAGGGCATTTGCGGTACGTGCTCGCTCGTGATCGACGGCAAGCCGCACGGCCCGCACCGCGGGGTCGCGAGCTGCCAGACCTACCTGCGCAGCTTCAACGACGGCGACGTCATCGTGGTCGAGCCCTACTGCGCGCATCCCTTTCCCGTCGTCAAGGATCTGGTCACCGACCGCAGCGCGTTCGACAAAATCATGCAGGTGGGCGGCTTCATCACCGCGCGCACCGGCTCGGCGCCCGACGCCAACGCCATCCCGGTGCCGAAGGACGCGGCCGACCTCGCGATGGATGCCGCGCAATGCATCGGCTGCGGCGCTTGCGTGGCGGCATGCAAGAACGCCAGCGCGATGCTCTTCGTCGCGGCCAAGGTTTCGCACCTCGGCCTCATGCCGCAAGGGCAGGCCGAGCGCGACCGCCGCGTGCTCGCGATGGTGCAGACGATGGACGGGCTCGGGTTCGGCAATTGCACCAACCAGTATGAATGCAGTGCGGCCTGCCCGAAGCTCATCTCGCACGACTTCATCGCGCGCCTGAACCGCGATTACCTGGGTGCCACCTTTCGGGCCGCCTTCAAGCCGGCTCCGGCTGGTGCGGGCGGAGAATAAACGGTGGAACGCGTCGTCCCTGACGCGTTCATTTCAGGTCTTCCATTTAAGCGCGTCAGGGACGACGCGCTCCACCCGTCTCAACGGCTGCGAGAGTCAATATTTGAAGCCGACATCAGACATTTGAGATTTCAGGTTGTGGGCGGGGTGCCCTCACCCCGCCCACAAAGTCAAAACATCGTCAACGCCTTCGCGCTTTCGATGACGACCCATGCGCACAACGCGCCGATGGCGATGAGCATCACGCCCTTGGCCAGCTTGCGCCGCCGCATCTGTGATTCATGGCGATCCACATGGCGGGCCCGGTAGCAACCCGTTTCTGTGATGAAACTTACGAAAAGCGAGTTGCGGATTGGAGTGGTCGCGATACGGCTGTTGTCGATGGCGCCAAAGCGAACCACCGGCCGATGAAACCAGTTTTTGAATACGCGAATCACGCGCACACTAATTGAAAATTATAGTCGTTTTTTCAAGGTGAAAGCCGGTATAACTCTGTTTTTGACGCCTTTTTCCCAGCCAAATGCACCACTTCCACTACGTAGGGCAAAACCTCCATTGCGAGTCAGTCGATCTCGCGGCCGTCGCACATCTCTACGGTACGCCCACTTACGTTTACAGCGCGGCGACCATTACAAATAATTACCAACGTCTCGCCCAAGGCCTGGCCGGCCTCGATGCGCAGCTGTGCTATGCGGTCAAGGCCAACTCCAACCTGGCCGTGTTGCGCCATTTTTCGAATCTCGGCTCGGCATTTGAATTTGCCAGCGCGGACGAGCTGCGGCGGGTGATCGCGGCGGGCGCAAAGGTGGAGGCCAGCGTTTTCGCCGGCGTGGGCAAGACCGAGGGCGAAATCAAGCTCGCGCTCGAAAATGGCATTTTCTCCTTTCACGTCGAAAGCGAGCCCGAGCTCACCCGCATCAATCACGTCGCCGGCCAGCTCGGGGTGAAGGCGCCCATTGGCATCCGCATCAACCCTGATGTGGACGCCCACACGCACGCCAAGATCACCACGGGCAAAAGCGACAACAAGTTTGGCATTCCGCTCAAGCACGCCGCCGCGGCCTACGAAGCCGCCGCAAAAATGAAGAACATCGAGGTGCGCGGGGTGCAGATGCACATCGGCTCGCAGCTTACGAGCGTGGCGCCATTCGTTGAAGCCGTGGAAAAAGTTTCGTCCTTCGTGGCTGAACTGAAGGCAAAGTTCGGCCTTCGTTATTTTTCCATCGGCGGCGGCATTGGCATTGTGTACAAGGACGCGCTGGCCAGCGGCGCGCGCGAATGGTGGGACGCGCAGCCGGCCGATCAGCGGCCGTTGACCTTTGAGACCTATGGGGCCGCGCTCGCGCCGCTGCTCAAGCCGCTCGGCCTCAAAATCCTGCTCGAAATGGGCCGTTCCATGGTCGGCAACGCCGGCGTGCTGCTTTCGCGGGTGGAGTACCTGAAGCGCGGCGCGGGCAAAAACTTCCTCATTGTCGATGCGGCGATGAACGACCTCGTGCGGCCCGCCATGTACGATGCCTACCACGAAATCGTGCCGCTGCACCGCAACACTTCGCGCCGCGCGCTCGTCGCCGATGTCGTCGGCCCGATTTGCGAGTCGGGTGACTGCTTCGCCAAGGACCGCCAGCTTCAGGAAGTGGGCGAGGGCGAATTCATTGCCTTGATGAGCGCGGGCGCCTATGGTCGCGTCATGTCCAGCCGCTACAACACCCGCGGGATGCCGGCCGAAGTCCTGGTGCAAGGCAGCGCGTTCGAGCTGGTGAACGCGCGCGAGACCTTCGAGCAGATGATCGCGCCCGAGCGCATCCCGTCGTTCCTCAAGTGAAGACCACCACGCACACGCTGCGGCAGCTCAAGGGCCAGCGGCCCATCGTCGCGGTCACGGCCTACGACGCCATCACCGCGCGCCTGGCCGGCGAGGCGGAGGTGGACATCATCCTCGTGGGCGATTCGGTTGGCAACACGCTCCTTGGTTTCGACAGCACGATCCCGGTGACGCTCGACATGATGGTGCATCACACCGCGGCGGTTGCGCGGGCCAAGCCGGTTGCGCTGCTCGCCGCCGACGTGCCGTTTGTCGAGGCGCATTTTGATTTTGAGCGCGTGCTGCACGCGTGCCAGCGGCTCATGCAGGAGTCCGGCGCCGAGGCGGTGAAGATTGAGGGCGGCCTCGCGCTCGCCCATCCGATCGCGCGCCTGGTCGAGGCCGGCGTGCCCGTGTGGGGCCATCTCGGCCTCAAGCCGCAGCAGGTGCGCACGCTCGGCCGCTACAAGAAATTTGGCCGCGATGCGGCCGAGGCCGAGGGCCTTCTGGCCGACGCCCTCGCGCTCGAAAAGGCCGGGGCCTTTGCGCTCCTGCTCGAAATGATCGAGCCCAACCTCGCGCGCACCATCACCGAGACGGTCAAGATCCCGACCATCGGCATCGGCTCCGGCCTGTATTGCGACGGGCAGATTCTTGTCTCCACCGATTTGCTCGGCTTCGAGCTCGGCCATGCGCCGCCCTTCGTCAAGCCCTTCGCCCACGTGGGCGAGGAAATTAAAAAAGGCTTCGCCGCCTACGTTGCGGCGGTGCGCGCACGAAAATATCCAGAGTGACCCGGGAAAGTATCAGGTCTCAAGTGACAAGTCCCAAGATTTCCAGGGTAGCGGCGAAGCCGCAGGCTTTCTTGATACTTGCTACCTGGTACTTGATACTTCTTAAGAACCTTCCATGAACTTTGCGGTCATCGGCGCCGGTGCCTGGGGCACGGCCTTTTCGGCGCATCTCGCGCGGCTCGGCCATACCGTCACGCTCGTGCCGCGGCGGTTTGAGCAGGCGCTCGCGCTTTCTTCCGCGCACGAAAATTCCGACTACCTGCCGGGCGTCCCGCTGCCACCGAGTTTGCAAATCGGCCACGAGCTTGCGCCCGTGCTCATGGAAGCCGAGGTCGTGCTGCTCGCGTGTCCGGCGCAGGCCGTGCGCGAGACCTGCCAGCGCGTGCGCGGAAATCTCGGCCTGGCGCGCCAGGTCCGCTTTGTGGTCAGCCTCGCCAAAGGCCTCGAGCTCGGCACGCACTTGCGGCCCTCGCAGGTCATTGCGGAGGTGCTGCCGGAATTCCTGGCCGGCGCGCTGACGGGGCCGACCAATGCCGGCGAAGTCGCGCGCGGCCAGCCGGCGGCCATGGTGCTCGCGGCGACGCGGCCCGATCCCTTTGTCGCGCAGGTGCAGGCGGCATTGAGCGGGCCGACGCTGCGCGTTTATACCAGCGACGATCCGGCCGGAGTCGAGTTTGGCGGCTGCCTGAAAAACATCTATGCCATCGCCGCCGGTTGTTGCGATGGACTGCGCCTCGGCGACAACGCCAAGGCCGCGCTGCTCACCCGCGCGCTGGCCGAAATGGTGCGGGTGGGCACGACGCTCGGCGCCCGGACGGAAACGTTTTACGGCCTGAGCGGGTTTGGCGACCTTGTGGCCACCTGCCACGGCGGCTGGAGCCGCAATCGCGAGTTTGGCCAGCTTATCGGCGAGGGCCACCCGGTCGGCGAATTGATGGCCGGCCGCAAAACCGTGGTCGAAGGCTACCAGACGACCGAGTCCTTCGCGGGCCTGTGCGCCGGGAAGAAAATCGACGCGCCCATCCTGCGCGAGGTGCACGCAATTTTGTTCGGGAATAAAAAACCCGCCGCGGCGCTGGCCTCGCTCATGACGCGCGAGCTGAAGCGGGAGTAGGGGCCGGCCATCCTGCGGATGCCGGAGGCTAAAAAAGGACCCAAACCAACGGCCCAACGAATCGGGGCCCGCTCCCTTTGAACCGATCATTGGCTTGTTGCGTCATGGCATGTTGGACCAGCTCGCGATTGTTGCGTGCGGTTGTAAAATCGGGCGTGAGCCGTAGCGCCAACTCGTACTGATCGATGGCCTCAACCAGCCGGCCTGATTTAGCCAGAGCGTTCCCGAGATTATTGTGCCCCTGGGCAGATTCCGGCGCAATTTGCAGGGTTTCCTTAAATTGTGCGAGGGCCTCGTCCAGATTGCCCTGCTGAGTGAGGGCCAAGCCCAACCGATTGTGCGTATTAAGGTCATCCGGTTTGATTCGCAGGGCCGCCTGATACTCCGCAATCGCATCTGGCAAGCGACCCGGAATCTGCGAAAAGACGAGGCCTAAGTTGTAATGGGCATCTTTATAACCGGGTTTGATCTGCAGGGCCGCATGAAACTCAGCTATGGCGACCGGCAACTGTCCCGGCACATTGACCAAGCATATGCCATGATTGTTATGGGCGCGCTCATTATCCGGGCATTTGGCGACCGTGTCGCTCCAAATGGCCAGTTCACTTCTGTAGTCCTGATTGCGCTGAGCGGTGAGCCAACCCAATCCCGCGGCTACGGCTGCGCCTACCGCCAGGCTGCGTCGGCCGATCAACCGGTATAGTCCAAGGACGCCCAGCACAACCACTGCAGCCAGGGACAAGTAAACACGATGCTCGGCGATCGGTTGGCCAGAGATCGGAATTACACTGGAAGATGCAGCCAGGATCAAAAAAAACCAGGCTCCGGCAAAGCCGATGACCGGTCGGGAGCGCACTGCGATCAGCACGGCTGAAAGGAGTGAGGCAAGAACGAGCGCGCAGGGCATGATTTCCGTAACATGCCGAACCACCGGCATGCCGTAGTCAAAAACGAGGGGATGAGGCCAAATCGCCAGCTTGAGATAGAGCACCACGGACCGGCAGGAAATTAGCGCGTAGCTCCACCACGTCATCGGCTGCTCAAATCCGATTCCCCGCAGGCCCAGGTTGTTCATCAGGCCGGCCAGCAGCAACCAGGCGCAGGCCAATCCAAGGTAATATCGCCAGCGCAACCGCCAGGCTTCGTGAAATGTGCCGGCGACAAAGGTGCGATCGTATAACAGCACCATGACCGGTGCAGTGACGATAACCTCCTTGCTCATCGCGCCGAGGAGACAGCAGATGATAGAGGCGAGAGGCCAGAGGCTGGAGGCCGGAGGCCGGATCACCTCTGGATCTTGTATTTCTTTTTCAGGTCTCTCGCCTTTCGCCTCTTGCCTCTCGCCTGTTTCGTCCACGGAGCGGACGAAACAATACAGCGTCAGCAGATAAAACAGCCCCATGAGCGACTCGGCGCGCTGCGAAATGTAGGTCACCGCCTCGGTTTGGAGCGGATGCACCGTCCAGATCACGGCCACTGCCAGGGCAAGCGAAACCGCGTCTGCGCCGAAGCGTTCACTGAGCGCAGGTCGCGCCAAGGTGCGTCGCACGAGGCCAAACAAGGTCAGGCCGGCAAGCGTGTGTACGAGCAGGTTGAACGCGTGATAGCCCCACGCCTTCCTGCCACCCAGCGCATAGTTGAGGGCAAAGGTCAGGCTGATCACCGGGCGCCCGCTGGCCGTCGAAGAGGCTGGTGGCAATAAAGCGCTTCCAAGGTGTCTTATCACTGGACTGTTCACAATGGAGTGATCGTCCATGATAAACGGCCCGGACAAGCTGTTGTAATACACCGCCAGCGCCGCGAGGAAAATGAGCCCGCCAGCCATGAACATCATCCCGCGGGCGCTTAAAGCCGGTTTGATGACAGATCCTCTCGGAGGCATGGAGCAATGATGAATAACCGATGGCAAATTACCAACTGCGAATGACCCGTGGCAAACTTTGAACGAATCGTTTGCAGGCTATGCGCCGAGCGGAAAATTGGCGCGAGCTCAAGAAAGAGTGAGGCCAGCCTGCGGAGGACGGCTGGAGTAGTTTGTAATTGGTCGTTGGTTTCAATCCGACGCCTGCCGTGCCCTTCGGTTTGTCCGCCATCTTGTCCGGCGTAGCCTTGGCGAAGTCGGAGGCACGGAGAATGAAGGAGGGCGTCCGTACCAACTACGAACGACCAACTACAAATTACGAACGACTCCGCGATTGGACCCAACTGCCAATTCCTCGGCTGCTCAAAAAATTGGATGTTGGATGTTCAATGTTGAACGTTGAATGTTCGCCGCCAGACGGCGGCCTCACCGCTTGCTTTGTTCGATGGCGGTGACTTTTCCGTTCACGAAGGTCACGCGGATGTTGTCCTCTTCGTGTTCCGAATAAACCGGTTCGCTCACCGGCTCGTAGTAAACATGGTAAACATGGTCCGCGGGATCGAAGAACACAACGCGGCGGTAGCCGACGTGCTCCACGCCTTCAAATTGTTCGTAGTAGGTTTTATAGATCCAGGTGGTCTCGGCGCCCTTGGCGGAGACTTTCTCATGCCGCTCGTCCGGCGGGCCGAGGGCGATGTAAACCATGTCTTCCGTATAACCGACCTCGACGATGCCCTGTCGGATCTTGTCCTGGGTCTGCGGATCGAGGCGGTTGAAGACATCCTGTTTTTCACCGATGCGGTGGTCGATGGTGTTGCAACCGGCGAGGGCGAGTAACAGCCCAGCAAAGAAAACGATTTTTTTGAAGTGCATGGTGGGGATGGGGAAAGGTAACAAGTATCAGGTAACAAGTGACAAGGGGTGGAAGTAACAAGTGTCAGGTAACAAGTGACAAGATCCTGGCTCTAAATCTTGGAACTTGTTCCTTGGCCCTTGTTCCCTGGCTCTTGTTACTTGGCGCTTGGCGCCCCATATTCCATTTGGTATGCAGTAGCCTCGGCGGCGTCGGGATCGAGCAGGCGCGCCACCACATGCAACGAGGAGTCGAGGCCGGCGCTGATGCCCGCGGCGGTGATGATTTTGCCGTTGTCGTGAAAACGCTGCGAGGGATCGACGATGGCGGCCGGGGCGAGTTCGCGCAGCAGGTCGAGCGCCGTGTGATGCGTGGTGATGCGCAGGCCGTCGAGCAGGCCGGCCTTGGCCAGCACGAGCGCGCCGGTGCAGATGCTCATGACGATCTCGGCGGTACGCGCCTTGGTGCGAAGCCATTCGAGCAAGGCGGGCTTTTTGAGCAGTGCGCGCGTGCCGCTGCCGCCGGGAATGACGAGCACATGGGGCGAGGGACAGTTTTCGAGCGTGAAGTCGGGCACCACTTTCAGGCCATTGCGCGCCCGCACGCTGCCGGGATCCGTCGCGACCGTGAACGTGTGGAAGGCCTCGTGGTGGCGGAGTTCATCCGTGAGGGCAAAAACCTCGAACGGGCCGGCGAAATCGAGCACCTCGACGTCGTCGAAAATCAGGATGGCGACGTTTTTCTTCATGGGAATGGCGTATCAAACGGAAATTTCGCCGCGAAGATAAAGGGCGCAGCGCCCCGCAATTTTTACGCGGTCGCCCGCCAGTTCACACCAAAGTTCGCCGCCGCGCGACGAGACTTGCCGGGCATGAAGTTTGTTTTTGCCAAGGCGTGCGGCCCAGTAAGGCACGAGTATGCAATGAGCCGAGCCGGTGACCGGATCCTCGGCAATGCCGGCATCGGGCGCGAAGAAGCGGGAAACGAAATCCACGCCGTCGCTGCCTGGAGCGGTGACAATCATACGGCCGGGTGTGACCCGGGCTAACGTGGCGTGATCTGGACTCAATGTGGTCACATCGTTGGCTGAGGCGTAAATACAGAGCCAGGATGTTTTTGTTTTCTCAATTATGCGTGGCGCGCAGCCGAGTCCACGGAGAAGGTCGTCTGTTGGCGTGGCTGATTGCGGCGGTTGCGAAGGGAAGTCGAGTTCGAGCAATCCATCGCTGCGGCGGGAAACCGCAAGTGGACCACTGCGTGAGTCGACGACAACGGTATCGCCCAGCTGGTCGAGTTCATGGAAAAGCGCCCAACCGCTGGCCAGTGTCGCATGTCCACAAAGATCCACTTCGACGGCAGGCGTGAACCAGCGCAGGTGAAAGCGCGCCGGGCCGGTGCGGACGAAGAACGCCGTTTCGGAAAGGCCGTTTTCGAACGCGATCTTTTGCAGCAGCGCGTCGGGCAGCCAGGCGTCGAGCGGAACGACCGCGGCCGGGTTGCCGCGGAAAGTTTCATTCGTGAAGGCGTCGAGCCAGTAAAGCGGCAGCTTCATGCCGGCAGTTGAATGGATTTCTCCCCATTGGCAATCGGATGTGGCGCGAATGGCGTGCACCCGGTTGCTCTTATGCATTTTCGGTAGGGGCGGCTGCCCCCAGCCGCCCGTCGGTTTTTCGGCCCGTTGAGGGCAACGGGCCCTACCTGTCTATTGTCCCTGGTATTTTTGAAACTGTTTTAACGGCATGGTCGAATGACCAACTACCAACTCCCGCCCTTAAATCTGAAATTCGGCCTGCCGGCTGACCGCGACGCGGGCTTGGTGGCTGAAGTAGTGGTCGCTGAGCAGCGAGTGAACGGTGTTGAGGCGCACCAGCAGGCCGGCCAGGAATTCGCCGAGGGGCGAGGATTTGGCGTCCTGGTCATCGTCGGCGTGGCCGGAAAAAAACGGTTCGAGCTTCAGCGTGCGCAGCGCGTTGAGCATTTCTTCGACGGCCAGTTCGACGGCATTGGATTCGTTGAGATTCTTGTGAATCGAGCGGAGGCGGTTGAGCATGTTGGCGAGATTGTGATAAAGGCTGCGCGGGGCGGCGCCCTGGCGCAGGAGCAGGTCGGCGACAAAGCGCGGCTGGCTGTGTGCCTGGTAGAGCCGGCGATAGGCGTCCTGCGAGCCGAGCATGCGAAGCAGGGCGGACAGTTCGGGCGCCTCGTGGTCCGGCGCGAGGGTGCCATGGGGGGCGCTGAGGACGTGGCGGAGCGCGCTGCAGGTCATGATGGCGCGTTCGAGATGCGAGCCAAGGCGGAGAAAATACCACGCGGCGTCGTGCGCCATCGTGCGCTCGGCGGTGCCAAAGAAGGCGTTCAGGTCAATCAGCACGCGGGCCACGGTCTTGGTCGTGATGGTTTCGGAATTGGCGCCTTGGGTTCCGAGTTGGGCGCGGTAGGCGGTGTCGAGGGTGGCGACGAGGCGCGGCAGCAGCACCCAGGCTTCGGGGCTGAGGTGGTCGCGCAGGCGGCGGGCATTTTCCGTGGCGAGGCGGACGGAGGTGTAGATGGAGCTGGTATGCTGCGCGTCGAGGGCCATGCGGCGGGCGAGCTCAGGCGAAAAAACTTCATGGGGCCGGGTGCGCAGGCTGACCCGCTGCGTGCTGGCGTGGCCGGTGGCTTCGAGCAAGCCCTGCCAGACCGGGAGCCAGCGGCGGCGGTCGCGAGCGGGGATTTCCTCGAGGGCGACGTCATCGAGGATGGAGATCATGCGCGCCGTGGCCTCGGCGCGCTCAAGGTAGCGGCCGAGCCAGAAAAGATTTTCCGCCGTGCGCGAGCCGAGGTCGGCGTGGCCGTTGGCCGCGCTTGGCGCGAGGGCGCTGTCGGTCGGGCCTGAAGCGCGCGAAGGCACGGCCGCTTTTTCATCGATGGCCGCGGCGCGGTCCTGGATGACAATGGCGTCGGCGGTGGAGCCCAGGCGATCGAGGGGCGGATCTTCGACGCCGAGGTGAACAAGGCCGCCTGGCATGACGACAAAGTCCTTCTCTTGCGCGAGCACGTAGGCGATGAAACGGAAGGGCGGGGATTTTTTCGCGTCGGGTTGAAGCGCGAGCGGGGCGAGGCGCTTTTGCGCGACGTAGGCGAAGGGCGCCTCGCGCACTTCGCGGGCGAGGCCGCGCGGGCCGATGAGTTCGGGGGCCGGCTTGATTTTTTCGCCAAGGCGCGGGTCGTGGGCGGGACGCAGACGGAAATCGCCGGGTGTGTCGAGAATGAGGTCGAGCTGGTCGGTGTCGCCGCAGGTGTAGGTGGGCACGGTGGGCAGGAGCGGTTTTTCACCGAGGTAAAAGCGCATGAGGCGCGGCAGGTAGGCGTCGAGGGTGCGGCTTTCGGCGACACCCGAGCCGATGGCGTTGGCGACGACGACGTGGCCGCAGCGGATGCAATGAAGGAGCCCGGGCACGCCGGCGGTCTCGCGGTCGGTGGAAAAAACCACGGGGTCGATGTGCGCGTCGTTGAGGCGGCGGTAAATGACGTCGACCGGTTCGAGGCCGGCGATGGTCTTGAAGTAAACGCGGTTGTCGAGGACGAGCAGGTCGTCGCCCTGGACGAGGGGCAGGCCCATTTTGCGCGCGAGGAAGCTGTGCTCGGCGTAGAAGGGATCGCGCGGCCCGGCGGTGAGGAGGACAATGGCGGGGTCTTCGATGCGCGGGGCGAGTCGTTTCAACGCATCAAGCAGCCGCAGGGGAAAGTTGATGATGCTGTGATGGTCGGGCAGCGTGCGGTAGAGTTCACCGGCTTCCTGCGAGAGGAAGCGGCGGTTTTGCACGGCGTAGCCGAGGCCGATGGGCGTGTTGGCGTGGGTGGAGGCGACCTGCCAGCCGGCGGAAGTTTTCACGAGGTCGAAGCGCAGGAGCGTGGCGGGGTGCGCGCGGTCAGGCTCGAGATTGAGGCAGGGCCGGCGGTAGTAGGAATCGCTGAGCACGACTTCGGGCGGGAGCAGGCCTTCCCGCAGCACGAGCTGGCCACCGTAAACATCGAAGAGCAGCGCGTTGATGAAACGCGCGCGCTGGCGCAGGCCGGCTTCGAGTTCCGTCCACTCGGCGGCGGGCAGCACGAGCGGCGTGGGCTCAAGTTCCCAGAAGGGCCCAGCCTGGCTGGCGTTCTCGAGCGCGAGGTCGGTGAGGCCGGCGTCGCGGATGTTGGCGCGCAGGCGCGCCCGGAGCATGTGGCGCTGGGCGGGACTGAGACGCGGAAATACGGCAGGTTTGGTGCGGGCAGCAGCGGGCATCGGAAAACGCAGGCTTTTGACGTTGGCGCGGTGAGCAACGGGCCGCGAGAATTTTATCGCCGTGTCGCGCGGTCTCGCAGAGAACGACACCCATGCTGCCATTGTGGGAGGAGAATCCGGCGCGCCGCGCGCCGCCGGTGGCGACGGTGCTGGTCATCGCCGCCAATCTGGGCGTGTTCATCCATGAGGTGATGCTCGCGATGCAGGATCCGAGGGTGCTGGAGGCGTTTATCGGAACCCACGCGCTCGTGCCGGGGCGGCTGGTCGCGGACTGGGATCAGGCGCGCGAGTGGAAAACGTTGTTTACCCACATGTTCATTCATGGCGGGGTGGCGCATGTGGCGGGCAACTGCTGGTTCCTTTGGGTTTTTGGCAAAAGCGTCGAGGATCGGCTGGGCTCGATGAAGTTCATCTTGTTTTATTTGCTGTGCGGGTTGGCCGCGGCGGGCCTGCAAGTCGCCGCCGAGCCCCATTCCGCGCTGCCCATGCTGGGCGCGAGCGGCGCCATTTCGGGAGTGCTGGGCGCCTATTTGATCATGTTTCCGACCGCATGGATCGTCACGCTCGTGCCGTGGATCGTGCCGATCATCCCGGTGCCGGCATTTTTGTTTCTCATTGTCTGGTTCGTGTTTCAGACGCTCAACGGGGTGGGTTCGATGCTGAGCGGCGCGGACGCGGCGGGTGGGGTGGCGTGGTGGGCGCACGCGGGCGGGTTTACCGCGGGGGTGATTTTAATTCTATGGGCAAAAGGCGCGGGCTTGGTGCGGCGGTCGTGAAACTCCCTCTGCCGGCGCAGGGATCCTATTCATCGTACGCATAATCGTTCTCGTTATCGTAATCAGTTTTATGGGTATCTGGGAGAACGAGAATGATTAGGAGAATGAGAACGATTGGGTTAGCCCGAAGCAGGCCAACATCGAGGATTGCCAAGCCGGGCAAAGGAGAGATACGATGCGTTTTCCTTTTCTCATGTTACGAAAGCTATTTGCCAGGTTGCGCGGGACGCCCGCGCCCAAGTCCGATCCCAAGCCGGTTCACAGCCACGCCAAGCCGCACGGCCACGAGCACAGCGCGAAGCCGCAGTCGAGGTCCGGTGGCGGGCCGCGCCGGGATCCCCGCCCGCGCCACGATGCGCCGAGGCACAAGCCCGCGCCGCACAACGCCCCGGCCCCGCATGGCGCTCCGCGCCGCGAGCCGGCGCCCCGGGCTGAGCTTCCGCGACCTGAAGTGCCAAAGATGGACACCGTTTTCTCGCAGCTCGGCCTCGATCCCGCGCTGGCCTTTGCCGTGCAGCAGATGGGCTACACCGAACCGACGCCCATCCAACAGCAGGCCATCCCGCTGGTGCTGGCCGGACGCGACGTCATCGGCTCGGCCCAGACCGGCACGGGCAAGACGGCCGCCTTTGCGCTGCCGATCCTACAGCGGCTTGGGCCGCACGGCAAGCTGCGCTGCCTGGTGCTCGAGCCCACCCGCGAACTCGCCCTGCAGGTGGAGGAGGCGTTCAAGACTTTCAGCAAGTTCACCGGCCTGCGCGCGACCGTTGTATATGGTGGCGTCGGATACGGAAAGCAGCTGGAAGATTTGAAGCGCGGCGTCGATGTGCTGGCGGCGACGCCGGGACGGCTGCTCGACCACATGGAACAGGGCAACTGCTCCCTCGATCACGTCGAGATCCTCGTGCTCGACGAGGTGGACCGCATGCTCGACATGGGCTTCCTGCCCGATGTGAAGCGCATCGTGCAAAAATGTCCGAAAGCCCGGCAGACGTTGTTTTTTACCGCGACGCTCCCGCCGGAGATCGCGCAACTGGCCAGTTGGGCGCTGCGTGATCCCGCCACGGTGGAAATTGGCCGCCAGCGGGCAGCGGCGGAGACAGTGGCGCACGCGTTTTATCCGGTGGTGGCCTCGCAGAAATATTCCCTGCTGCAGACGCTGCTTGAGCAGACTGAATTCAAGAGCGTGATCATTTTTTGCCGCACGAAGATGGGGGCGGATCGCATTGCCGAGCGGTTGAAGGCCTCGAAACATTCGGTCGGCGTGCTGCATTCCGACCGCAACCAGAGCGAGCGCACCGAGGCCCTCGCCGGGTTCAAGTCCGGCAAGTACGAAGTGCTCGTGGCGACCGACATCGCCGCGCGCGGCCTCGACATCGCGGGCGTCTCGCACGTCATCAATTACGACGTGCCCGAGAATCCCGAGGATTACGTGCACCGCATCGGCCGCACCGGCCGGGCGCAAAACACCGGCGATGCGTTCACCCTCGTGACCGAGGACAACGTGCGCGACGCGCGCAGCATCGAGCGCTTCATCGGCACGTCCATCGAGCGGAAGAAAATCGAAGGCTTTCCCTACATTTACTCGGCCTTGTTCGACGAAAAGGCACAGGCCGAGGCGTCGTCGGCACTGGCCAAGCCGGCCAGCCGTCTGCATCGCGGTGCACGGAGGTGAGAGGCGCGCTGACGCGCGCAAATCTCAAAGGCCAATTTTCAAACGCCAAATAAATTTCAAAAACGAAATTTTAGCCAAGCATTACAACCATTTTTTCCGCTATCGGATTTTTTTGGCGTTTGGGATTTGGCGTTTGGGATTTCGTGAAAATCCGTGGTTTCAGGCGGCCTCATTCCGCACCGTTGACCGCCTTAAAGGTCAACGCAGCGACCGCTCCTCCCGCCAGATCGGCCACGAGGTAGACGCCGAGTTGGTGAAAGCTTTCCAGTCCCATCGTGAACACGCCGAGACCCACGGCGGGATTGAAGGCACCCCCGGAAATTCCACCCACCGCGACGGCACCGGTCATCACGGTGAAGCCGATGGCGAGTCCGTAGAATGAATTGCCCGCCGTGCCCTTGGCGGTGGCGACATTGAGGACCACCCAGGCGAGGGCGAAAGTGAAAAGAAATTCGGCGATCAGCGAAGGCACGGTGCCGCGCAGCGCGGGGCCGCCGGCGGGCATACCGTGAAAGAGAAAAGTCACGATGACGGCGGCGATGGCGCCCGCGGCAAACTGCGCCAGCCAGTAGGGGATGGCATCCCTCGCGCCGAGCTTTCCGCGCAGCCAGACCGAGAGGGTGACCGCGGGGTTGAAGTGTCCGCCCGAAATATGCCCGCCCGCGAAAATCATCACCATCAAGGATGAGCCGATCGCGAGGGGCGCCAGCCATGCGCCGCTGCGAACGGCGGTGCCGACCGTGAAAACGAGGAAGAACGTGCCGATGAATTCGACGAGGTATTTTTTCATGAAAGCTGGAGGCTGGATTTGCTGGCGGGGGAACGATTGCGAACGATTAAAACGACCTCGGCTGCCGAGGCAACGCAGGATCTTTCCGGGGGTGGCCGAGGAATTTTTCGGAGGGCGGTGGTGCGTTTCGGTGAGATTGTAGGTCGGGCTTTACGCCCGACACGTCGGGGATAAACCCCGACCTACAATGGCGCATGACAAAACCGTACCAATATCTTTTCGGAGATTGATTCGGCGAAGTCTGCGACAAAGCTGCTTTGAATGAGCACGGAAGTCATCGGTATCGACCATATCTACGTCGCGGTCTCCGATCTGGATCGCTCCGAGAAATTTTACGACACGGCCATGACTATTCTCGGCTTCCGTAAGAACGCATTCCTTAACGACGGCGATCGTCATATCCAGTACTTCAATCGTCATTTTGGTTTTGTCCTTCGGCCTGCGCACAACTCCACCCCGCACAACCCTTTTGCCCCGGGGCTGCATCATTTCTGCTTTCGGGTGGAGGACAATGCGGCCGTGGACGAGGCGGCTCGGCGTTTCAAAGAGGCCGGGATCACTTGTTCGGCGCCACAGCTTTATCCCGAGTATGCCCCCGACTATTACGCCTCTTTCTTTTCCGATCCCGACGGGATTCGCCTTGAGCTCACCAACTACCGGCAGGAACGGCGGAAGCGGTTTGAGGATTTGGCGAACGCGTGAAAGGTTTGGATTCTTCGCTGCGCCCAGAATGACAAGGGCATGCCGGTTTGTGACGATTGAGTGGCCGGCGATTTGGGACTTGAAGTATATTCCTGTTAAGGAATATAGTTTGGCGATGGAACTGGTCAGAATCTACGAGTGCCTGTGCGACCGCACGCGGCTGCGCATCCTCAACCTGCTGCTGCGCGGGCCGCTGTGCGTGTGCCATTTCCAGGTCGTGCTGGGCGAGCCGCAGGTGAAGATTTCCAAACACCTGAACTACCTGCGCCGGCGCGGGCTGGTGGCGGCGCGCCGCGAGGGCAACTGGATGATTTATGCGCTGCCGGAGAAAACGTCGCGCGAACTGCGGGCCAATCTCGCGTGCCTGCAGGATTGCGCGGGTGAGCAGACGGTTTTCCAGCGCGATCTTGCCCGGTGGGCGCAGCGCGCCAGGAAATTTGCGGCCACCAGCCCGTGCGGCTGTGGGGTAGGGACGGACCGCCGGGCCGTCCGTTCTCCCGGCGCGCCCGGCGGTCGCGCCCTACCTAAAATACTATGAACCAAAAACCACCCTTCGAAGTTTTGATTTTATGCACGGGCAACTCGGCCCGCTCGGTTATCGGCGAATACCTGCTGCGGGTGAAAGGCAAGGGGCGCTTCGAGGTCTTCAGCGCCGGAGCCAAGCCGACCGGCAAGGTGAATCCGCTGGCGATCCGCGTGCTGCGTGAAAGATACGGCCTTGATGCGAGCGACGCCCGCTCAAAGTCGTGGGACGAGTTTAAGGACGTGAAATTCGATTTCGTGATCACGGTGTGCGACCACGCGCGCGAGGTGTGCCCGGTCTGGCCGGGGCAGCCGATGATCGCGCACTGGGGTTCGCCCGACCCGGCGGCGGTCGAGGGCACGGAAGATGAGAAATACCAGTCGTTCGTGCAGGTGGCGTCGCAGGTTGCGCAACGAGTGGACCTGTTCTGCGCGTTTTCCGATGAGAAACTTCTCGATGCGGCGGCGGTGCGGCAAGTGGGCGAAGAATTCAAGCTGTCCGGCGAAATGGAGATGAGGCGGTGAGAATGCCCGCGTGGTTTACCGGCGAGTTGCTCGGCACGTTTCTGCTCGTGTTCTTTGGCTGCGGATCGGTGGCGGCGGCGACGCTGCTGGGTGCGCAGGTGGGCATATTTCAGGTGGCCATCGTGTGGGGGCTGGGCATTGCGCTGGCGATCCATCTCACGGGCGCGCTGAGCGGTGCGCATCTCAACCCGGCGGTGACCTGCGCGCTTGCGGCCTGCGGGCGTTTTCCGGCGCGGTTGATCGGCGGCTATGTGGCCGCGCAATTTTTCGGCGCATTCCTGGCTGCGGCGGCGTTGCATGCGGTGTATGCGGGTGCGCTGCTGGCTTACGAAGCGGCCCACGGCATTGTGCGTGGCGCCGCGGGCAGCGAGGCGACGGCGATGATTTTCGGTGAATTTTTTCCGAACCCAGGCGGCCAGCCGCTCACCATGGCGCGTCGCGCCTTGATCGGGACGGGCGGGGCATTTTTCTGCGAGGCGCTGGGCACGGCGGTGCTTGTGCTGGCGGTGCTGGGCACCACGGATGAAAAGAATTCCGGCCGGCCGCGCGGTTTTGCTCCGGCCATGATCGGATTGACGGTAACGGCGCTCATTTCGCTGCTCGCGCCGCTGACCCAGGCGGCGTTCAACCCGGCGCGCGATCTGGCCCCGCGGATTTGGAGTGCGCTGGCGGGCTGGGGCACCGTGCCGTTCACGGCCAACGGCTGGGGCTGGCTGACGGTTTATGTGCTCGCGCCGCTGGTGGGCGGACAGGTGGCGGCGCTGGCCTACAGGATTTTTTTGCGCCCGGATTACGCTGTGGCCCACCAATAGGGGTTTGTGGGTTTTGGCGCGGTAGCGCCGGTAGGGCCGGTAGGGCCCGCTCCCCGAGCGGGCCGCGGCGCGTTGAGGGCAACGCGCCCTACCAGCGAATGGCGAGAGTGAAGCGGGCGCACCAAGCATAAAAGTCTTTTGCCCGCGGGTTGATTTCTGTTTTGGTGGCCGGATGAAGATTGAGTCCTTGGTCAAGCCGTCGGTGCTGACGCAGCCGGTTTACGAACCGGGCAAGCCCATTGAGGATGTGGCGCGCGAGCTGGGGCTGGATCCCGCGGGCATCATCAAGCTGGCTTCGAACGAAAATCCGTTCGGGCCTTCGCCCCGGGCGGTCGAGGCGGCGCGGCGCGCGCTGGAACAGGGAAGCCTGTATCCGGATGGCGGCTGTTTTGCCCTGCGACAGAAACTGGCGGCGGCTTACGGGCTGGATGCCGGCCAGTTTGTGGTGGGCAACGGCTCAAACGAAATCATCGAATTATTGGGACACGTGCTGCTGGGGCCGGGCGACGAGGTCGTGATGGGCGTGCCGGCGTTCGCGGTGTACAAGCTCGTGGTGCTGCTGTTCGGCGCGAAGCCGGTCGAGGTGCCGCTGGTGAATTTTCGGCACGACCTCACGGCGATGGCGCGCGCGGTGACGCCGCGGACCAAGCTCGTCTTTCTGCCGAGCCCGAACAATCCCACGGGCACGGCCAATACGGAGGCGGAGATCGTGGCATTCGTGCGCGGGTTGCCGGAACACGTCGTGTTCGCCTTCGACGAGGCCTACGCGGAATTTTTGGAAAATCCGCCGGACTTGCGGCCGCTCATCCGCGAGGGACGCAATGTGATCTGCTTGCGGACGTTTTCAAAAATCCACGGGCTGGCGTCGTTGCGCGTGGGCTACGGCTACGGCAGCGCGGAGTTTATCACCCTGCTAAACCGCGTGCGGCAGCCGTTCAACGCGAACGCCATCGGGCAGGCGGCGGCGCTCGCCGCGCTGGACGACCATAAATTCACCAATAAATGCGCTGAAGAAAATCGCACGGGGTTGCGCCAGCTCGAGGCGGGATTCCGTGCGCTGGGGCTGGAGTTCGTG
>Ga0210392_10000363_pt1 | contig 29664 bp, 28 predicted proteins | sample IncBWC30OmetaG_FD_161057 | JGI IMG/M metagenome (GOLD analysis project Ga0210392, IMG submission 161057) | Forest soil microbial communities from Barre Woods Harvard Forest LTER site, Petersham, Massachusetts, United States - Inc-BW-C-30-O ... | reverse complement strand
GTGAGGAGAACGGCGGTGCCGTCCCCGCTTTGGGCCACGCTGCCGGTGCAACCGGCGGGAAGGGTGCCCACACCCATGTTGAATCCGCCGATGCCGCCGGCGGACTGGACGAGGGTCAGGGTCAGCGGATAGCTGGCGATTGGCGGCAACGAGGTGATGCTGATGGTGTTGGTGGTGCCGCCCATGCTCAGGCTCGACACATTGAGGTTCGTTTGGAGATAACCCACCGCCATCGTCAGATTGGCGTTGTTGAGGTTGAGCGTGGCCAGGGTGGCGGTTCCCGGAACGCCGGAAACATCGAGCTTCGCGCCCGTGACGGTGACCTGCGGGCTGCTGAGGATGGAGCCGGCATTGGTCAGGGCCAACGTGCCGGCAGTGACGGTGGTGTTGCCCGTGTATAAATTGACAGCGCCCAAGGTCAGCGTGCCATTGCCGTTCTGGGTCAGCGTCCCGGCACCGGAGATCGGCGTGCTCACGAGGATGCCGTTGTTCCGGCTGAAAATCAGCGTCCCTTGGTCATCCACCGCGCCGACGGGCAGGGAACCATTGGTGTCGTTTGCCCCGATCTGCACCGTGGCGCCGCTGGCGATGGTCAACCCGCCGGCGATGGCGCAATTGGCGTCATCCAGAATGAGCGTTCCGGCATTGGCGAGGACGCCGCCGCTGAAATTATCACCGCCGCTTTCCGCGAGCGTCACCGAGGCGCTGCCGTTCATGGTCAACCCGCCTGATCCCGTGATGCTGCCGGTGCCGGAGAACGTGTAGTTCAGCGTGTCGTTGTTTTGCAGCCACGCGGCATTGGTGAACGTGCCCGTGATGTTGACATTGTTGGTATTGGCCGAGTCGTTAAAGGTCACCACGTCCAAATTCACATATTTCACCGCAGCCCCGCTGCCATTGGTCCAGTTCAGCGTGCCGGTATCCCACAGGTTGTTGACACCGCCGTTCCAGAAGACGCTCGCCAGGCTGGGGCCGTTGGTGATGACCACATAAATCGTGCTGGTATTATCATTGGTGATGTAACCGGTGAAGGTGCCCGGCAACGTGCCCAGGGCGAACGCGAGTCCGTTGCCGCTGCCGCCTTGATAGGTGATCAGTGAGAATTGGGACGGATAAATCGCTATGGACGGCAGCGAGCCGATGTTGATGATGCCGCTGCCGTCGCCGGACAGGGTGGCCACCTCCACGGGGGTCACACCGGTGGCGGCCGGCAACTGCAACGTCGCCCCGCTGCTGATGTTCAGGGCGGTCAAAGGCGCGGCCAGCGTGCCGATGGTGTTCGTGACCGCGAGCTTGCCGCCGCTCATGTTGATGGTGCTCGTGCCGCCGCCGGCAACGATGTTGGTGGCCAGCACGGTGCCGTTGGTGATGTTCAACGTGCCCTTGGAAGCGGCGCCCGCACCGCTGTAATACGCAAGCCGCAGGTACCCGTTCACTGTGAGCGTGCCGCCATTGACATTGACCGTGCCGGTGCTCGTCGCTGTGGTAAGGGCGGTATTGGTCTGAATGGCAATCTCCATGGTGTTCACATTCAATGTCCCGGCCGTCATGCTCAATGTCGCCGTCGCCGTTCCCGCTGCGGTGCCGCCAAGGGGCTGGTTCCACGCCAGCGTCATCGCATTGACCATGGCATCGATCATGCCGCCGCTCAGGTCCACGTTGCCCGAGGACACCGACCCGATGTTCGCCGTGGATGACGATTGGTCGCTGATGTTAAACGAGGTCACGCGCGTGTTCGCATGCCCGCGCAGGAACAAGGACGGCGTCGTGATGTTCGTGAAGGCCGGATTAAATTTCAGGCTGCCGCCGGAGCGCTGGTTGCCGATCTCGATGGTGTCCGCGGCGATGCTGTTGGTGATGCCCAGGAACAGAACGCTGCCGGCGTCAGGGCTGCTGCCGGTGTCGCCCACGTCCAGGGTTGGAGCCAGCTTCGTGCCCGCCGTCAGGAGTGAAAGCACATTTGTTTTGGCGAGATAAAGGATTCCTTGGGGCCGGGAAACGGTGGCCGTGCCGGGATAAACCCCGACCCAGACGTTACCAATGTTGGCGTTGAAAGTATCCAGGCCGGACATGTCCAGCACGGAAAGGTGGCTGCCGGCCGCCGCCGTGGTTATCTCCCGGACAACGAGCATGGAACCGACGTTGCCGCTGGTCATGGCCAGCTTGCCGCCCGCACCTGAAATGGCATTGGTCACCATCAGGGTTGTGGGTGTGCTCGCGGGATTTTCCGTACCCGCCCAAAGGTTTGTGGTGGCGACACTGTTGGAAATGGTCAACGTCACGCCCGGCAAAATCAGCGTACTGTGAAAGGCATTGGTGTCCCGGTAAACGAGCTGCTGGATCGTGGTGTTGACGTTTACCACGTTATCAATGGTGCCGGGAACGGTCGTACCGCCACCGTCGTTGAACAGGACGTTGGTCGCGGCGCCGGGGACGCCGTTGGGCGACCAGTTGATCGCCGTATTCCAGTTGGTGTCGGCGCTTACGTTGATGGCGGCGTTCCAGATGGATTGTGCGCCCGCGGGCAGGACGGATGAAATGGCGGCGATGACAATCGCCGTCCACAGGGCTTTCCAGGAGTTTTTCGGCTTTAACATAGTCTGAGTGGTTTGGGTTGATTTATATTTTATGTCCGGAAGCAGCGGAATGAAAATGTTCGGCATCTTTTTTCCACCCGCGAAAGCGATCACGGTACGCAACTTCTGAAACCAAGGGTGGCATGGATACATAACCTTATCACGAATTGACCAGGCCGCATGTCATCGTTTCATGTGACACACCGGTGACAGGCGCCCCGGGTGGTTCCCGGCGGCCGGCAAAAACGCCGGCGGGTCATTCCGTGGCGGGAAGGTTGACGCGGAATTTTGCGACGGCTTCCGTGCGGGAGTTCACATGGAGCTTTTCATAGATGCGCTTGACGTAGGTACGCACCGTGTTCTCGCTGATCTTAAGCTGCGCGGCGATTTCCTTGTAGAGCAACCCCTTGGCGAGGGCGGCCAGAACCTGGTCCTCGCGTTCGCTTAAACGCTCCGATTCAGAGGCCGGCCCGGGGAGCTGGTTGAAAAAGGCGACGACCTTCCGTGCGATCCGCATGGACATCGGCGCACCGCCCTCGTGGACCTGTTGGATCGCATCCAGCAATTCCGCCGATGACTTGTTTTTGAGGATGTAGCCGCTCGCCCCGGCGCGGAGCGAATTGAAAATCAGATGGCTGTCTTCGTAGGTGGTCAGCATCAGGACGCGCAGCCCCGGCATCTGGAGCTTCAGCTTGGCGATGCAATCAATCCCGCTCATGCCCGGCAGGTTGATGTCCATGAGCACCACCTCGGGTTTCTCCGCCGGCAGGCGGGAGAGCGCGGCTTCACCGGACGGATGGGCACCCAGCAGCCGCACGCCGGAGGCGCGGCGCAACAAAGCGACCAGGCCTTCCCGCGTCTTGCGGTCATCTTCCACGATGGAAACGGCGATGGACATTCAATCAGCTGCAGGCCACGGATACCGGACGGTGATTTTTGTGCCGGCACCCGGCGCGCTATCGATCTGAAACTGCGCACCCAGTTCCTCGGCCCGCTGGCGCATGTTGCGCAAACCGTCCGCCAGGGCGTCATCCGGCCTGCGTTCAATACCACGGCCATTGTCCGCAATCAACAACTCAAGCGTGGCGGGGGTGATCAGGATTTGCAGGCGCACTTCGCCGGCCTGGGCATGGCGGACCACATTGTTCAGCGCCTCCTTGACGATCAGGAACAGGCTGTGCCGGAGTTCCGCCGAGACGGGGCGTTCCGCGGGATGATCCGGCAGGTCGAGGACGCACCGGATGTTCGCCTGCTGGAGAAACTCCATCCCGAACTGGCCGATGTAGGCCACGAGTTCGGGCAGGGTGTTGTTCGCCGGATTGACGGCCCACACGGCGGCGTCCAGCGACTTGATGGCCTCGCGGGCCGCGTGCAACCCGTCCTGCACCGTGCCGATGACGGCGTCCGGCTCACGCCGTTGTTGCAGGGCGAGTTCGAGGACCAGGGTCATGCGCGTCATGCTCGCGCCAAGATCGTCGTGCAGGTCTTTGGCAATGCGGGAGCGTTCCTTGTCCAGCACCGCCTGCTGCTCCAGATGCTGCATGCGTTGGTGCAGGCGGCGGAATGAGACATAGCGCACGATGGCGATGACCACGACCGTGAAAGCCGCCGTCAGCAGCAGGCGAAACCACCAGTTTTGCCAGAAGAACGGATGGACGAAAACCGACACCCGGGAACCCTTCTCATTCCATACGCCCGCCTCGTTGCAGGCGGTGACTTCAAACTCGTAGCTGCCCGCCGGCAGCCGGGGATATTTGGCGATCCGTTGCGGCCCGGCCTCGATCCATTCGGTATCAAACCCTTTCAGACGGTAACGGAACTGGACGTTTTCCGGCGAGTTGAAGCTCAAGGCGGTGAACGTAAATTCAACCTTGGTATGTTGCGGCGGCAATTGCAAGAGTCCGCCAGGCGCCTGCAAGTCCATCAGGTTTGATTCGTACGGGGTCCGGAGCGGGGAGCGGCTTTCGTAGAGGGCAACCTTCTGATCGTCCAGCTTCACATCCTGTATGAACACCGCCGGCGGGATCGGGTTATCCCGGGTCCGGTCCGGCTGCACCGTGAGCAAGCCCCGGCGGGTGGCCAGCCAAAGCCGGTCGTCACTGCCGCGCCAGGTCGTGGGAAAATAATCATAAACCGGTTGCATGCTCGGCAGCCCCTCGCCCTTGCCGTAGGCATTGGAACGAAGATGCGTGCTGCGACCCTCGGCCACATTCACCAGCTCATCGAGCCGCACTTCTGACAGGCCATGGTTGCCGTTCAACCACAGGCCGCCCTGGCCATCGGAAAGCATCTGCGAAACATAATCATCATACAATCCCTGCGCCGTGCTGATCCGCGCATAGGTTCCGCCATGCCAGCGGCCGATGCCCCAGCCGGCATAGCCAATCCAAAGGCTTCCATCGGCCGTGGTATGCAGGCTGCGAACTGAAAATGGCGGCCCTTTCTGGGCGCCCAGTTCATTGACGACGGTGCGGCCCTGGATGCGCAGAATCTGGCCGTCAGAAGTCCCGGCCCAAATGATTCCATCAACCCCCTCGGCCAGGGCGCGGATGATTCCGCGCACCCTGACCGGCAGCTGCAGTTCATGAAATTCCCTGTCTTTGAAAAGCCAGAGCCGGCTGGGTGTGTCCGTCGCGATCCACAGATCCCCGTTCGCCGCCGGTAACAATGACCGGACATACTGGCTGCCCAGCCCTTCGCGCTCCCCCCATTCCTGGAATTTCCCCGCCCGCCACTGCTGCAGTCCGCGGTCGCGGGTGCCGATCCAGACCCCGCCCTCACGGACGGGAGCGACGCAGCTCACGCTGCCGCCCGGCCAGCCGTCGGCGGCCGACACGGCCTGCCATTCGCCATCGTGACCGCGCGCCAGGGATCCATTTTGCAGGGCCGCCCATACCCACCCCGCCGCATCCTCACAAACGGAACGGACGGATTCAAGCGGCAGACCGGCTTTCGTGTCGATCAAATCAATCGCCCGCGGACGCAGGCGGTTCAGCCCGCCACCGGCCGTGCCCACCCACAAGTTGCCTTCACGATCCTCCGTCAACGCCGTGATTTCGGGTTGTGAGACGGTTACGTGTTCCAATCCGTTGACCTTCAGCCGCAGCAGGCCGTCCGCCACGGTGCCGATCCATAGCGCGCCAGAACGGTCTTCCAACATGGCCTGCACCGAGACGTGTTCCGGCAACTTCGCAAGTTCCTTCGGTTCGCCACCGGCCACATATTTCACCACCCGGGTGCCGGTGCAGATCCACATGCCGCCCGTACGGGCGGCGGCCAAATGCACCGGACTGGAATCCAGCGTCACCAGGGTCTGCCAGTGGCCGCCACTGAAGATGCCCACATGCGCCCCGCACGCGAACCAGAGCTGCCCCTGGCCGTCGGTCGCCAGGCAGATGTGGCCGCCGGTGGGCAGGCCATCCTTCACGCCAAAGTGCTCGACCTTGCCGTTCTTGATGCGGCACACGTCGCTGCTGCCGACGAACCAGGCATTGCCTTCTTCGTCCTCGGCCACCGCCGACCCCCGCAAGTAGGCGAAGCCATCGGTCCCGTCAAAGACCTGGGCCTTGGTCTCACCCACGCAAATAACGGCTCCACGGTCCATGACCAGCCAGAGCCGGCCGCGCCGGTCGAGATGCATGGCCAGGACCACGCGGTTGGGAACCCTGGGAAGGTGGGTGGTGGAAAACTCCTCGAACCGTTCGCCATCAAAACGCATGAGCCCGCCCAAAGTGGCGACCCATAAGTGACCGTCCATCGCCTGCGCCAGGCCGGTGACGTTGTTATCCGGCAAACCTTCGTCCGTCTGCCAGGTGCGGGTCAGCCAGGGATTCGCAGGCGGATATACGTCCTCGGCATCCGGCGGTTCCTCCGACCAGGCCGGGCCGCCCAGCAGCAACACGCCGGCGGCGCAGAGGCCGGCGCAGAAAAATCTCGACCAGGTGGACACGGGCCAAATCTATTTCGTTTGGCAGCCAACTCAAGCCCAGACTCGTGGCGGGCGGATGAAATCAAGCCGCGCCCGGCGGGCCGGCAAAAATCACTTTGCCGCCAAAAACTTCCCCGCCATCTTTTCCAACGCGGCGATCCAGGCGGGGTGTTCGTTCATGCACGGGATGCGCGTGTAATCCTTGCCGCCGCCAGCGGCAAACTCCTCGTAGCCGCGCATGCCGATCTCCTCGATGGTCTCCAAACAGTCGGCCACAAAAGCGGGGCAGATGACGAACATCTTTTTTTTGCCCTCAATCGCCAGGCGCGGGAGCTCGTAATCCGTGTACGGCTTCAGCCACGGATCCTTCCCGAGACGCGACTGGAACGAGACGGAATATTTTCCCTTCGGCACACCCGCCAGCTTCACGAACGCCGCCGTGGTGGCGAAACATTGCGCGCGATAACACGTCGCGCGGGCCGGGCTGGCGACCTCACAGCAATTCTCCTTCGCAAGACAATGGCAGCCGGTCGGGTCGGACTTGCGCAGATGCCGTTCAGGGATGCCGTGATAGCTGAACAGCAAATGGTCGTAGTCCGACTTCAAAAAATCCGCCGCGCTGGCCACCAGCGCCGCGATGTAGTCCGGATCCTCAAAATACGGCGGCTGCACGGTGAGCTTCATCGACGGCGCGAGCTTCGCCACGAGTTCCTGCACACGGACGACGGCGGTCTCGTAGCTGGACATCGCGTAATGCGGAAACATAGGGATGAGCAGCACATCCGTGGCACCCTTGGCGGCGAGGGTTTTAACGGCGGATTCGATGGACGGGTTTTGATAACGCATGGCCAGTTCCACCGGCACAGTCACGCGGGTCGACAGAAGCTTCTGCACGTTGCGGCTGTAGGCGATGAGCGGGGAGCCGTCCTTGGTCCAGACCTTCTCGTAGGCATGGCCGGATTCCTTGGGACGGTTGATGAGAATCATGCCAACCACGAAGCGGCGCAATAGCCAGGGTGTGTCGATGACACGCCCGTCCATCAAAAATTGGTTCAGATACCGCCGCACATCCGGCACGGACGGCGAATCGGGCGAACCCAGGTTGACGAGGAGGATGGCTTTGCTCATGCGCGCGAAAATTTAACCACAGATGGACACGGTCTGTATATCTAATTCAGATTTCAATAAACTAGCGAAAACCATTGGTTTTACAATGCAAATTCGCTCTAACTCGTCACTATTTTTGCTAACTTTTGGCTGCTTTCACTGACACTTTTACTGACACCTCACGCATAAAAATAGCCAAGTTCGCGCAAGGATGAACGGTTGCCGTTGCCGATGATGACATGGTCAAGCAATTCAATTTTCAAAAGCTGACCGGCGCGGATGAGGTCGCGGGTCACTTTGATGTCTGCCTCTGACGGGGTGCTTTCCCCGCTTGGGTGGTTGTGCATGACAATCAACGCACTGGCGGCGGTGACGACGGCAAGCCGGAACACTTCGCGGGGATGGACTAAAATGGTGTCCATCGTGCCCATTGAAACAAGGTGATGCCCTTTGACCTTGCGGCGGGTGTTCAAAAGCAGCACGGCCAAACATTCACAGTCAGGGTTGAAATGCGGATGGGTGGCAATGTGCATCCGCCAATAATCGGCGGCTTTGTCGGGCGTTTCGCAAAGCTGCAAGTTCTCCGGCGTCGGACATTCCCGCAACGCGGTCACTTTGTATTCATACGGGCCGGAAGCAAACTTGAACGGTTTGACCAGTGTTTCAAATCCGGGGAAAATCGGCGTGGTGTTCATGGCGAGTTATCCGATTAGGCGGTTTGGCGGTCGGCGGCAAAATAGCTGCCGTAACGCTTGCGCGGGTCATAGGTCGCCCGTTCGTCGGGAATAGTCCCGCAAGGGTGCTGCCACGTCTGGCGGGTGTTGTTCCAATGAAAGCCAAGCTCCGCCAAAACGCGGGTGACGGTGGGCGGTTGCTTGTCGCTAAACTGAATCCAAACCCACTTGCCAACGACTTCGGCAAGGTCAAAGAAATTCGGCGTTTCAGTATGGAGCAAAGCCAGAAGTTTTTCGGTGTTCAAAGCGCGGTTAGCGCGTCTGTGAGTGGTGTTAATTTTTGCCCGTGTGTCGGTTTTAATTGATGATTGCTGGACGGCGTTTGCTGGTGCTGCTGCTTCACCTGATAATTTGTTTTTCATAAGCTTTTTTTTGATGTTCGCCGTCCGTGTCTCGCCGTATGCCGCTTGCTTCACAAACGCGAAGACATTTTTTGAACCAGATCAGTTTTATTTCCGGCGTGCATGGGACATGACAGCGAAAGATTCGGCGTTACCTGATAGCCGGGTCGCTGGCGTGGCCCATGCCCTTCGTCGCCGGAAATAAAACGTCCCGCGATAGCGGGAATTAAAACCCCTGAAAAAGATGGCGTAGCAGCAAGCGGGCTACGGTGAGATAAGAAGGCGTCCCCCTTAAAAAACGCGCCATGTCAAAAACACTAAAAAATCCTCTAGCCTCGCAGAGTCGCCAAAGGCTCAAATCCGACGCTTCTGACTTTTGGCTGGTCGGGAGTAGCCGGGAGACGTTGCTTGCGGGGTGAGCGGGACTAGATCAAAGGCGCACGGCGGAACACGGACGGTCAAATGTCAGACTCACATGGGAAAGGACAAGTGGCGGGAGTTGTGCGGTGGCTTGCCACGCTGGAAGCGAGTGGCAAGCTCACGCCTCTTGGCCGAATGAAATAGAGGTAAACGAAACAACTTCTTCCTGACGCTGCCAGCATTGGTTATCCGAATAGACGTGTTTGAAGGGGTTCTGAATAATTCTCAATTTCTTCATATCGAAGCCGCTTTTGAGAACAGGCACAAGGTAGAGAAAATAATTAGAGCCTTGAATACGCGCAGTTTCAATTTCGTTCCTTGACCAATAAAATTTGTAGTCGTTCGCGGATAGCCACCTAGTTGCGTCGGCGGCAAAGCCAACGCGAACGAAGGTCGCCCTGGACTACGCTATTTTTTTGCATCGAACTGAGTTTGGGCTTTCTTTACTTCTTCCCAGTTTGCCGAAACCCAGTCAAAAAGCCCTTCCATTGGGTGCAGCAAACTTTTGCCTAAAGCAGTCATTTCGTATTCCACCCGAGGCGGAACTTCTGGAAACACGTGCCTTGTCAGCAGCCCATCGCGCTCCAAATTTCTCAGGGTCAACGTAAGCATTCTTTGGGAAATGCCGGGAATCGTTTTTTCAAGTTCCGAAAACCGGGCACGCCCCTTGTGAACTTTGGCAAGTGAAAGAATTATAAAAATACTCCATTTGTCACCAATTTTAGTCAGCAGTTCACGCACGGCCAACGGGTCTTTGTGCCCGCAAACGTAAGCGGGATCAGCAGGTTTCAGTTTTTCTTTGTTTTTCATTACTTACCTCAATGTTCGTTGCTGAGATTAATGTGCCTTCTTGTCAAGAACTAGCATTGTTTTATATTGTAGCACTACATACGTAAGTATGGAACTGAAAGTAACTATTTGAAAGCTTGAAGTACATAAACTAAGAACCGGAGACGCAATATGAATGCCATTACGACCAAAGACGGAACCAAAATATATTTCAAAGACTGGGGTAAGGGACAGCCTGTAGTTTTCAGCCACGGCTGGCCTTTAAGCTCGGACGCATTCGAGGATCAAATGTTCTTTTTGGCCTCCAGCGGGTATCGTTGCATTGCCCACGACCGCCGTGGGCATGGCCGCTCCAGCCATCTGGACGATAGCACACTGAAGGCCATCGCCTCGAAAATCCCAGCCGAGATCGAGGCCAACAAACAATTCGCAACCCTCTCCGATGCGTTGACCGCCGAATTTCTGGATTCAGACTTCGTCGTCATTGCTACACCCATGTGGAACTTTGGCATCCCATCGCTCCTGAAGGCGTGGATTGATTTAATCGTCCGTCCGGGCAAGACATTTAATTACACGGAAACTGGCGTGACTGGTCTCGCCAAAGGCAAAAAGGCGATTTTGGTTCTGGCCTCCGGCGGAGTGTTTTCAGATGGACCATGGAAGCCGTGGGATTTTGTTGAGCCATACCTGCGCCAAATTCTGAAATTTGTGGGGATTGAAGATGTCCAGACTGTTCGAGCCGAAGGATTGAATATTCCTCCCCTTGCTGGAGCAGCCGTGCCAAACGCACAAAAGTCAGTCGAAAAACTGGCATTTTAACGCTAATCCAATTCAGTCTTTCCATTGGTTTGCTCCCAAAGTCTTTCGGCAAGCTTTCTCTCCTCGTCTCCCGACACGTCGAGATAGATTGCCGTGGTTTCCAACCGTGCATGGCCCAGCCATTTCTGTACGGTGGTCAGGGGAATTTTTTGCGACAGGCACGCCACGGCAAAGCCGTGGCGTAGTCCTTTGGGCGACGCCATGCCGCCCCGGATGCCCCCCCGCGCCATACACTCTTTCACCAGCCGGTAAGCTGTGGGGCGCGAGAACGTCCATACCCGTGCCGAAGGATTCTCCTTCGGTGTGATCTGCCTCAACAATTCCACCAGCGAATCAGGGATGGGAACACCCCGGAAAAGGCCGGATTTGCGTCGTTTCAAGGTCTCGAAAACCGCGTCTTGATTGGCGAAATCAACCCGCTCCACAGTGAGGTTTAGGGCCTCGGAAATTCGGCATCCCGTGTTAAACAGCGTTAGCAGAAAAGCGCGGCGCAACATTTCCGACTCTTTCGCGGCCATGACTTGAAAAGCCCGCCGTTCTGCGCCGTTCAGATACTTCCTGTTGCCCTGACGGTCAAACACGACAGCCCCCTTCCTGCCTTGTGAACCAGAATGCGTAATTCTGGTTCACCAAAAAACGTAAAAAACCACCAGATTCCACTCATAATGAAAATCCAAAAAATCTTCCATCGTTTTCATGCCCTTTGTGTGGCGAGCTTGTTCCTGGCTGCCAATTCCGTATCGGCACAAACCTTGGGGCTTCAACTCTATGCGGGCGTCAATATCACCGGCACGGCGGGAAGCGTTAACGCCATTCAGACGACAACCAATGTCGCTGACCCGAATAGTTGGAGTTGCGTGGCCTTGGTGCAACTTCCGTCCACCAATTATTTATGGGTGGATACGTCCAGCGGCGCGGCCAGCGGGCAGCGATTTTACCGGGCGGTGCAGACGGCAACGAATCTGGTGTTTATCCTGCCCGGCACGTTCACCATGGGCAGTCCGGCCAGCGAGGCGTTGCGCGGGTCGGATGAGGTTCAGCACGTTGTCACCATCACCAAAGGTTTTTACATGGGTAAATATCTGGTCACGCAAACAAATTACGTCTCGGTGATGGGCAGCAATCCGAGTCATTTCAACACAAATAGTTTAACCTGTCCGGTTGAGGGGGTGAGTTGGCTTGATGCGTCGAACTATTGTGCCGTTCGTACTGCACAGGAGCGGGCGGCGGGGTTGATTCCAACGAATTGGGTGTATCGCCTGCCCACGGAATCAGAATGGGAATATGCCTGTCGGGCGGGAACTGCTACGGCGTTATTTTTGGGTAGCACTTTGCATTCACAACAGGCGAATTTTGCTGGAACGACCGAATATGATTCAACGGCAGGCTCGATTAGCAATCCTAGCGGGGTTTACCTTCAAACCACCGTGCCGGTCGGCAACTATGCGCCAAACGGATGGGGATTGTATGATATGGCCGGGAATGTGTTTGAATGGTGTCAGGACTGGTATGGGGCTTATCCAACGGGCAGCGTCACCAATGATCCGCAAGGGCCGGTGACGGGTTCAAACCGCGTTTATCGCGGTGGCGGCTGGCCTAGCTCCGGTTATCTTTGCCGGTCGGCACAGCGCAACAGTGTTTCGCCTTCAAACAAAACCACGTCCTTTGGATTTTACGCCATTGGTTTCCGGGTGGTGCTGGCACCAGCGCAATAAAATAACCAAGCCGGGTCCAGACAATTTCTGGTTTCCGGCTTGGCTTTCCGAAACGAGAGCGGCGATTCGATCAGAGGTTGCTAAATTTATGACGGTCAATCTCGCGGCGACTTGCTCCAAAAATGCCTGTGCGAATTCCATTGCTGTTAAGCATTTTGCCTGCTTGTGAAACCATGCTTGCATAAGCAAATAAATTCACCAAGGGAACCAGCGCGAGGAATCCCCATAGCCAGACATTCTTCCTCAACGCTTGTGCAAGCTGGCAACAAAAAACGATGCCAACCACATGCGCCGCGTAAAATGCCAGTGTGACCACTCCTGCAATCGCAGGCCACATGGGAGTGAAACCGAATACCACCCACGCCACGGCAACCCAAATGATGGCTTTTTGCTTCTCGGCAATTTTAACGATGTTTTCCATGATTATTTCAATCGCCTCAAGGGCTGTGTCCGGTCGGAAAATGATCTCGGAAAGCGGCACGGCACCGGCAAGCCCGTCGCACCAGCCCAAATCATTGTCACTGAGTTCGCCCGCCAGGATTTGTTTCAGGATTTCCTCTCCGGTGTGCGGGCCAAAACTTTTGCCGTCTTTGATGGTGTAGATTTGCATAGTAGTTATTGGGTTAATGTTAATTTCTTAGCGAGGTGGGCAATTTTTCCCGCCGGGTGGGAATCGGCGGTGGTGAGACAATCTCCGCCTCAATGATCGGGTTAGTTTTTCTGCCTCCGTCCAATTTCGCATTGGAAACGACGACGCGCCTATAGCCGTAGGCCGCCCAAATTCCGGGTGCAACGACCATGAGGGTTTCCCCTGTCGTTACTCCCAGCACGAGCACCGCAAGCAGGATACCGCACGGAATCCAAAAATCCCGCCAGGAGCGTAGGTATATGCCAAGACCGATACCGCCGCAGACAAGCGCAATGGCCGCTGCAAGCATAGGATTTTTTTTCTCTGCCAGAGGTTCGCTATCATCAGCGATGCTGAGAAGGCCGCTCATGATGGATGTATGTTTTAGTTTGCTCATATGTCTATTGTGTTTTTGTTTGTTTTTGCTTTTCGCGTCTTCAGAGAAATGGTGATCTGGCTTTCGAGGTCTTCGCCAAGCCCGGTGGGCAGACCATTGGAATTGTCGTTTTTGCGCCAGTCGGATTTCGTCTCGAATTCCTCTACGGTCTCGTTCTGCTGTTCTGATCGAATCATTCCGTCGAGAATGTCGAGGTTCAGGTTCCGGTCGCGCATATAGATGGAATATTCATAGGCCCGGAGACAGAACCCGGAAAACACCAGCCACATGCCAAGCGCGTGCGAAAGTGGCAGAACGGCAAAACCGATAAGCACACAGAAAATTGGGTCCGCGAAGCGTTCAAGTCGGCGTTCGTGCCGCAGAAAGTCGGGAATCCATCGGAAATTATTTAAACGACTGGTTCCTAAAAAATAGCTGTGCTGTTTGACCTTTTGACCAAGCTCGAACCACCGCTTTACATGCTGGCAAATTCCGATGGCGAGCGTAAGCAGCGCGAAAATCAGCAATCCCCAAAGTCTATTGTCCGGGTTGCCGTTGCTGGCCAGAACAGAAATGACAAACAAAAAAACAGTAACCGGGACAATCCTGACCGGGCTGACCATCCGAAAGCCCAAATCACGCCTGAGCCATACCATGACTGTGAGGGCTGGAAATTGGATCAGCCATCGGACTGTGTAAAAGTTTTGCGTGAGGGATTCGTAGAGGCTTGGTTGTTGTGGTTGTCGCATAGGTTTTATTTTTGGTTGAAGGTTAATTTTTTGTAGGGAAGTAGTTCGCCGCCGTTTTGGAATTGGTGGCCTCCGTTATAGGCAATGGCTTCGACCAAAAAGTTATTTTGAGGCCCGCCACGCTTTAGCGTGGTGAAGCTGGCGGGTTCAACGAAGTAGCGGCGTTGTTCGCTACGTGACAGGCCGGAATTAAACCCGGAATTTGAATTGCCTCCCGGCTGCATGGGCATGCCGCCGTCGTTTCGTGACTGCCCAACATTGGTGCTACTGACTTTTATCCAGCGTTCGCCAAGGAGTTTGGCAGCCCAATCATTCGTGTCCCCCGCATTTTGGCAGAATATCTTACATTGAAGATTCCCAAGAAGGGAGTCCACCGCGTCATTGTTTTTGAGGGCACGCCTAAAGCTCTCGCGGTTCTGTGTGAGGTAAACCGTGCATCCGCCTGCGGAACGAGCGACAGCCTGATACTCCGGGTCAAACTTGGTAACAAATTGCTGCGCCTCGTCTATCCAGAGGAATACTGGTCGCAAGAAACTCTCCCGATCCGCTGGCTGCATCCGTCGGAGGACGGAAATCTGAAAGCAGTATTTCCAGGCCAGGTTGGCAATCCTGCCAACCAGCCTGAATTCCTGAACAGGGATGTCCACGATAATGATCTTCCCATCAAAGGCATCCTCCGGCTTGACATTGGTGTCGGAAGAAAAAATCTGGCGTAATGGCCGCGTGATGAGCGGCCTTGCCAGCATTGAAAACGTCAGGCTGATGATGCTGCGGGTTTTTTCGGACAGGTTGGGAAACTCCTTCAGCCAGTAGTCCCGCACTTCCTCAAAATCAGCCCTTACTTGGGCGTCGCCCGTGGCGGTCGCCTTGTCGGCCTCGGCAATTATTGCCGCGCACGCGCTGCTGGATTTCCAGGCAGGGTCGTTGACCTGCTCCGGGCTATACGGGGCTGTCGTCACGATGGACCGGAGCAACGGCAGGCTGACTTCCATCTCTGCCAGTAATGGGAGTTCCACCAGATTGGTATTCATATGGTGGAGCGCGTCTTCCCAAAACTTGTTGTTTCCGCCCCCATCCTCGGCATGACCGGATATGGCGACTCCCAACTCGTCCAGAAGATTGACGATGTTGATGCTCAATCCTCCGCCTTCCTCCGGTCGGCTGGCCTCCCAATCGAGGAAGTTAAAGCGCCAGTCGCCTTTGGCGTTTACGATTATGAGGTCTTCACTGCGCCCGCATTCGGCTGCCCATTGTTGCCACTGCCGGCATTCCTCTTTCTTCTGGCACAGAACCAGTCCCCCGAATCCGTGGGCAAGGTAGGCATAAGCAACGCTCCTGCCTGGGCCACTGGTTTTTCCGCTGCCCGTTGCACCTTGGATGATTACGCCCGTCAGGGCGTCCGCCAGTCGGAAGGCATCCCCGTTCCCCCAATCCCGTAACACTGTTTGCGGATGGAAGCGCGGAAGATTTGGGGATGTTTTCATGATTTGGTGGGTATCAGCCCGCCTTCATTTTCAAAGATGGCGATGGCTAAAGCTTGCAATGCTTGCTCTAAAAGCATTTCTGAGATTGGGAGTGCCGTGCCCGGTTCCGGTGGCAACATGGAGACTGCAACCGAATTTTTGTTCGGTTGTTCGGTTTCCAATGCGACTTCAATCATGGATCAATTTCGCCATAGCAAAAAAATCCGCGTTGAACTTTTTTTCTGTAACTGGACAAGGGGAGACTTGTACCATTACAAAAACGACTGCCATGACTGATTCCCGGCCATACCCCCGTGTCGAATTGACGTTCGCCGAAGACGACGAGCGCCAATTTCTATTGGAATGCACGTTCAAACTGAACGCCGACAGTGATAAAAGGCATATTCGCCCGCCGCTGCCCAATCCAAAGAATCTGCGGGCCATGTGCATCCTCATGCTGCTGGCCAAATATCGCGGAGTCAGAGGCGAGCCGGAGGGGAGAATTCCCCTCTCATTTCCCACCCATGAAGACACCTGGATACGAACGCTGGCGCAATTCGGGGGATTGAAGCTGTTTTTTGCAAACCATTTCGATGGATGCGAATTTCTTCACGCGGGCCGAGGCGGGGACCACAAAGACGATGACGGTAAGCCGCCCGAAGTCCTCTATCGGGCGGGCTTGCTGCCGCTTGAGAACGTCCACATTTACGCGCGGCCCAGGAAAGCATTAAAGGAGGAAAGGAAGGCGTTGAGCGGAGAGAGTCTGGTAAAGCTGGCGAAGCGATTGGAGCGCGTCAAAGGATGGAAGCCAATTGTGGCGGACTTGGCCGATAGGTTTCAAAAATACCAGTCGGGCACCAGCGTGCCGGAATTGCCAGTGCCAAAAACCGAATGGCTGAGTGCCAGTTGGATGGATTTCCTTAGCTCAACCTCCGAAGCAGGCAGGCGGTTAAGAGAGCGGCTGGACGCGCCGCACAAGGGCGAAACCTGGTATGTCATTACGATGGCTCCCAAAACATTTATGGACTGGGCCAGCCGGTTTCAAAACGCCGTGGAAAACCATCGCGTTCGGGTGAAATGGATTAACCATGCGCCTACGGCTGGGGAGCACTGTGTAGCGATCAAGGCGCAATGGCGGATGATTTTCTCCCAATGCTCGAACCGAGACCCGGTGGATGACACATTGGCCAAACTGTCCGAGGAGCGGGCCGAGTTCCAACGATGGGTGGGACGAGCCAGGGCGGAAGCGGCGGAACCGGCCAACAACGCGGGGGTTTACGAATTTTTTCAGAGCAACTTTGCACATCCGTTTATGGCGTTTATGGCAGTGCCTCCGGTCAAAGAGGCACCTGAACCAATGGCACCAGCACCAGCGGGAACGGTCGGTTTTTTTGCTCCTTATCTGCTTTTCCCCGCCCAAAATGTGAGCCGGTGGGGATTGTACCTAGAAACGCCGAACAGCATTCTGAATCTCTATTACCATTCGATTGTGCAAATGTTTGTGGACGGAGTGAAGGCGGGATACTTAACGCATGACGATTTGGAGACACCGAAACGAAGAAAAAAATAGGCTAACGTTCGCGTCCCGGTCGTTTGGTGGGTGCAAGGTGCTTCTCCATGTAGTCATCGAGTCGTTTTACAAACAAGATGCGGCGCTCCGGTGGCAGGTAAAACTCGACATGAAACACTCCCGGATGTGTTCCGTCAACGTCCAGACTGTTCAAATCGCTGTTTGGTTTGACTCGCTCCCCGCCCCGTCTGGCTTCCGTGTCGTCAACATGTTGGAATTGCCGGAACAATTGTTCCAAGACTTGCGCCCCACTAGAATCAGTGTAAACATGCACATAATGCCCTTCCACGCGGTCGGGATAATCTAGGGCATCCTTCGCGTTAAGCATTCGTTTCAAACTGCTGATCGCGTCCAAGGTCCTCTCGGCGATTTCTTCCCGGATTGCGTCTGAGTGCCGCTTCACGTTGTCCTCCTTGACGTCCTGTAATACCAGAAAGGGGCTTCGTCTAATAGGTTCATTTTCCCGCGAAAAAGTTAACGAAGGGTTAACAGAGCGTCTCGGTAGCTGTTGGGCGGCCATGCTCGTTGGGAGGGCAATAGGTTCACGGATGGCAACGGACGATCTGCTGCTGGACAGCAACGGACAAACAGACAAACAGCGCCATTGCTGAAAACGTCCCGGCGAGAGGCGGGACAACATCCCGTTGGCACGCCCCTGCCTGTGCCAGGGAAACTGTCACTGGAACGGGGTAAGCCGGGTGGGATGTAGACATAGCTGCATCCAAGGGCAGCACCCCTTGGGCAGGGTTGTAAAGGGCGGCACGTCCCTCTTTTTGGCGTCAGCCAAAGGTGGCCGTCTGCACAGACCGCGCATCCAACCGGCGCACGGTTGGTCGGCGAGCGGATGTGACCCGAAACGAGAAGCGCGAACCTACCGGCGCAACGGTGGGCGGGGAAGCTGGAAGGGCGGCACGCCTTTCCCGATGGCCGGGGATTACCAAAAGGGGGTGGCCTTAAACCCCCTTTCTGGCGCGGACATTGCGAAGCAATGTATAACCGCGCCATTCCGGTTTTTTGCCTTTTGCTTCTGTTTGACCGGAAGGAGTGGCGCAGCCAAGCCGCGCCGGTCTGTTTATGGGCGAACTGGGCAGATTTTTCTGCCTGTATCGAAACGGCGCAAACTGGCTCTGACAGCCAATCTCCGGGGGACAGCGCCGTTAATTTTTGTTATACTGTTCTAAATAGAGCCTGCATGACGACTGGTAAGGAGCATGGCGATATTCAGATTAGAGGCGAAAATTTTCAGCCGCGAGAAGCGAGGTCGGTCGGTGATTGCCGCCGCCGCATACCGAGCGGGAACGAAGCTCAAGGATGAGCTTCGGGACAAAATTTTCGACTACGCCCGCAGAACCAAGGGCGTCATCCATTCGGACATCTTAGCCCCCGAAGGTGCGCCCGGCTGGGTTCATGATTCGGGGCAACTCTGGAACAAAGTCGAGGCGAGCGAGAAGCGCGTTGATGCACAACTCGCACGCGAGTTTATTTTGGCAGTTCCCAAGGAACTGTCCGCCGACGCCCAATTTGAAACGGCAGTGGATTGGGCGAAAAAAGAGCTGGTCACTTCCGGGATGGTTGCCGAAATCTCCCTCCATCACGACAAGGCAGGCAAGAATCCCCATGTGCATATCCTCTGCACCATGCGGAAGCTGGATGGCGAAAAATTCAGCGCCAAGAAACCCCGCGAATGGAATGACGTAGGGTTGCTGGTCAGACAACGCGAGTCCTGGGCTGACGCCGTCAATGCCGCTTTGGAAAAAGCGGGCCGCGAGGAACGAGTGGACCACAGGTCGCTTAAAGACCGGGGCATTGACCGCGTGCCGGAGCCGAAAATCGGCGTCGCGGCCACGGCAATGAAGCGCAAGGGCGTCCTTGACGATCCTGAGAGGTTCAAACTCGTCCGCAAGGTGAAACTATTTAACGACGCTCTGCCATTTATCCGAGCGATTCAACACCACGGCCAAATTCAGCATTACGGGATGGGCACGTCCCGATTTTGGGATAAGACGGCTTTCCTCATGTCCCGCGTCCGCGATCAGGCCAAACAGGCGGTCAAGAATGTTTGGCAAAAGCTGGTCACTACGGGGCGGGACAAAGGACCTGAGATAGAAAGATAAAAACATGAAACCAAATGATGAACTTAAATGGCAAGCCATGAGCGCGGTTGCCAATGTCCAAACGGTCGCGCAAATAGGATTGGTCAAGCTGACAGCCGGGGCAGCAGTGTATGCCGCCCACATTCGCCAGATGGACAGGCAAGCGCCGCCGCGACAACGGCAGGTCAGGCGGGACGCCATTGGGAGGGAAGTATGAACGACCCGCTTGCCCAATACCGGAAAAAGCCTCCCGGCACCGTGGCAGAACCTACGCCGCCCAAGGGGCCGGATGAATACATGGCGTTTGATGCCAAGGACAAGGTTGACCGCCTGCTCATTAGGTCGGCCAAGGAGCAGGCTCGGTCGCCAGGCTATGGCTACCTGCTGGATATAGCCCATGATGGGCCGTATGGCACAAATTTCGTGCTCTACTACTCGTTTATGATGACAGTGCTGGTCGAGGGCAGGAATTTGCAGCCGGTGATTATGGCATTGCAAATGGGAACGGCGGAATTCATTCAGGAATACGACCCGGACAAATGGCCGATACCAAAAGACGAAAAAGCGCCGTTTATCGAGTCCATCACGGTCCTTGTGGAACAAGGCGGTCCGCCGATGCCTGAAAATGGTAAATCAGGAAACGAAAAGGCAAAAGGCCGTAATCTGCATTAAAGATTGCGGTCGTGTGCCGGTTTTGAATTTTAACAATGCGGGAAAGGGAGTTTATGATTCACGGCATTCCAGAAACTGGCTTTGTCCGGCTTTCACAAATCTTGGAGGTCATTCCCATTGGTAAAACCAGTTGGTGGGAGGGTGTCAAATCAGGGCGGTTTCCAAAATCAGTGAAATTATCCGAGCGTTGCACGGCTTGGAAAGCGGAGGACATTCGCGATTTAATAAAAAATCTTTCCGAAACGAGTCAAGGCGTTCAAAAACCACACGCTTTTACTGCAAAACGATCTCCTTTCGTAAAAAACTAGAGTCCTATGGAAACGAATAATTAGGAAGTTTATAATATTTTAAGGTCACTCATCCCGCACAAGGAAAGAGCCAGTCGTTGGCGCATACCCCTAAATTTCCCCCAAAAACTCTCAATCGCGGCTCTCATCCGCGTGTCTTTGGTTTAGATATACTACGCGCCGTCGCCATTCTGTCGGTGGTTTACGAACATGGAATATATTTACTTGGAGGAAGGGTTAATCCCCACCTTTATATGTCCGTCGTTTTTGGCGACGGCGTTACGATGTTCTTTGTATTGAGTGGTTTTCTCATCGGAACGATCCTGATCGATAAATCAATAAACCATGAGTTTCGCATAGCGGAACTCATGGAGTTCTGGCTGCGTCGTTGGTTTCGGACGCTTCCTGCTTACTATTTGGTTCTCGGCATTATTATTTCATTGTCCGTTTTGATTAAGAATCCCTTGCCGTCAAATATAGCGCTGTATGCGATATTCAGTCAAAACGTCATCACCGTGCATCCGCCTTTTTTCCCGGAGGCTTGGTCACTATCCGTTGAAGAATGGTTTTACTTTTTGGTGCCATTGGCCGTCTTCATTTTCATTGCCAGGCTAGAGCATGTCTCCAGACGCAAGGCGCTCATTGCATTTTTAATAGGTGGCATTAGTGCTGTGACGGCAGCCCGAATTCAGACCGCCTTGACTCACGACCTTCCAGACATAGCGGCGTGGGATTTGCTTTTGAGGAAAAGGGTAATTATGCGATTGGATTCCATCGGTTTTGGAATTTTAGGCGCTTACTGCTGTGCATATTATCCGAAAATCTGGAACGCTGTAAGAAAGCCGCTGCTTTGTTTTGGTTTACTCGTGTGCCTTTTTGAATACCTTGAAACAAATATGTGGCAGCACGCTTTTTATAGGGATTTCTTCGAGCTGTCTGTTGCGCCAATAGGCATTTTATTGCTGCTACCTTTCCTCACCGGCATTCGGAGCGGACGGGGGCCAATTTATCGATTTTTGACGTTCATTAGCAAAATATCATATTCCATGTATTTGCTGCACTACTCTTTGATTCAGTTGATAATCATTCCGGCGCTATTTGCTAATGTGCATTTTTACGGAATTGCTTATACTGAATACGCACTGTATGGTTGCTTAACAATAAGCCTGTCCTATCTGCTGTTCCAGTATTACGAGCTTCCGATGATGAATCGCCGCGATAAGCTAAAGCTCTACAAATAAGCGGTTGGGGGCATCAGTGGGGAAGCCCGCGTAGTCGCTTTTCACAAATATTTTGCAAAATCAATTGATTGAGTTCTTTTTGTGAGTCCCTTCGACAGCACCACTTAAACCTTCCACAGTCCTCGAAAACGCGGGAGACTGAGGGTGAGCGCGGAATCCAGAATATTCCAGTTGGCCGCCACTGTTCGGGGAGGTTCGTTGACATTTCCCCATTTTGGGGGCATAATAGGGGAAATCAAACTTCGTTAGGAGCTTTGTTTCCCCAAATGGTAGTTCAAGCCGCACAAGTCCTGGCTTCTCCCGTCCCCCTTAGATGCGTTTCGCGGGGCCAGCATGGTTCTTAAAGATATTCACGTTCGCAATGCAAGACCGAAGACAAAGATTTATAGGCTTTTCGACGGCGGCGGCTTGTATCTGGAAATCTCCCCCCGTGGAGGGAAGTATTGGCGATATAAATACCGCTTCGCGGGCAAGGAAAAGCGTCTTGCTCTTGGCATCTATCCAGACTTGAGCCTCGCAGAAGCGCGAGAACTTCACGCCCAAGCGCGTAAAGCGTTGGCCAAAGGTGAAGACCCGTCCGCGATCAAACGGGAGGCTGCGCGTCAAATTAAGCTTAAAAGTGATAACACGTTTGAGACCATCGCCCGCGAATGGCACCAAAATAACATTGAGAAGTGGACGCCAAAACATGGAGCAAAGGTGCTTAGAAGACTAGAAGTGGATATTTTTCAATCCCTTGGTCCTCGTCCGATAGCCGAAATCCCCTCCTCAGAAATGTTGGCAGCCATAAGAAAAATTGAAAAGCGGGGTGCGCTAGACATCGCGCATCGAGTTTTACAAAGTTGTGGGCAGATCTTTGCCTACGCGATCATCACTGATCGTGCGGAACGGAATCCAACAATCGCCCTTCGCGGGGCCTTGAAACCAGTATTGAAAAAACATCATGCCTACTTAAAAGCAGAAGACCTTCCTGAATTCCTATCAAAATTAAAGAATTACGACGGCGATTTACAAACCCAACTGGCGGTCAGGTTACTGTTGCTGACGTTTGTTCGCACAGGTGAATTACGCGGAGCGAAATGGGAGGAAATAAAATTTGACGCCGCTGAATGGAGAATTCCCGCCGAGCGGATGAAAATGCGCGATCCTCATATTGTGCCACTGTCAGCCCAAGCGATTTCTGTTTTAAGGGAAATGCAGGCTCGGACTTCAAACAACGAATATGTTTTTCCTAATCAGCAAAAGCCGACGGGCTGCATGAGCGAGAACACCATGCTGTATGCGCTCTATCGGATGGGCTACCACTCGCGAGCGACAGGACATGGGTTTCGTAGCACGGCCAGCACTATTTTGAATGAACATGACTTTTTGCCGGATGTAATCGAACGACAACTTGCCCATGGAGACCGGAATGAAGTGCGGGCAGCCTATAACCATGCACAATATTTGAAAGAACGTCGTAAAATGATGCAATGGTGGGCGGATTATCTTGATGGCATCGCGCCGAAAAAATAGCTGGCGCGGTTAATCTCTTGGCGACTTGAAATCAGGTTTCCCCTCTCTGCCGCCTCTGGCGTGATTCGCTTTTTTATAGCCGGTGATTCATAACGTCCAAGGCGGTTTGCTTCCTCCGCTCTCGCTCGTGCAGCTTCCCCCGTTCTCCGGCGCTGCGCGGCTTTTTCCGTTTTGTCCTGCCCCGGCTTTCAACCTCGCTCATGTCACGCCAATCAAGGCGGACAAAATGAGGAGAAAACCATGAAGATTATCACCGTCGCTTTACTGATTAACGCAATTGCGGAACTGATTGCCGCTTTCGCAAAATTCATCAATGCAATCCGACACCGAAAATAATTCTATTTTTCGGGTTCTGGCGGCTTCGGCTGCCGGTTCTTTTTAGGGCTTGGCGCAGGCTTGCTTGTGCGTTTTACGGTCTGCTCCTGTTCCCACTGCTCCCGCACGGTGTTTTTAACCGACTCAAGGCTCTTGTCAGAAACGGGGTGTGTTTTTGCCCAGCCCAAGCGCAGCCGATGCCCCAGCTTTTGCAGGGCGGCTTCGGCGTCTGTGTTTTTGTTTGGCATGGTTAGGCAACGAGCGACTTGGCTTCTTCCAAGCATCGCCCGATTTTCATTCTCACGTTATCGTAATTGAGGTTTCGTTCCTCGGCAATCTCGCCGTAATCGAACCCGATCACATAATGATTCCAAAGATAATCCCGGCATTCCGGTTTTGAGCCATCAAGCAATTTCAGCGCGTATTCCAAATCGTGCCTGTCCGCCGCCGTCATTGGTTCGGCCTGCTCTGATGCGTCCACCAAATCCAGAATTTCCTCATGGGGCATGGGTTGCAAGCGGTCACTGGCTTTTTTGCGAAGATGGTCGCACACCCTCCGGCGGGCGATGGTTTTGCACCATGCCCCAAATTCCCCGTTTGAGCGGCCTTCAAACTTCCTCAAGCTGTCGCTGATGCTTATCAGAATGTCCTGCAATACCTCTTGGGCGGCGTGCGGCTTGAGGGTGCTGAATATAAAACCGCCCAATTCCGGCGCAATCAGGCGGCAGATGGCGTCTGCCAGCCGGAGCCGTTCCGCCAGTGCCGCCGTCACGCGGTAAGTGCGAACAAGTTTAATCAGGTCGTCCATTACTTGCCTGTAGCCTAATGAAATTGGCTGTTCTATTTCAAGCGTTGCCTTTGACTGGTTTTGCATGAAAGAAGAACAGCAACGGTTCCTGTCGCTCTTGGGACAACTGCCCGCCCGCCTCACGGCGGAACAAGCGGGCTGGGTGCTGAACTGCCAGCCGCACGATATTCCCGCGCTGGTCAATGCCCGGTTGCTCAAGCCGCTCGGTAATTTTTCCCCAAATTCCACCAAGTATTTTGCCACGGCGGACGTGCTGGAAATGACGAAAGACCGTGGTTGGCTGGTCAAAGTCAGCAACACTATTTGCCAGCACTGGCAAAAACAGAACGCCCGCAAAAAAGATCATGCCTTCAACGGTGCGGCAAACGGCCACACTTCCTTGGCGGCGGTTTAGCCGCTGGTTTCTTCCAAAACATTATTCTTTCCGCCCATGCGGAAAGCTGCGCGTCAGCGATCAGGCCAGCGCGAGCGAGCAAAGGAGTCCAGAGGCAACGCCTCTGGCGCGGGGCTTGGGGACGGCGCAAGTCCCCAAAACACCAAAAGCGGCTGAGTCGCCGGGACTCAACCGCCTTTTTTTCGTTAGCTAGGCTCAAGCCGAGACTAACCTAGCGTCGATCTTCTCTTACGACAGGACTTTGGCTGCGCTTTTCGTAACAGCTTCCATCGCTTCAATATAGGAGCCGGGACCGTAGCTAATCCGTGCCACGCCAAGCTTGGATAGGTTCTGGTTTGTGGGCACTCCGTCCATCACCATTACATTTACCGGCAATTCAACACCATCACAAATCCGGCCAATCAACTTAGCGTCGGTCAACCCTGGAATGAAGAATCCAGATGCGCCAGCGTCGGCATAGGCTTTAGCACGATCGAGGGCCTCCCGAATGGATTTGTCGGAGTCGAATTTTCGGCCTAAAAACAGGTCAGTCCTGGCATTGATAAAAAGATCAATGCCCTTTTTGGCGGCAGCGCTACGAATAACCGCGATCCGACCTGCTTGTTGTTCGATTGAATAAAGCCCGGAGCCTTTAACGACACGATCTTCAAAATTAACGCCGACAATTCCCAAATCGAGAAGCCGTGTTACATTTTTGGCCAGTACCGCCTTGTCGTCGCTGTATCCACCTTCAATATCAACGCTGACCGGCACATCGACACTTTCTGTTATTTTCGCAATAATTCGCTCGACGAAATCCAAGGGGATTTCTTCACCATCCTTATAACCTTGAGCAGCAGCGATAGCCCAACTGCTTGTTGCGATGACTTTTGATCCTGCTTCTACGATGGCCTGGGCGCTGCCTGCATCCCATGCGTTGTAAAGCACTACCGGCGTTCCTTTCACATGAAGTTTGTGAAAACGAGTTGTTTGATTAGTTTTTGACATATACTTTTCCTTTCATTTTGTTGTTGTGAGAAATCATTTTTCTCCAGCGGCGTTTTGGGCTCTTTGATAACACTGTGCTCATAAATTTCCGATTGGGCGTATTATTTTGCCGCCGTCAAAGGCAGACCGCGCGCTTTAAGAATTCTGGTCTTTTCTGGAGAATTTGCCGGGCCGCCCGCGTAGATAGTATTCGAAAAATCAATGGACTGGCCTGTCTTGGCGTCAACCATAGTTGGCGAAAGCTTTTTGTGAGTTTTGCTATCCACCAATTGCGTATCAATGCCATTGGGCGAACAATACTGGTTGCCCCACGTCATAAGCGCCGCCAAGACGGGGAGAAAATCTCGTCCTGCCTCGGTGAGTGCATATTTGGCGCGGGGGGGATTGGTCTGATAGATTTCCTTTTGCACCAATCCGTGATTCACTAGGCCAGAGAGCCGTTTACTCAAAACTCCCGGCGCGATGCTCAGGTTTTTTTGGAATTCGTCAAAATGGCTCAATCCTTGGCCAAGATCGCGTAGAATTAACAGGCTCCACGAATCGCCTATTTTGTCGATTGCTCGCTCGATGGAGCAAATCACCTCGTTGCAGTTGTCTGATGTTTTCACGACTTTTCTCCAAGGTTAATTGTTCACCAAAAATTTCATACTACGCAAAAGATAGCAGATACTTATTTAGTAGTAAATACGTTTTTGATATTTACTGCTTTTTAGACGGTAACTACGCCACTTCTTCCCCACATAATGGAGTCCAGAGGCAACGCCTCTGGCGCGGGGCTTGGGGGCGGCGCAAGTCCCCAAAACAGCAAAAGCGGTTGAGTCGCCGGGACTCAACCGCTTCGTTTATTTTGTCGGCTCAAGCCGCGACTGCCTTTTGCAGCGTGGCCGCTGCCGCCTTCTGCTCGTATTCCTCAAGTGACGGCACGATGATTTGCGCCTTCTTCGCATAGGCGCGGTGAATCGCCTTGCTGTTATGCCCAAGCGCAGCCTGGGCAAACCGTTCCGGCATCCCGACAACCTTTGCCCGTTCCGCCCAAGCATAGCGGTAACTGTGCAAGGTTACGCCCGTAACACCCGCCCGGTGACAGCGGCGGCGGAAGCGGCTTGCCCGGTCGTTGGCGGTGAACTTGGACAGATTCGGAAACAGCGGGCCGGTGGTCGGCAGTTGGCCTAAAACCAGTTCCAGCTTCTTGCTGATCGTGAATTGCGCCCGTGAGCCGGTCTTTTGCCGGAAATAAGTGATTGTCCGGGTCTGCCAGTCAATATGCTCTGCCGTGAGGTCGGCGGCGTCGCTTTGCGCCGCGCCGGTTTCCCATAGCAATTCAAGAAACAGCTTCCACTCCGCTTTCTTTTCGCGGGCAAGGACGCTCTGCTGTTCGTCCGGCGAGATGCCGCGCCGGTCTTTGGCCTCGTATTTCGGCCACAGGTAAGGCGCGACTATCGGAATGGCAATCCAGCCAAGATTAAGCGCGAAGTTATGCAGCCGCTTCAAGAAATAGACGATGGACACTTTGCCGTCTTTGAACACGGCAAAGAAATCGTCGGCGGTGGTTTCCAGCAATTTCTTTTGGCGCAAGGCGTCAAAGCATTTGGACTTGAACACGGTGGCGTAACGCTCCCGGCTGCTGTCCTTGCCCCGGCTCTGCAACTGCTCCATGACGGTTTGCCATGTGCGTTCCACAAAGGCCGGGTCGCTGGCCGTCAGGTAGGCGCGGGCAAGATGCAAGTTTAACACCGGCTGCCGCTGCGCCGCGTTGCGGGCTTCTAAAAGGCTCTTGGCCTCGGTTTCGTCCTTCGTGCGTAGGCTGTTTTGTTTGCCGGTGCTGCTGTCCTGTGCGTAGAATACGCCGTTGGTGCGCCGGAATAAGGTATATTTCGTTTTCATAACTGGATTATCTGTTTCGATATTCCAGTCCCGTATCCCCGGCGTTTGTGAACGCCAGCGGTGGCGAAGTTTCAGCAAGTTCTAGCCAGTTTTGGCGAATTGTTTTACCATCCGCCCCGTGACTGACACTTTTGCTGACAGTGGCCGTCCATCGTGCGAGCAAACCTCATTAAACAAAGGGTTTTATTAAACCCGCCACAGATGGACACGGATGCACACGGAAATACACAGCCCGGCTGTTTTGTTATGTTAATCGCTTCAAAAGGTGTAGCCTATCAGATGCACAAAATTCATTGGCACACATTTTGCAAAGATACCCGCATGATTATACGTATTCATTCATTCTTTGCCGCGGCGTCCGTGGTTTTAGCCGTGTTTCTGTTTGGCGGCTGTTCCACGGCCAAAAAAACCGACACCAGCCGTTCGGCGACGGAACAGCTCCTCTTGAGCACGGCAGCCGACCGGGCATTGCAATCCGCAAACTTAATGCTTTTTGCAAACCGGAAAGTCTTTTTGGATACGGCGTATTTTGACAGTTATGATTCCAAATACGTCATCGGCACAATCCGGGACGCCCTGAGCCGCGAGGGCGCGCTTTTGGAGGAGAGTCCGTCGAACAGCGACATCATTATCGAGGCCCGCAGCGGCGCACTGGCGACCGACAGCGCCGGCTGGCTTTTTGGCATTCCCGCCTTTGCCGCCCCGGTTCCCCTCGCCGGCTCATTGCAAATCCCTGAACTGGCCTTTTACAAGGCGGAAAGGCAGCATTCGACCGCAAAAATCGCCCTGCTCGCCTTCGCAAAAGTGTCACGCAAACACATCTATTCCAGCGGCCCGCTGGATGGCAAATCCTATGACAACCTTTATCGGTTTTTATTCCTGGCCTGGATCCGCACGGACATTTCGGAAAAACAATCGACCGAAAAAAAGGCGAACCGTCAGCAAGTCTGGTTTCCGCAATATGACCTGATGAACCTGCCGGCCACCAATGCGCCGGCAACGGCCCCGATCAACACCCATACGAACAAAATGCGGCCGGCGAAAACGCCTTGATTTAGCGCGCGTTCTACGAAGCTTTACCCATCCGCTCCGCGATGTTGACGCCGGAGACGATGGAGTCGCCCAGTGAAACGCCATCGCGGTAACAGCCGGCAAAAAACAAGCCGGGTGACTTGGATTCAATTTCCGCGAGGAGATTTTTGAATTTGCCGTAGCCGACGTTGTATTGCGGTATCGCCTTGGGCCACGTCTTGGTGTGTGTGAACACGGGGCTACCCTTCACGCCCAGCAGCCGGCGCAGGTCCGCGAGCACCAGTTCAACAATCTGTTCCGGCGGCAGCAGCGCCAGTTCCGGATACCTCATCCCGCCAATATAACTTGTGAGTGTGACATGGCCGGCGGGCGCGCGATCCGGAAACAGCGCGGAGGAAAAAATGGTCCCCAATATTTTGAAGCCCTCGATCTTGGGGATCAACATCCCGAAACCGCTGCACGGATGCGCCACATCTTCGCGCCGGAAACCCAGGACAACACTGGCCACTGGCGGATAAATAATTTCAGAAAACGTCGACAGGTCCACCGGCGCCGGAGCCTCGATCTTCAGTTCCGTCAGCCGGTACGCGGTACCGCAATAGAGCACGGAGCTGAATTCCGCCGCGCCGCCCGCCGAGGTCACGCGCCAACCATCGCCGGCCCGCGTGAGGGCGGTGACCGGCGTGTTCAGCTTCAGGGCATCGCCCAACTGCGCCGCCAAGGTATCCGTCAGAACTTGCAGGCCTTCATCAAAGGAAAACTTGGGTGCGCGGTCCTTGGCCACCTCGCCGGATTTTTTCCGGTTGCGCGCGCCAAAAATCTGGCCCTTGATCATGGAGCCATAATTGTCCTCCAGCGCCTTGAGCTTGGGAAAGGCGTGGGGCAGCGACAGCTTGTGCGGATCGCCCGCGTAGATACCTGCGACGAGCGCATCGATGGCATGGTCGAGAAATTCCTGGTTGAAGCGGCGCACGACGAACTGCGCGATGCTTTCCTCCACGCCATCACGGCGCGGTTTGATGAACGGCTCGCGCAACAGGGTGAACTTGGCGCGGGCCGTGAACAGCTTGGTGATGAAGAATCCCGGCGGCGAACCGGGCATTTCGATCGGCCGGCCGTAGCGCACGACATAGCGGGCCTCGGCTTTGGGGTCCGGGGCGAGTTTGCGCGCTTCCAGCCCGGCATCGCGGATGAGTTGCGCAATCTTGGGCGAGGTTTCGA
>Ga0210392_10000362_pt1 | contig 29668 bp, 24 predicted proteins | sample IncBWC30OmetaG_FD_161057 | JGI IMG/M metagenome (GOLD analysis project Ga0210392, IMG submission 161057) | Forest soil microbial communities from Barre Woods Harvard Forest LTER site, Petersham, Massachusetts, United States - Inc-BW-C-30-O ... | reverse complement strand
GCGTGGGGTCGAGGGGGCCGAAGCCGGTCTGGGCGTGGGCGGTCGCGGTGGTGAGGAGGAGGGCGAGGGTGAGGAGACGGGCCATGGTTCGTGTTCAGGATAACGAATGGGCGAGATGAAGAGATGTGCGGCGCGGTTGCGTGGTGCACTCCAAGGGATCAGGCCGACAGAGGGAGAAGCAGATTCCCAGAGGGAATGACAGAAAGAAAAGCAAGGGCAACGACTGTGCCGGTGGGCACCCGGATGCGTTGGCAGGTGGGCGTAAACTGGCGCGATGAGATTGAGAACAATTGTTGCGGCGAGTTTATTCGTGGGGATGGTCTGGGCGGCAGGTGGACAGACGGTGGCGGCGAAGAGGCCGATGACGTTTGCGGATTTGATGGCGATGAAGCGGGTGAGCGATCCGCAGGTGTCGGTGAGTGGAAAGTGGGTGCTGTTTTCGGTTACGGATGTTTCGCTGGAGAAAAATACGAAGGTGAATCATCTGTGGGTTGTGCCTTTAGAGGCGGGGATTAAGGAACAGGGATCAGGGATTAAGGAAAGGCAGGTGACATCGGGTGGTGGGGAGAGTGGGGGGCGGTTTTCGCCGGATGGGAAGTCGGTGATGTATTCGGCGGAGGGGCAGTTGGTGGTGGCGGGGTGGGATGATGCGGCGGGGACGGTTGGGGTGGGGAGGGCGGTGACTTCGCTCGAGACGGGGGCCGATGGGGGTGTTTGGGCTCCGGATTCGAAGCATTTTTTGTTTGTTTCGGATGTGTATCCGGGGTGCGAGGCTGCGGCGGGTGCGGGGCGGGCTGAGGCTGAGGCGAAGTGTAATGCGGAGAAGGATGCAGCGGCGGCGAAGAGTCCGGTGAAGGCGCTCATTTTTACGGACTTGCTGTATCGGCATTGGGATCATTATTTGGGGGAGAAGCGGTCGCATATTTTTTGGGGGAGCGTGGAGGGGGCTTCGATTCCAGAAGACCTGACGCCGGCTAGTGTGGTGGGGGATCATGAGGCGCCTACGTTTTCGTTGAGTGCGCCGGTGGGGTATGCGATTTCTCCGGATGGGAAGGAGATTGCGTATGTGGTGAATTTGGAGAGGGTGCCGGCGGAGAGTACGAACAATGATGTGTTTGTGCTGGCGGTGGGGGCGGCGCCTTCTACTGCTAAGAAGGTGTCGACTAGCGCGGGGAGTGATGATGGGCCGGCTTATTCGCCGGATGGGAAGTGGTTGGCTTGGCGGTCGCAGAAGACGAATGGGTTTGAGAGCGACAAGTTTGATTTGGTGGTGATGGATCGTGGGACGGGGAAGATTCGGGATCTATCAGAGAAGGTTGCCGGTTGGATCGACGAATTCATTTGGCAGGATCCGACTACCATCATCTTCGCTTCCAGTCTGAAGGGCGAAGAGCCACTCTTCTCGATTGCGGTCGACGGCCATTGGCTTATTCAAATCACGGGGGAAGGTGAATACTCTTCAATCACCGGAAGTCCTCGAGAAAGCAACATTATCGTCGCTACAAAGATGGGTGTTACCTCACCCTCATCCGTCGTCGTGCTCAAGGAAAAGACGGCGATAGATAAGTCGGAGCCACGAACATCTTCACTTGATCCGCACGTCGTTTTAGAGCGATTCGATGAAGCGACGCTTGCACAACTCAATGTTTCTCTCCTCTCGCAGCTTGATTTGCCGAAGATGGAGCCGTATTGGTTCGCCGGAGCGGGTGGGACGAATGTGGAGGGGTTTGTGGTGCGGCCGCCTCATTTTGATCCGGCGAAGAAATATCCGGTGAAGTTTTTGATGCATGGGGGGCCGCAGGGGAGTTGGGGGGATGCCTGGTCGTACCGGTGGAATCCGGAGCTGTTTGCGGCTAGCGGGTATGTGGTGGTGATGGTGAATCCGCGGGGGTCGACGGGGTATGGGCAGCAGTTTGTTGAGGAGGTGGCGGGGGATTGGGGTGGGCGGCCTTATGTGGATTTGATGAAGGGGCTGGATGCGGCGGAGGCTCAGTTTGCGTTCATCGACAAGACAAGGGAGTGTGCGCTGGGGGCTAGCTATGGCGGGTTCATGGCCAATTGGGTGCTCACGCATACGGACCGGTTCAAGTGCATTGTGACGCATGATGGGATGGTTGACCCGGTGAGTGCGTTTGGGGCGACCGAGGAGTTGTGGTTTAACGAGTGGGAGTTTCGGCCGCTGGAGGCAGGAAGTACGAAGGAGGAAGTAGGAAGTAGGAAGAGGGGCGACGATGTTGTGGAGCAGGGGAAGGCGGCGCGGCCCTGGGATTTTTATGGGAAGCCGGCGGGGGAGGATCCGTTTCGGAAGTGGTCGCCGATGATGTTTATTAAGGATGCGCGGACGCCTACGCTGGTGGTGCATTCGCAGAGGGATTACCGGTTGGATGTTAGCCAGGGGTTGCAGTTGTTTACGGCGTTGCAGTTGCTGGGTGTGCCGTCGAAGATGCTGTACTTTCCCGATGAAGGGCATTGGGTGTTGAAGCCGCAGAATGCGCAGTTGTGGTGGGAGACGGTCGATGACTGGTGCGATCGGTGGACGGGGATGGGCAAGTATAAGGGGGTTGGGCCGGAGAAGAATCCGATGATGAGTGTTGCGCGATGACGTTTGCGAAGAAGAGCTATGGCGGGGCGGGAGGGTTCAAGCCGAAGAAGCCGAAGCCTCCGCTGGATGTGACGGGGTTGCTGGAGTTTGCGGTGCGGTCGCTGAGCTCGCAGATGAAGAGTGTGCGGGATCTGCGGCGGAAGATGAGTACGCGTGCGGAGCCGGGAGAGGAGGGGGAGGCTGCGATGGATGCGGTCATCATCAAGCTGAAAGAGCTTGGGTACCTTTCAGACGAGAGGTTTGCGGCAGACTACACGCGGTTGCGGAAGGAGAATGAGAAGTATGGCAAGCGGCGGGTGCAGCAGGGGTTGATGCAGAAGGGGATTGCGCAGGAGCTGACGCAGTCGACCTTGGCTACTGCGTATGACGAGGTGGACGAGGTGGCGCTGGCGAGGGAGTATGTCGCGCGGAAGAGGATGAAGAAGCCGGGGGGCGAGAAGGAGATTGCGCGCGCGATGCGGAGGCTGATGGGGGCGGGGTTTTCTACGAAGACGATCTGGAAGGTGCTGCGGGGGTGGGGAGCGGAGGTGGAGGAGGTGGATGTGGAGGGTGATGGCGAATAGTTGCTGCCTCGACGACAGAATGCGGGGGTCCTTCGCCTGCGGCTCAGGATGACGACGAAAAACAAACAACAACGAGTTCAGCCGCGACCGGAATGGGTGCAGCGGGTGGTGGGGATTGACTGGTCGGGGAGGGTGGATGCGGCGGGGCAGCGGCGGCATATCTGGGCGGGGGTTTGGACGCGCGATGCTGCGGGGAAGGTGAGCGTTCGGCTTGAGTCTGGGAGGACGCGCGCGGAGGTGGCGGAGTGGCTGATCGAGATGGCGAAGGAGACTCCGCGGATGGTGGTGGGGTTCGATTTTTGCTTCAGCTTTCCCGCCTGGTTTGTGCGGGACGAGCATGGGATGAAGAGTGCGCCTGAGTTTTGGAGGCGTGTCGTGGATGACGGGCATGCGGAGAGATGGTTGATGCGCGGGGCGGAGGATCGTAGGTTCTGGGGGAAACCACATAAACGGCCCGCGGAGTTTTCGGGGGAGTATTTGCATCGGATGCTGCGGGCTACGGATATTGATTGCAAGATTGCTTCACTGATTCCGGAGGCGGAACGGCAGGCTCGGGTGCGGGGGATTACGCCGAAGAGCGTGTTCCAGGTGGGTGGCGCGGGGAGCGTGGGGACGGCTTCGCTGCGGGGGTTTGCGGTGTTGTTGAGGCTGAGGGAGGCTGGGTTCCGGGTGTGGCCGTTTGATGCGCCTGCGCTGGTTGGGGCTTCGCCCCGTCCGTTGGTGGTGGAGATGTATACGCGGCTGAATACGGGGGCGGTGCGGAAGTCGAATGCGGAGGCGCGGGTGGCTTACTTGTTGCGGAAGCGTCGCGAGGATGCGGGGTATGCGGGGTTATCGCGTGGGGTGTTGGCGAAGGCGCGTGCGGGGGAGGATGCGTTTGATGCGCTGGTCAGCACGATGGTGATGGCGGAGCGGCGAGACACGTTTGCGACGTTGCCGATGCCGCGGGATCCGTTGTGTGGGATTGAGGGATGGACTTGGGCGCCGGAGGTTTTGGGGGCGGGGCTCAGTTAAGGACAGGCAACGGCTTTGACGCGAAGGGCGCTACGTTTCACCATGTAAAACGGACGAACGCAAAGGAAGAAGCAGATTCCCGGAGGGAATGACAGAAAGAGAGGCAAGGGCAAGAACGGGAGACAGCAGGTTCGCTCGCTGCGCTCGGAATGACAATTTCTTTTAGAAATTGTCGAAGAAGGGCAAGGGCAAGGGCAAGGGCAACAGCAACAGCAAAGACAAATACGGGGATCCTTCGCTTCGCTCAGGATGACGGCGAAAAACGAACAACGGCAAGGGCAACCGCAACCGCAACCGCAACAGCAAGGGCAACCGCAACAGCAAGGGCAACCGCAACAGCAAGGGCAACAGCAACCGCAACGCACAGGGGTCCGTCCCCTTCGCTGCGCTCGAGGGTCAGGATGACGGCGAAAAACGAACAACGGCAAGGGCAACCGCAACAGTAAGGGCAACCGCAACCGCAACGCACAGGGGTTCTTCCCCTTCGCTGCGCTCGAGGGTCGGGATGACGGCGAAAAACAAACAACGGCGAGGGCAACGGCAGTTGCGACTGCAAAGGCGGGGAGACTAGGGGGTTAGGAGATTTAGGGTGGGGAGGGGTGGCAGGGCGTTGATGCTGGCCGCGAGGTTGCGGAAGAGTTCTATGGCGCGGAGGCAGTCGGGGTCTAGCGTGTAGTGGATGTTGTCGCGGAGGTAGGTGCGGATGGTGTTGGGGGAGAGAGCTAGTTTGGGGGCCCACTCGGTGACTAGTTGCTCGGTGTGGGCGAGGCCGGCGTCGCGACTGGCCGTTAGGTCAGTGATGAGTTGCTGAGGCGTGAGGCCGGATGGGGCAAGCGATTCGGGGCGGACGGCCCAGACGGCGGCTACCCAGGGGAGGCCGGTGAGCTCGCGCCAGAGGTGGGCGAGGTCGAGCCAGAGGAGAGGAGTTTTGGTGGCGGCGTCGATGGCGGGGCGCTGCTCGCGGGCGAGGAGTGCGGGGTCGCCGATGAGGAGGGCGGCGTCGGAGGCTGGGAGCATGGTGGCGGGGCCGCCGGGGAGGTCTGCTCTCTGTTCTGCGAAGGTGGGGTAGGTGTGGTGGAAGTGCTCGAAGAGGATGCGGGTGTAGGCGACGGAGCTGCGGCTGGCGGTGTCGGTTGCGACGGTGCGGACTTGTTTGAGGGCTTCTGTGGGAGAGAGCCAGCCGGGATTTTTGACGAGGAGGAGGATGCTGCGAACTTCGTCGAGCGAGGCGATGGCGCAGCCGGGAACGATGGCGAGCTCGGGGGTGAGGGAGGCGATGGGGATGAGGCCGAGGTCGGCGGTGCCGGAGTTGAGCTCGGCGGCGCAGATGGAGGGCGAGGTGTAGTGGACGTCGTAGTGCTCGCGAAGAGTGGAGGCGGTGGGTTCGTGCTCGAAGTTGTAGAGCAGTGGGGCTGGATTTAGGAAAGCGATGGTGGAGACGCTTAGAGGCACAGTTTGATTTTAGAAGAAGCGCGCGACACAGCGTCTGGGGGCGCGGTTGGTATACGATGCGAGCACGACGCAGCTGAGAGGTACGCGCGATGATCACTGAATTGGAAGAGCGGGCCGACGCAGCAGTGCAAGAGGCGAGGCTGGGGTGGCTGGCCTTGACGCTGACGCCGGGGATGGGGCCGACGCGGTGTGGGCGAGCGGCGCGCAAGTTGGGCGGCGCGGGGCGGGTGTTTCATGCGAGCCTGACCGAGCTTGAGGGTGTGGGGATGCCGGCGGAGTCGGCGCAATTTTGTTTTGATGGGCGGGCGCGGGCTGCGGCGGTTGAGGAAGCGGCGCGTGTGGAGGAGCAGCAGGGATGTTTTCTGACGCCGGAGGATGACGCGTATCCGGATAGGCTGATGGAGATTTATGATCCGCCGACGGTGCTTTGGGTGCGGGGTAATGTAACGCTGCTGAGTCGTGCGGGGATTGCGGTGGTGGGAACGCGGCAGCCTACTCCTTATGGCGCGGGCATGGCGGAGATGCTGAGTCGCGACCTGGCGCGGCGGGGGATGGTGATCATGAGTGGGATGGCGCGGGGCGTCGATACGTGTGCGCACAAGGGAGCGCTGGAGGCGGGTGGCGCGACGGTTGCGGTTTGGGGGACGGGGATTGACGTGATATATCCGAAGGAAAACAAGAAGCTGGCCGAGCAGATTGTGGCGCAGGGTGGAGCGATTGTGAGCGAGTTTCCGCTGGGGACGTTTCCGGCGCCGCAGAATTTTCCGATTCGCAATCGGACGCTGAGCGGGATGAGTGTGGGCGTGCTGGTGGTAGAGGGTGGGGAGTACTCGGGCACAAGGATTACGGCGCGCTGTGCGCTGGACCAGGGGCGCGATGTGTATGCGGTGCCGGGAAATGCGACGAATAAAAATGCGTGGGGGCCGAATACGCTGATCAAGCAGGGAGCGAAGTTGACGGCGACCTGGGAGGATGTGTGGGAAGATCTGCCATCGCAGGTGCGGATGGAGTTGGAGGCGGCGGCGGCGGCGCAGGCGGGGCGGAATGAATCTTCTGGAGCGGGGAGCGCATCTTTATTTAACGACCACCCGACAACTCCGCCGATGAGTGAGCATGAACGACTGGTGATGCAGGAGTTACGGCAGGATGAGACGCTGCAACTGGATGAGCTGATTGAGCGGTTGGAGCTGAAGATGGTGTCGGGTGAGATATTTACCGCATTGTTCGAATTGGAACTTAGCGGTAGAGTGAAGCAGATGCCAGGGAAACAATATGTGAGGTGTTTCTGAGCAGACGGCGGCGTGTCGCGCTCACTCTAAGCGGCATGGGTTGTGGCTATTCCAGCGGACCTGTTGGTTCTGCCAGTTGCAATGCTTTCGATGTGGAAGCAAGAATTTGGCGGTAGGCCTGCGGTGATTGCTGAAAATGTTTGGGTTAGGATTTGAGGATTTCTCATGCTTTCACAGGCCAACTGAAAGCAGGATTGAGAGTCTATCGGTGTAAGCTCGTCCACTGGACGGGTTTCGGATGTCGAGGGTCGGTTTGACTTGACCTTGGCAAAACGTGATAGGTTGCATAGGAATTGGAAGCGAAGACGCGGCTTCGGCCGGCCGTCTTTGAATGGGTGTGTGGTATGGCAAAGAATCTGGTGATCGTGGAGTCGCCGGCGAAGGCGAAGACGATCGGTAAGTATCTCGGCAGCGACTACGTGGTGGAGGCCTCGATTGGTCACATCATGGACCTGCCCAAGAACGATATTGGGGTGGAGCTGAAGCATCGGACGTTTGAGCCGACGCTGATCGTGTCTCCGGGCAAGGAGAAGGTGGTGGACCGGCTGAAGAAGCTGGCGGCGAAGAGTGACTTTGTGTTCCTGGCGGCCGATCCGGATCGCGAGGGAGAGGCGATTGCTGCGCACCTGAAGTTTCAGCTGCTGCCTTCGATCAAGGTGAAGAGCAACATGCGGCGGGTGACGTTCAACGAGATTACGAAGAAGGCGGTTACCGCGGCGTTCGGGCATACGCGGGATGTGGATGAAAATCTCGTGGATGCTCAGCAGACGCGGCGGGTGCTGGACCGGCTGGTGGGATATCAGATATCTCCGCTGCTTTGGGATAAGGTGAAGCGCGGATTGAGTGCGGGGCGCGTGCAGACGGTGGCGCTGCGGCTGATCGTGGAGCGCGAGCGGGAGATTAATGCGTTCCAGGCGGTGGAGTACTGGAATATAGATGCGGTGCTTTCTCCGTCGAAAGGCGGGCAGGAGTTTACGGCGCGGATGACGGGCGTGCAGGGGTTGCCGATTCGCGTGTCGAATGGAACGGATGCGGATGGGAAGGAGGTGTTCTTGTCGAATGCGCTGCCGGATAAGGGCGCGGTCGATGAGGTGATGGAGCAGCTGGAGCGGGCGACGTGGCGGGTGAAGTCGATTGAGAAGAAGGAGCGGCGGCAGAACCCGCGGGCTCCTTTTACGACGAGCCAGTTGCAGCAGCAGGCGGCGGGACGGCTGGGGTTCAATGTGCGGCGAACGATGGGCGTGGCGCAGCGGCTGTATGAAGGCATCGAGCTGGGGAGCGAAGGTACGGTGGGACTTATCACGTACATGCGAACTGACTCGACGAATATGAGCGCGGATGCGGTGAAGGAGATTCGCGAGTGGGTGGATAAGAAGTTTGGCGGGAAGTATCTGCCGGAGAAGGCGAACGTTTACAAGAGCAAGAAGGACGCGCAGGAGGCGCATGAGGCGATTCGTCCGACGAATGTGGGGTATGTGCCGGATGAGGTGCGACGGTATCTTTCGGATGAACAATATCGGTTGTACAAGCTGATCTGGGAGCGCGCGGTGACGAGCCAGATGACGGCTGCGGTGTTCGACCAGACGACGGTGGAGATTGAGGCGAAGGCCGAGGCGACGTATGACTTCCGGACGACGGGAAGCATTCTGAAGTTCGATGGCTGGCTGCGATTTGAGGAAGAGACGAAGAAGGCGAAGGCGGCGCGGGCGGCGGCGGAGGTCGCAGAGAAGAAGCAGATTTCTCAGAGTGCCGATGCGGAGGATGCTGAGGGCGCGAAGGATTCAACCTCGGAGGAGAGCTCGGCGGATAGAAGGCTGCCTGAGTTAAAGGATGGGCAGGGTTTGGAGAAGGTGCGGCTGGATCCGCAGCAGAAGTTTACCCAGCCACCGCCGCGGTTCAACGAGGCGAGTTTGGTGAAGACGCTGGAGGAGAAGGGGATTGGGCGGCCTTCGACGTATGCGTCCATTATCAATACGATCCAGGAGCGCGATTATGTGAAGAAGCTCGCGCAGAAGCTGGTGCCGACCGAGATTGGGATGGTCGTGACCGAGCTGCTGGTAAAGAACTTCCCGTACATCTTCGAGACTGGGTACACGGCCCAGCTGGAGAGCGAGCTGGATGCGGTGGAAGAGGGAACGGAGAAGTGGACGGACCTGCTGAACGGGTTCTATACGCACTTTGAGAAGGAGCTGAAGGTCGCCGAGACGGGGATGGAAGACATCAAGGCGATGGAGCAGGCTACCGAGGAGATCTGCGAGAAGTGCGGGGCTCCGTTGATTTTGAAGTGGGGCAAGTTTGGGAGCTTCTATTCGTGCTCGAACTTTACCAAGGTGAAGCCGATTACCGTGGCGCAGGGGCCGCTGAAGAAAGACCCCAAGGCAGCGGTGAAGAAGGTGCTGGATACCTTCGAGTTCCCGATGTATGTGAAGGCAATGAATGAGGACACGACAGAGTCCAGCACGAAGGTGGGGGACAAGACGGCGCTGATTGAGGCGCTGGTTGCGGCTGCGGGCCAGGGAAACAAGCTGGTGGTGGAGCCGGAGAGCTGCGACTTTACCAAGGAGAACTTTGCGGCCAAGCCGGATTTGAACTCGCCGGAAGCGCAGGATGCGGAGGCGGAGGACGAGTTCTGCGACAACTGCGGGCGGACGATGGTGCTGCGGAATGGGCCGTGGGGGCCGTTTATGGCTTGCCCTGGGTACAACGAGGATCCGCCGTGCAAGACGATCCGGAAGTTGACGCAGAAGGTGCAGTCGAAGCCGCCGGTGGTGCTGGAAGAGCCTTGTCCGAAGTGCGGGAAGCCGTTGCTGCAACGGGATGGGCAGTATGGAGAGTTCATTGCGTGCTCCGGGTATCCGAAGTGCAAGTATGTGAAACAAGAGCTGTTAGAGGTACCCTGTCCGAAGTGCGGAGGGGAGGTGGCGGTGCGCAAGAACAAGCGCGGCGACACGTTCTATGGGTGCACGCGGTATCCGAAGTGCGACTTTACGAGCAATCAGAAACTGGTGAATGAGACGTGCCCGAAGTGCGATTCGGCGTATTTGGTGGAATATGCGAATGCTGACGGGACGTTTCTGATCTGCCCGAACAATCGGGAGGCGTTGCCGAAGCGGCGGCCGCGCAAGGGGGTCAAGGAGGAGGAGGTGGTGACGGCTCCTGAGTGCAGCTATGAGAAGAAGATAGGGCCTCCGAAGGTGAAGGAGGAGGTAACGGAGCGGCGGCGTCCAGACCCGGAGAAGACGCGTGCGGTGGTGGAGGCGGTGGCGTAACCGTTTTGCGGGCAAAGGTATATGGGGTTCTGGAGGAACCGTAGCGAGGACTTCCCATTTCCAATAGGTTTATGGTATAAGGGTAGAGGCACGCGGCTCCAACTGCGGCATGGACGCTTTCTACTGCCTCGCAAGTGCGGGGACGTCTGGTCGCTGCAACTGACTGAAACTATTGGAAGGGCGTATATGGCAAAGGCGATTTGGAACGGACAGACGATTGCTGAGAGCGACAAGGTAGAGACCATTGAGGGGAACATTTATTTCCCCGAAGAGACTGTAAACAGGGCGTTTCTGCGTCCCAGTTCGACGAGTTCGAACTGCCCATGGAAGGGTATGGCACGGTATTACACGGTGCTTGTGGATGGACAGGAAAACCCGGATGCGGCCTGGTATTACCCGAATCCAAAGTCTGCGGCAAAGACCGTCAAGCATCATGTGGCGTTCTGGCGCGGAGTTGAGATTATCCCCAGTTAGTTGGTGAGTCGGTAGCGAAGATTATTCTGGACTGGCTGTACAAAGATCGCCCCCTGCATGGGGGCGATTTTTTGCGCGGGGAGTTGGCGCGGCTTAGGTGGGTTTCGGGTTGCGCATCGACTGCTTGAGCGTGGTTTCGGGTTGTGGATTTTGATGGTTTTTCGAGGGTGACGTCAAGTGTTCTTGAGAGGGTCGTTGGGCGACGGGAAAGCGTCGCATCGGGATGCGATCGGGATGCAAATGTGGGCGGCGCCTGGTTTCGGGCGTGCTAGTCTTGGGTTGCGCTAAGGGCGCATCCGGTCCGCGGGAAGGACAGAAGTCCACCTGGTTGTTTCGCAGTGCGTCGTTTTACGAACTCACTTTCTGCCCAACGCAAAGCGGACCCGGGCGAGCGAAAGGAAGTTCGTTATGCCGGTACGGGTTCTCCCTCCGAAGCCAAACCTCGAACATCTGAAACATCAAGCCAAGGATTTGTTGAAGCAGCGCGCTGCGCGGATGCCGGAAGCAGCGCAGACGATTCGCGAGTTTCATCCGCGCTTCGGGCATGCCGGTGATGCTGAAGTTTTCGGTGCGGGGTTTCGCTTGAGTGACGCGCAGCTTACGGTGGCGCGATCACATGGATTCGCGAGTTGGGCGCGGATGAAGCGGCATGTGGAGAGGCCGACGCTGGCGGACCGGCTCGACTTGCCACATCATGAGCGGATAGAGGATCCGACGTTTCGCCGTGCGGTGGATCTGCTCGATGCTGGCGATGCGGAGGGGCTGCGACGGCTGTTGCAGGATCATCCGCAGCTGGTGAAGCAACACGTGCTGTTTGAGGGGAAGAATTATTTTCGGTCGCCAACGCTGCTGGAGTTTGTGGCGGAGAATCCGGTGCGGCATGGCAGGTTGCCGGCGAATGTTGTCGAGGTTGCGAGGGTGATTCTGGAGGCGGGGCCGGAGAAGGAATCGCGCGATGAAGCGTTGATGCTGGTGGCGACGGGCAGCGTGGCGCGGGAGTGTGGGATGACGCGCCCGTTGATCGCGCTGTTCTGTGCGTATGGAGCGGATCCGGACAAGGCGATTCGGCCGGCTGCGGTGCTCGACGAACATGATGCGGTGCTGGCGCTGATTGACGAAGGGGCGAAGGTGGATGTGGCGGTTGCGGCTGCGCTGGGGCGAGTAGATGAGTTTCGCCGGCTACTTAAGAAAGCGACGGCGAATGATCGATGGCTGGCGATGGCGGTGGCTGCGCAGTTTGGTCATGCGGAGATTGTGCTGGCGCTGCTGGATGCGGGGGAAGATCCGAATCGCTACAATCCGCCGGGAGGGCATGCTCATGCGACGCCGTTGCACCAGGCAGCGCTGGCCGGGCATGGGGCGGTGGTGCGGCTGCTGGTGGAGCGCGGTGCCCGGGTGGATTTGAAGGACACGATGTTTGGTGGGACTGCTGCGGAGTGGGCGGCCTATGCGGGGAAGGTGGAGGTGGAACGATATCTGTCCTGCGGTCCTGCGCGGACGGCGGGAATTTTGTCGGAGTAGAAGCTTCTAGCTTTTAGCAACGGCAACGGCAACGGCAACTGCAACGATGGGTTGTGTTCATGCTCTGCGGGGTGCGGTGGCCAGGCGTAGGCCGGCGGCGAGGAGGAGGAGCGCTGCGAGCTTGGGGAACCAGGTGCCGTAGCGATCGAAGAGGGTGCGGTCGTGATGCAGGGGGACGTTTACGAGGAGGGTCGCGAAGGGTGCGGTGTTGGTGCGAGTTTCGCCGAGGATGCGGCCGCGGTCGTCGGTGACGGTGAGGAAGCCGCTCTTGGCGGCGTGGGCGATGGCATATCCGCCCTCGACGCCGCGCATGATGGCGATGTGGCCGTGCCAGGTGCGGTCGAGGGTGAAGTCCCAGGCGGGATCGAGGAGGAGGTCGATGCCGGCGCGGCCGTAGTCGAGTGCGGGGTGGATGAAGTCCATGTCTTTGCAGATGGCGACGCCGATGGGGGCGGGTGATTTCGAGAGCAGCGTGAGCGCGGTGCCGGGGGTGAGGTCGGATTCGAAGGGCGGGAGCATGTGCTGCTTGTCGTAGGTGGCGATGGGCTGGAGGGGCGTGTAGATGCGGGCCTCGTTGAAGGAAGCTGGAGCGACTACGTGGAGGACGCCGAGGATGAGGGTCGCGCCGGTGCGGTCGGCTACTGACTGCAGAATGGGGTCGATGGTTTGCGTGTTGGTGGTGAGTAGCAGGCCGGTCTTCTCGGGCATGACGATGAGGGTAGCGCCGCGGCGGGCGAGGGTCTCGGCTTGCTGGGCGTAGGTTTGGATGAGGTGCTGCATTTCGGTGGGTTGTTGCGCGAAGACTACGGTGTCGGTGTCTAGAAGGCCGATGGTTACGGTGTGCGGCGAGGTGGGTGCGGCCAGGCGGAGGGTGCCGAAGAGGATGGCCGCGGCGAGAAGGGCGAGGGCGGAGGCGAGGATGAGGGTTGCGTGGGGGAGATTTCTGCGGCGGAGATACAGCGTGGCGGCGAGTGCGGTTGGGAAGAGCAGCAGAAGGAACGTGATGCCCCAGGGGCCGGTAAGCGACGCGACTTGCAGGATGGGGAGAAAGCTCTGCTGCGTGTAGGCGAGGCTGCCGGCGGTGCCGTTGGCGGGGACGAAGCTGGCGAGGTATTCGACGACCGACCAGAAGGCGGGAAGGGCGATGACCGAGCTGAAGACGGCTCCGCGATGGAGGAGTGCGCGGAAGAGAAGAGTGCCTGCGGCGAAGAGCAGCGAGGCGATTGAAAACGGAATGAGCCACGCGGTGATGGGAAGACGCAGAACGAAGTGGAGGTAGTAGAGCATGGTGAGGCTGCCGAGCAGCATGGAGAGCGCGGCGGCTGAAGCGGCGAGGAGCCACGAGGTTGTCTCCGCGGCGAAGAGCAGGATGGGGAGGAAGGCGATCCACATCACGGGCCAGACGGGGTTCATGCCGTTGCCGGCGAGGAGTAGCGCGGCGGTGGCGAGGACGGCGAGGGTTGCGGCGAGGATCGGGTGCTTCTCAACGAAGGCCATTGAGGTATCTCCTGAAGGAACGCTGGTAGAGGGAGCGGAATTGCTTTTCGGTCTGGGCGACGCGGCCGCCGAGATAGAGCACGAGGAGGCCGTGGGAGAGGGCGCTAAGCTCGAAGGCGATTTCGATCGGGTCGTCGGGTTGCAGTTCGCCGGCACGCATGGCGTTCTCGAGAATGGTTACGGTGGGATTGAAGGTGGGGGAGCGGCGGGCTTTGAAGTCACGGGGATAGACGCGGGCGCCCTCGCGGGGGACGAGGAACATGAGTTCGTAGAGGTTGGGGGATTCGAGCGCGGCGTCGAGGAAGACGTCGCCGACCTGCAGGAGGCGGTGCTCGACGTTGCCCTTGAGGTGGATGGACTGGAGCTGTGCGGCGAGGTCCTGGAAGCCTGCGTTGGCGACGGCGTTGAGCAGGCTGTCGCGGTCGGCGAAGTGGCGATAGATGGCCATGGGGGTGATGCCGACTTTTTCGGCGACGGGGCGCATGGCGACGGCGGCGTGGCCCTGGCGGTCGAGGAGGTCACGCGCGGCTGCGAGGATGGAGGCGGCGGTGGTGGGCTTGGGGGCGGCGGGTTTGGGGGATCGGCTCATAGGTATACGTCGTATACGTACACAGGTATACACCGTATACCTGGCGCTTGGCAAGCGGGAGGCTGTACGGTGGCGGGTGGCGGGCCGTAGAATTCCGGGGTAGCGGCGGTTGAGGGAGTTGCGATGAGAGCGGAGTTGCTGACATTGGACGGGACGGTGGAGCGCGATGCGGCGATTGATGCGTGGTTCGAAGCGCGCGCGGGCGAGCTGGGGGAGATGGCGCGGCAATGGTTCGAGGTGATGCGGGGATGCGGGGACGAGGTGCGGGAGGTGCTGCATGATGGATGTCCGGTGGCGTGTCTGGGGGATGTGCCGTTTGGGTATGTGAATGTGTTTACGGCGCATGTGAACGTGGGATTCTTTCAGGGCGCGGGGCTGAAGGATCCGGATGGATTGTTGCAGGGGACGGGGAAGTTCATGCGGCATGTGAAGCTGCGGGTGCGGGGCGAGGCGCACGAGGATGCGCTGAGGGGGCTGATTGAGGCGGCGTACGCGGATATGAAGGCGCGGGTGGAGAACGGCTAGGGGTGGGATTTTGCGAGGCGGGCGTGGGGGCTGCGGAGGGCGCGTTGTGCAAAGTGCACGTACGGATGGGGCACACGGCAAGGTGAGGTAAAGAAGTTTTCCGCTGCGAGGCGGGGGATGATACGTTTGCGGGGTGGGAGCGTGCTGCTTCCCCGGGCCACTAGTTGCTATCTGGAGGGCTTGCAGATGGGTACAGAGGTTCTGGGAGCGGTAGTGGTGCGGCGGGTTAAGCCGGGGCATAGGACACAAGAACGCGTGTTTTTTTGCGTGATGACGCTGCTGATGATGGCGACGATCCTGCTGGGATTTCGGAAGTTTTATTTTCCGCTGGGTGCGAAGCCTGCCGCGCTTTCAAGTGGGGTTATTATTGCGCACGGGATTGTGTTTTCGGTGTTCCTGGCGCTGTTCGGGGTGCAGGTGGCGCTGATTGCGGCGCGGCGCGTTGCGCTGCACATGACGCTGGGGCTCACGGTTTATGGGCTGGCGGTGTTGATGATTCCGCTGGGCGTGGTGTCGGCTGCGGATGAGATTCGACGGGACCTGATTATGCCGAGTGCGTTTCCGGTGGCGGATCCTTATACGTTCTCGCTGGTGTCGGTGATGGGGATGGTGATGTTCGGGACGCTGCTGGGGATGTCGTATGTGTGGCGACGGCGGCCGGAGATGCATAAGCGGCTGGCGCTGTATGCGGTGCTCTCGATGATGGATGCGGGGATTGACCGGTGGCCGTGGGCGGCGTGGGGGTTGAGCCAGGGCTGGTCGCACTGGGCGTATACGGGGCTGCTGTTGCTGCCGGTGATGTATGACTTGCTGAGCCAGGGAAGGGTGATGACGGTGACCATGGTGGCGGCGCCGTTTGTGTGGGCGATGGAGCGGCTGGAGATTCCGCTGGGAGATACACGGGCGTGGCACTGGGTGGCGCACTGGATGCTGAAGCACCTGACGTAGGGTCCTACGCGGACGGCGCGGACGGCGAGGGTTTTGTGTGGTGGGTGCTGCTAGGCGGAGGGGTGGCGGCTGGCGTGGAGCATGGCCCAGCAGCCGGCGAGAACGAGGGTGGTGCAGGCGACGGCTAGCGCGAGGGTGGTGGGGTTGAGGGTGGGGAGGGTGTGTGGCGCGAATCGGTAGGCTAACCAGGCGGCGGCGAAGATTGCGGAGACGATGCTGAGGGTCTGCATGATGAGCAGGGGGCGCTCGGCGCGCTGGATGGCGAGGCGGCGGCGGCGGCGCTCGACGCGGAAGAGGATGGCGGCTGCGGGCGGTGGGGTGTGCTCGGCGGCGAGGGTGGCGGCGTAGGTGCGGAGGGCGCGGCGGAGTTGGTTTTCGGGGAGGTGGTCTCCGGGGAGGTTTGTGGAAACCCATGTCTCAGAAGCGAGACGTGGGGCACCCGGTTTCGTGGTGGTTGGGTTTGTGGTGGGGTCGGTGGGGGTCATCGAGAACCTTCTGCGGGGGTTAGGAATTGTTTGGCTTTGTGGCGGGCGCGGAAGAGGAGGGTGCGGACGCTGAGGCGGTTGAGGCCGGTAGCGGCGGAGATTTCTGCGTGGTCCATGCCTTCGACGTAGGCGAGCCAGAGGAGCTCGCGCTCGCGAGGCTTGAGGGCGCTGAGCATGCGGGCGATGTCGAGGGTGGTGTCGGGAGTGGGGTGCGTGGCGGGCTCGGGCGGGTCGGCGAAGGGAGTGGTGTCGCCGGAGCGGTGGCGGTCGCGGAGGAGGTTGGTGGCGATGCGGAAGAGGTAGCGGCGGAGCTCGAGAGCGTCGAGATGCGCGGTGGATTTGGGGTGGAGGAGGAGACGGCAGAAGGTTTCCTGCAGAAGGTCGTCGGCAACATCGCGGCGGGCGGAGACGGCGAGGAGGTAGCTGTGGATGTTGGTGGCGTTGGCGTCGTAGAGGCGCTGAAAGGCCAGCTCGCTGAGCACGGCTGCGGTGGAGGCAGCGTGGTCGAGCGAGCTGGGCATGGCCGCGGTGGTGGGATCAGCCGCGCGATTCACTGGGGATGAGCCCGAGCTTGCGGGACATGAGGAGGCTGGCAGCCGATGCAGTGAGAAAGCCGAGTCCAAGGCCGATGCCTCCAGTGCCTACGATGATAAAGCCTCCGTTGGGATCGTAGATATGGCGGTGGAGGGTGAGGATGGCGAGGCCGAAGCAGAGGAGGACGAGGCCAGCCTGGATGCCGAAGAGGATGCGGCCGGAGGGGGAGACGGGCTGGGAGTCTTCGACGGTGATGGACTCGAGGAAGTGGCGGCCGGAGTCGTTGGCGGCGAGGGTTGCGAGGGCGTCGGAGGAGGTGATGCGCTCGAGGATTTTTTCCTGGAGGCGGGCTTTGGTTTTCGCGATGAGGTAGCGGCGGAGAGAGGTGAAGACCACCCAGACGATCCAACCAATGGTGGAACCGACGATGGCGTCTTCTAAGACGGACCAGGGACTCATGATGCTCCTTGTCTAACCGTTGAGGTTGGTGTTCACCTGGTACAACGGTTGGCGAGGGGTTTGGTTAACAGTCCTGGCTGGTGGGGAGCTTTTAGCTTTTAGCTACAGGCAAGGACGGGCGCTTGCTGCGCGAGCGAAGGGCGGGTGCCTCGTACTCGGGCTCGCGCAGGTCGGATGACGGCTGGAGGTAAAGGAAGAAGAAGCAGATTCCCGAAGGGAATGACAGAAAGAAAGGCAACGGCAAGGGCAAAGGCCCGGGGCTGAAGCCCGCTTCTGGGTGGGGGCTATTCAGGGGGCTGAAGCCCCCTGCTAATCCGGTGGAACAGGCAACGGCAAATGCAACGACAACGGCAACAGCAACAGCAACAGCAACAGCAACTGCAACAGAAGAAGCAGATCCGTGCGGGATGACAGAAAGAAAAACAACTGCAAAAACGTATTGGGTGGGGTCAGGGTTGGGGCTGGAGGGATTTGATTACTTCGAAGAGGTCGGGGGTGACGGTGCGGGTTTTGGCGATGGCGTCGGCGATGGGGATGGTGGAGATTTGGGTGCCCTTGAGGACTACGAGCTGGCCAAAGTTTCCGGCGTGGACGAGGTCGATGGCGGCTACGCCGTAGCGGGTGGCTAGCATGCGGTCGTAGGCCGTGGGGGTGCCTCCGCGCTGGGTGTGGCCGAGGTTGACGCTGCGGGTTTCGTAGCCGGTGCGCTTTTCGATCTCTTCGGCGAGGACCTGGCCGATGCCGGAGAGGCGGACGTGGCCGAAGGAGTCTAGTTTCGTTCCGACAGATGTCTGGCCAGTATGCTCGGGGAGCTTGGCGCCTTCGGCTACGACGACGATGGCGAAGCGCTTGCCGGATTCCCAGCGGGCGCGGAGGAGACGGACTACGTCGTCGATGTCGATGGGATGTTCGGGGGCGAGGATGACGTCGGCGCCGCCGGCGATGCCGGAGGTGACGGCGATCCAGCCGGCATCGCGGCCCATGACTTCGACGACCTGGACGCGGGAGTGGGCTTCGGTGGTGGAGTGGAGGCGGTCGATGGCTTCGGTGGCGATGGTGACGGCGGTGTCGAAGCCGAAGCAGGCGTCGGTGCCGGAGAGGTCGTTGTCGATGGTTTTGGGAACGCCGACTACGTTGATGTTGCGCTTGGCAAGTTCGACGGAGATGGATTGCGTGTCGTCGCCGCCCATGGCGATGAGGGCGTCGAGTTTGTGAGAGGAGATGACTTCGAGACAGCGCTCGAAGCCGCCTTCGATCTTCTTGACGTTGGTGCGGGAGGAGCGAAGGATGGTGCCGCCGCGCTGCAGGATGCCGGTGGTGGTGACGAGGTCGAGAGGCATGGTGCGGTCGTCGAGGACGCCGCGCCAGCCTTCGAGGAAGCCGAGGAATTCGTCGTTGTAGTGGAGGACGCCTTTGCGCACGACGGCGCGGATGACGGCGTTGAGTCCGGGACAATCTCCACCACCGGTGAGCATTCCAATACGCATTGCGGGCCTCCAGATCTCCTTGTGCATGATATCGCTTCAGAGATGCGAGATGCGAGGCTATGCGCGCTCGGCGATGGAGCGTCAGGCGTTGGTTCCTCCGTCGACGGTGAGACTGGCTCCGGTGATGTAGGAGGCTTCGGGACTGGCGACGAAGGCTACCAGCGCGGCTACTTCATCGACGGTGCCGTAGCGTTTGAGCGCGGTGGCTGCTATTTGGGGCGCTGCCCAATCGCCCGCGGCGGGATTGAGGTCGGTGTCGATTGGCCCTGGCTGAACGTTGTTGACGGTGATGCCGCGCTCGCCAACTTCCCGGGACAAGCCCTGGGTAAAGAGTTTGACGGCGGCCTTGGTGGCGGCGTAGACAGCGAGGCCGGGCGTCATCTCGCGCTCGCCGACGCAGGAGCCGATGGTGATGATGCGACCACCTTTCTTAATGTGCTTCAAGGCGGCCTGGGTGGTAATGAGTACGCCGCGAATGTTGAGGTTGAGCATGTGATCGAACTCATCGACGGTGGTGTTTTCGAAGAGCTTGGGGATCGCGGTGCCGGCGTTGTTGATGAGGATGTCGAGCGCGCCGAAGGTGGCGACGGTTTTCTCGACCGCAGCTTTGATGGCATCGGCATCGATCGCGTCGGCCTGGATGGCGAGGGCCTTGGCGCCTGCCTGTTCGGCGGCTTTGACGACGGCGGAAGCTGCGGTGGCATCCTTTGCGTAGGTGATGGCTACGGAAGCACCGTCGGCGGCGAGACGTTTTGCGATGGCGGCACCGATGCCGCGGGATCCTCCCGTTACGAGTGCCACTTTTCCTTTTAATGAGTGAGGCATGAGTATTCCCCTTTCCGCCGGGCGACGGCGTCGATGAAGCGAAGAGTTAGATGAGGCAAAAGGCAGGAACGCCTGTTTAGGTGGTTCTGAGGCGACGAACTGTATTACTGACCATAACCTCGAAAGGTCATGAATAGAATTACTTTCTATGCAGAGGGGTATGCTTTTCAGGCAGAGGTGATTTTTGGAGCTCAGGCATCTTCGTTACTTTGTGGCTGTTGCCGAAGCGCGGAGCCTCAAGCTGGCCGCGGAGGAGAGGTTGCATATCACGCAGCCGTCTTTGAGTCGCCAGATTCGGGATCTAGAGGATGAAGTGGGTACGTCGCTTTTCATAAGGGGAGCAAAGGGTGTCGAATTGACGCCGTCGGGTCGCGTGTTCCTGGACCATGCACGCGTGATGCTTTCCCAGGCAGAGGTAGCAGTGCAGTCTGCCCGGCGGACGGCCTTCCCAACGAAGCCTTCGTTTGCTTTGGGCTTCATGATCGGGCATGACACCACGTGGCTTCCTGAAGCGTTGAAGCTTCTTCGAAACGAATTGCCGAATATTCACGTGGTGATTTCGACTCAGAACTCTCCGCAGCTTGCCGAGGCTCTGCTGCATGGTGGAATTGATGTGGCGTTTCTGCGCAGGGAAGATGGAAGCGGCGACCTGGAGTACAGGCCTCTTGTGGAAGAAACGTTCGAGGTGTTCCTGCCTTCCGATCATCCCTTCGCTGTTAAGACTGCGATCGATGTGCGTGAGATTGTCGGTGAGACATTCATCAGCGTTTCTGGAACGGCGCTCAGCATTTCAGGGAAACAGCCGGCGCTGCGGCGGGCGATCGATCGATATCTCAAAGGCAATGGCATCGAAATTAAACCGAGCCATGAGGTCGACAACCTGGGGGGCGTCATGTCCCTGATTGCGTCTACGCGAGGCATTGCTCTGCTGCCTCGTTATGCGAAGACGTTTCTTCCAGCCTCTGTGACCACTCGGCCACTGGGGGGCGCTGGGCCGACGATTGATTTGTCTGTGGGGTATCGCAGGGCCAATGCTTCTCCGATACTGAAGCTGTTTCTTTCGCGCGTGGGTGAACTGGCAGAAAGCTTGCCGGAGCAGTAGGCGCGGACGGCGAGGGTTGGGTGTGGGTGATTGCGTTGAAGTGGCTATTTGCTCGCTGGCGGGGGCGTGAGGGCTAGGTATTCGTGGATGAAGGCGATCGACATGCTGCCTTCCCCTACGCTGCTGGCGACGCGCTTGACGGAGCCGTGACGAACGTCGCCGGCGCAGAAGATGCCGGGGATGCTGGTTTCCAGGGCGAAGGGCTCGCGGTCGAGGGCCCAGGTGGTGAGGTCGCGACCGGTGCAGATGTAGCCGTTGGCGTCGCGCTCGAGGGCGGGGGGCAGCCATTGGGTTTTGGCGACAGCACCGATCATGATGAAGAGGGCCCGGGCGTCGCGGGTGGAGGTGGATTCGGGGCCGCTGGGTGGGCAATGGGTGGTGGTGATCTGCTCGAGATAGTTTTGGCCGTGGACGGCAGAGACCTGGGTATAGGGTTCGACGCGGATGTTGGCCTTATCGCGGATCTGCTGGATGAGGTACTGCGACATGGTTTGGGCGAGGCCGGCGCCGCGGACGAGCATGATGACTTCGGCGGCATAGCCGGAGTAGAAGACGGCGGCTTGTCCAGCGGAGTTGCCGCCGCCGACGATGAAGATCCGCTTGCCGGTGACGGCAACACCGTCGAAACGAGAGGCGCCATAAAGGATGCCGCGGCCGAAGAAATCGTCATGGCCTTCGAAGTCGAGGCGATGCCAGGAGACGCCGGTGGTGAGAAGGAGGACGGAGGCGGTGATCTGGTCGCCGCCGTCGAGGGTGACGCAGTGGCCGCCCGTGAGCGATTGGACTTCGTCGATATTGCGTTTGACGAGCATCTCGACCCCGAAATGTTTGATCTGCTTGAGGGCGCGTTCGGTGAGTTCGTCCCCGGAGATGCCGCCGGGAAAGCCGAGGTAGTTTTCGATGCGCGCGGAGGTGCCGGCCTGGCCGCCTGCGGCGAAGCGTTCGACCAGCAGAACCTTGAGGCCTTCCGACGCGCTATAGACAGCGGCGGCCAGGCCGGCAGGACCGGCGCCGGCGATGATGATGTCGTACTGCTGGTGTTTGGGAACGGTCTGGAAGCCCAGGGCTTCGGCAACGTGGCGGACAGAGGGATCCTCGATTGGCGTGCCCTCGACCGAAATGGTGATGCCGTCGGGCGGATCTGTCATGTTCGGATGCCAATCGTACTGAACACGATTGGCAGAGAGAAACGCCCGGACAGCGCGGCAATTGAGGTCGTACTTGGATCCGGAGATGTCGACGCGTGCGGAGGGAGTGTCGCGAGCGAGAGTCTGCGCCCTGGCGAAGCGAGATGTCATGGTGGAGAAGACGATTTCGGCGGCGGAGGGGCTATCGCGGACGAGCTCCTGGAGCTGCTGGCGGTCGAAGCGAGCGACGCGGCATTTGGTGACGGCACGAATGGAGACGATGTTGGCGGTGCCCATGAAGATGGGCGTTTCACCCGTGAACTCACCGGCGACCGTGCGGCCGCGCACGCGACGCTGGCCCATGATGTCTTTGGCCGCTTCGAGCTCGCCGGCGAGGACGACAAAGAAGCGCGGCTCCTCGCCTTCGCGAACGAGCCACTCGCCCGGCTCGAGGTGAATGTCGGCAGCATGGCGGGCGAGGCGTTGCCGTTCCTGTTCTTCAACGTCTGCAAAGAGTGGGATTTTTTCGAGTTCTGGGGAAGTAATCATAGGTCCCTGGCGGATCGCGAGCGTAAAGAACGCGTGCGCTGGTTAGGATTTTAAGTCGAGCACGATTTTGCCGTAGTGGCTGCCGGACTGGAGATAGGACAGAGCCTGGGCGGCCTGGGTGAGGGGGAAGGTGCGGTCGATGACGGGGCGGAGGTGGTTGGTTTCTATGGCGGCGATCATGCGGGCGTACATGGCGCGGCTGCCGACGTAGACGCCTTCGAGGTGGATGGCCTTGGCGAGGATGGGTGTGGGGTCGATGAGCTGGCCTTTGCCGGCGAGGACGCCGATGAGGTAGATGTAGCCGCCGGGGGTTACGGCTTTGAGGGAGAGAGGGAGGGTGCCGGCTCCGCCGACTTCTACGATGTGGTCGACGCCGCGGTTGGTGGTGAGGCGGAAGACTTCGCGGTCCCAGTCGGGGGTGGTGCGGTAGTTGATGGTTTCGTCGGCGCCGAGGGTGCGGGCGCGGGCTAGTTTTTCGTCGGAGGAGCTGGTGATGAGTACGCGGGCGCCGTGGGCCTTGGCGAACTGGAGGGCGAAGAGCGAGACGCCGCCGGTGCCGAGGAGGAGGACGGTCTGGCCGGCGTGGAGGTGGCCGCGCTCGACGAGGGCGTTCCAGGCGGTGAGGGCAGAGCAGGGGAGGGTGGCGGCTTCGGCGTGAGAGTAGCCAGAGGGGGCGTGGATGAGGCCGGTCTCGGGGAAGAGGTGCTGAGTGGAGAAGACGCCGTCGATGGGGCCGCCGAGGGCGGACTTGCCGGTGGTGGGTTGGATGGGGCCGTCGAGCCAGTCCTGGAAGAAGAGGCTGGTGACGTGGTCGCCTACCTTGAAGCGGGTGACGGCGGAGCCGATGGCGGTGACGATACCGGCGGCGTCGGAGCCGGGGATGCGGGGGAGAGTCATCTTCGGGTTGTAGGTGCCGAGGATGACCATGAGGTCGCGGTAGTTGAGGCTGGCGGCGTGGAGGTCGACGAGGACTTCGGTGGGGCCGGGGTCGGGGAGGGTGAGGGGTTCGAGGGATAGATGGTCGAGACCGAAGGCGTTGAGGCGGAGGGCGGTGGCGGACATGCGGTACTCCTTACGTCGGGTGGGGCTATTGGGATGAGATGCGCGGGGGTGAGGTGCAGGTGCGAGGGGGAGGACGAGGGTGGAGGGATGGGTGAGGGAGGGGCGGCGGTATTCGGACGGTGTCCATTTCACAAACTGACAGGTGGCCCAATGCAACGTCCAGAGTAGCGTTGGTGTCTGATGGAGGAGAGGGCGTAGTTCGTGTGGGCGCTGATAGGGTTGCGGGATCGGTCCCGTCGAGAGGTGGGTCAAGTGTCCAGAGCCGGCATCAAGAGAGCAAACGTTAGCCAGGAGGATCGCGCCCAGGTGACGCTGGAGTCCATTGGGGATGCGGTGATCAGTACGGACGGGAAGGGCAAGGTTATCTTTCTCAACGGGGCGGCGGAGCGATTGACGGGGTGGGTGGTGGGAAAGGCGCGGGGCCGGTCGATTGACGAGGTGTTCAAGATTCTGGATGCGACGACGCGGGAGAGGGTCACGCGTGCGAGCGCGTTGTCGGTGGGGGAACACCGGCCGGGACATCTGCCGGGGTGTTGCATTCTGATGCGCAAGGATGGGGGGGAGATTTACATAGAGGACTCGACGGCACCGATCCACGGGCGGAATGGGAAGGTGACGGGGTCGGTGATTGTGTTTCGCGATGTGAGCGAGGCGCGGCGCGTGGCGGAAGAGATGATGCATGCGTCGCAGCATGATTTTCTGACGGGGCTGCCGAACCGGCTGCTGTTCGAGGACAGGCTGGGACAGGCGATTGCGCTGGCGGAGAGGCACTCGGGTGAAGTTGCGGTGCTGTATATCGACCTGGACCGGTTCAAGCAGGTGAACGATTCGCTGGGGCACGTGGTGGGGGACAAGCTGCTGCAGTCGGTGGCGGAGCGGCTGGAAGGACAGGTGCGGACGCCGGATACGGTGAGCCGGCAGGGTGGCGATGAGTTCGTGGTGCTGCTGCAAGACGTGAGAACCAGGGGCGACGCGGAGGTGGTGACGGAAAGGATCCTCGAGGCGGTGGCGCGGGTGCACTCGATTGGCGAGGATCGGATTTCTATTTCGGCGAGCATTGGAGTGAGCCGCTATCCAGAGGACGGAGGGGATGCGGAGACGCTGATGCGGCATGCCGATACGGCGCTGTACCAGGCGAAGGCGAGTGGCCGGGGATGCTACAAGTTTTTCAAGCCGGCGATGGATGCACGCGCGCTGTATCGGCGGTCGATGGAGAAGGACCTGCGGCGGGCGCTGGAAGAGAACGAATTTCAGCTGCACTACCAGGCCACGATCGATCTGAAGACAGGAGCGATTGCGGGGGTGGAGGCGCTGCTGCGGTGGACCAGCGCGCCGCGCGGGGCCGTGGCGCCGGAGACGTTTCTTGCGGTGGCGGAAGAGAGTGGGCTGATGTTGCCGATTGGCGCGTGGGTGCTGCGCGAGGCCTGCCGGCAGGCGAAGTGCTGGCTGGAGGAAGGCTTGCCTGCGGTGAGTATGGCGGTGAATGTTTCGGCGATGCAGCTGCAGGATGCGAACTTTCGCAACGAGGTGGTCAGGGTGTTGGAGGACAGCGGGCTGAGTGCTGCGTCGCTGGAGCTGGAACTCACGGAGGCGGTGCTGATGCAACTGCCGGAGCGTGCGCTGGCGGTGCTGCAATCTCTGCGGGGGATGGGGGTGAAGGTGTCGATTGACGATTTCGGCGCGGGCTACTCCAGCCTGAGCCATCTGAAAAAACTGCCAGTGGATATTCTGAAGATTGACCGGTCGTTTCTTCACCCGGTGAAGGAGCAGCTGGACGAGACGTCGATCGCTGTGGCGATCATCCGGATGGGACGGAGCCTGAAGCTGCGGGTGGTGGCGGAGGGCGTTGAGTCTCTCGAGGAGATGAAGTTTTTGCGGGCGCACGGTTGTGATGAGGCGCAGGGGTTTTACTTCGGCCCAGCGGTGCCGGCGGAACAGTTTGCGGCAATGTTGCGGAAGCGGCAGTTTAGCTGGAAGTTGAAAAGCGTGCGGTTGCGGGGGAGTGCGGCGGAGCCGTCGCGAAAGACTGGTTAGAGGTCCTGCGCGGACGACGAGGGTTAAGGTGTGGCGGAAATGAGAAGACCCATGCCTCGGAGAGAGACATGGGTCTTCGGGGGTTGGGGTGGTTGGGGGCCGGTCAGGCTTTGACTACGGCGCCGTCGACTACTTTGACGGGGTCGAGGAAGGGCATGCCGGCGCGGAGTTCGGCGCCAACTTTTTCGATGGGGTGGTTGCGGTCCTGGGCGCGGAAGGCTTCGAACTCCTTGCGGCCGGAGTTCTGGTCGGCGATGAAGCGCTCGGCGAAAGCGCCGGACTGGATGTCGGCGAGGACTTCCTTCATGGCCTGCTTGACGGCGGGGGTGACGATGCGCGGACCGCTGACGTAGTCGCCCCACTCGGCGGTGTCGGAGATGGAGTGGCGCATGTACTCGAGGCCGCCGCGCTGCATGAGGTCGACGATGAGCTTGAGCTCGTGGAGGACTTCGAAGTAGGCGAGCTCGGGTTGGTAGCCGGCTTCGGTGAGGGTCTCAAAGCCAGCCTTGACGAGGGCGGAGGTGCCGCCGCAGAGGACAGCCTGCTCGCCGAAGAGGTCGGTCTCGGTCTCCTCGGTGAAGGTGGTCTGGAGGACGCCGGCGCGGGTGCAGCCGATGCCCTTGGCGTAGGAGAGAGCGAGAGCGAGGGCGGTGCCGCTGACGTCCTGCTCGACGGCTACGAGCGCAGGGACGCCGCCGCCTTCGGTGAAGACTTCGCGGACGCGGTGGCCGGGGGCCTTGGGGGCGACGAGCGAGACGTCGACGGTGGGCGGAGGGGTGATGGTGCGGAAGCGGATGTTGAAGCCGTGCGCGAACATGAGGGTGACGTTGGGCTTCATGTTGGGGGCGATCTCGTCGTGGTAGACGCGGGCGGCGGTCTGGTCGGGGGTGAGGTTCATGATGACGTCGGCCCATGCGGAGACTTCGGCGACGGAGCCGACGTGGAGGCCGGCGAGGGCGGCTTTCTTGGCGTTGGGGGAGTTGGGGCGGAGGCCTACGCGGACGTCGACGCCGGAGTCCTTGAGGTTGAGGGCGTGGGCGTGGCCCTGGGAGCCGTAGCCGATGATGGCGACTTTTTTGGATTGGATGAGGGAGAGGTCTGCGTCTGCGTCGTGGTAGGTCTTTGCCATGGGGGAGTGCCTTTCGGGTTGTCAGTTCTCAGTTGTCAGTTATTAGTTTATGGAAGTTTTGGAAATCGTATCCACGCTTCGAGACAGCTTCCTAGTCCTCGTCGAATTCGGTGGGGAGGATTTCGTCGTCGGTGATGTTGTGGTGGTCCTCCTGCGCGGAGGGCGAGGGTTGGTTGGTGGGGGTGCCGAGGGCCTTGAGGACGCGGGTGGTGTGGTGGCCGCGGCGCATGGCCATGCGGCCGGTGCGGGAGACTTCGAGGACGGTGTAGGAGCTTTCGCGGAGGACCTGGAGGAGGCCTTCGATCTTGCTGGCGCTGCCGGTCATTTCTAACATGATGGACTCGGGGGCGAGGTCGACGACGCGGGCGCGGAAGACTTGCGCGAGCTCGAAGATTTGGGAGCGGGAGTGGAGGCCGTGGGGCTGGTTGGGGCCGGCGGCTACCTTGATGAGGCAGAGCTCGCGGACGACGGCTTCGGAGCGGTTGACTTCGTCGACGTCGATGGTGGTTTCTAGCTTGTAGAGAGAGGCGCGGATGCGGTGCGCGGCGTTCTCGGGTGCGTCGGCGACGATGGTCATGCGCGAGGTGTCGGCGCGCTCGGATTCGCCTACGGTGAGCGAGACGATGTTGATGTTGAGGCGGCGGAAGAGAGAGGCGACGCGGGTGAGGACGCCGGGCTTGTCTTGAACTAGTGCGACGAAGGTGTGGAGCATGTTGGTTGTCCGTTCTCAGTTCTCAGTTGTCAGTTGGTGGAGGAAGCGGCGTAGGGGGTGTTGGTGTTCCAGAGTTCGGTTTGGTGGTCGCCGGTTGCGGTGGGGTGGAGGATGGCGCCGTCGTCCCACTGGTGGTTGGCGCCGCCGCCGAAGGTGTAGTCGCCGGACGCGTTGTAGTGGTCGCCGCAGGGGAGTTTGCCGTCGGCGTATTTTTCGGCGGCGCATTTGCGGCCTCGGTAGATGTGGAACGAGACGATGGGGTCGCGGGCGTCGACTTTGGATTGGGGGATGCCGAGTTTGTCGAAGGTGCGGGTGTGGGCGGCGTCGCGGAGCTGGTAGATGAGGGCGATGATTTGGTCGTCGGTGGCGGCGGGGGTGGTGACGAGGGTGAAGGAGCCGTCGGTGGTTTGGTGGAAGAGGGTGAAGGGTGGCGGGGGGATAGTGGGGCGGGCGGGATAGTGGGTGGTGGCGGCTGGGCTCGCGGTGGGCTTCGGGGCGGCGGTGGAGTTGCAGCCTAGGACAGCCAGCGACGTCGTTATCACCGTCGAAGCTACAAACGTGCAGCGGCGTGTGGCGTGTCCGACGCCCGGTCTTTGATGCATAACACTCGAGAATGTAGGGAGCATATCCGTCCTATTTATGCGTCTTGATTCTTGAACCTATGCCATGTGCCGCAAACAACGGATTCGACGTTTCGACGGGCTTCTGGAATTAGTTTGGCTAGCTCTTCAGCCAAATCATCCTCTTCAAGCACTTCCTGCAAGTCTTCGTATTCGACTACTGTCAGTCCGCAATCTTTCATGACATTTGTTGCCCGAAGGATAAGTTTCTCCGCATCCTCAGCTTGAGCAGCGATCCAAAGCCATGCTCCCGCGTCGCCGTCCAAATGAGCGTTGTCCCGCGGACCACTCACTTGAAACATTCCGATCCAAATGGGATTCACTCGTCCTCCGGGAGTTCCAGGAGGGGGTCGTTGGTGGGGCGGCGGACCATTTCGTGGAGGCCAGAGCCGGGGGTGATCATGGGGTAGACGCCGTCTTCTTTTTCTACCTGGAAGTTGATTAGGTAGGGCTTGCCAGAGGTGCGGGCGCGGGTTGCTGTGGGGGTGACTTCGGCGCGCTTGGTGACGTGCGCTGCGGCGATGCCGTGGGCGTCGGCCAGCTTGACGAAGTCGGGACTGAGGATGGGGGAGGCGGAATAATTTTTATCGTAGAAGGTTTCTTGCCACTGGCGGACCATGCCCAGGAAGCCGTTGTTGATGACGGCGATGTTGATGGCGAGATTTTCTTGCACGATGGTGGAGAGTTCGGCGGCCGTCATCTGGAAGCCTCCGTCGCCGGCGATGACCCAGACGTCTTTGTCGGGGCAGGCGGTCTTGGCGCCGATGGCAGCGGGGAGTGCGAAGCCCATGGTGCCGAGGCCTCCGGAGGTGATGAGCGAGCGGGGGGCTTCGTGCTTGAAGTATTGGGCTTCCCACATCTGGTGCTGGCCTACGTCGGTGACGATGATGGTTTGTTCGAGGCGGCCGGCGGCGGCGGCTTCGTGCCAGATGTCGTTGATGACGTGCGCGGCGTAGAGGTGGCCGTTGTCGGGGAGGTTGATGATGTCGCGGACGGCGGCGGTGCCTTTGGAGGCGTTGATTTCGGCGAGCCAGGATGAGGGGGCGTTGTCCGTTGTCCGTTCTCCGCTCTCCGTTGAGAGAAGAGGTTGGAGGAGGTTGAGGACTTCTTTGAGGTCGCCGATGAGGGCTACGTCTACGCGGACATTTTTGTTGATTTCGGAGGGGTCGATTTCTACGTGGATTTTTTTGGAGTTGGGTGAGTACTTGGTGAGGTTGCCGGTGACGCGGTCGTCGAAGCGCATGCCGAAGGCGAGGAGGAGGTCGGCTTGCTGGATGGCGTTGTTGACCCAGGACTCGCCGTGCATGCCCATCATGCCGAGTTGAAGAGGGTGTGCGGCGGGGATGGCGCCGAGGCCGAGCAGGGTGCTGGCGATGGGGATCTGGTGGGCTTCGGCGAAGGCGATGACTTCTTTTTCGGCGCCGGATTCGACGATGCCGTGGCCGGCGAGGATGACGGGGCGTTGCGATTGCTGGATGAGTTCGACGGCTTCGCGGATGGAGGAGGACTCGGCGCGGAGCATAGGGTGGGGACGGTAGGCGGCGGGGCGTGCGGCGTCGTAGTCGAAGAGGGCGGAGGCTTGTTGGGCGTCCTTGGTGATGTCGACGAGGACGGGGCCGGGGCGGCCGGAGCGGGCGATCTGGAAGGCCTCGCGGACAGAGGGGGCGATGTCTTCGGCGCGGGTGACGAGGAAGTTGTGCTTGGTGATGGGGAGGGTGATGCCAGTGATGTCGATCTCCTGGAAGGCGTCGCTGCCGAGGACTTTGGAGGAGACCTGGCCGGTGATGGCGACGAGGGGGA